>Ga0210040_10009256_pt1 | contig 11498 bp, 5 predicted proteins | sample CryGeyCG12114_NA_FD_185462 | JGI IMG/M metagenome (GOLD analysis project Ga0210040, IMG submission 185462) | Groundwater microbial communities from aquifer - Crystal Geyser CG19_WC_8/21/14_NA (SPAdes) (version 2) | ecosystem: Environmental > Aquatic > Deep subsurface > Groundwater | place: USA... | reverse complement strand
CAAAATATATAGTGAGACTAATTTGTAGTAGTATTTTGAAATTTTTTCAAGGGCATAACGCATAACTCAAACCTGCGTGCACCGTACGTTAGCAAATTGCCGGGCGAAGCCCGGCATATTTGCTAGTACAAACTAACTACAATAGCCATGTGTATTTCTCATTGAAATAAAGCTTGGATTGGAAAATGACGGTTGTAATCGGCTTATGTGTGTCCAATCACTTGTCATATTGTTTATGCCATGCACCATCACAAAAATCTTCTACTATGTGAATGAACCGAGCGAGCTCTATTGGTCATTAGTGTGAATTGTCATTGATTATGATTATTATTTGGCCCCTCTTCATTCTTCTTTTCTCTTCAATATTGTGATTATGTATCATTGTATGTGTATGGAATTCAGCATGGGCAATCCGTATCCTGCACCAGCTGCCCCTGGACCTCCAATATTTTTTGATAATGGACCGCCGGTTCCTGTATACAACAACCAAAACCAAGTGAACAACAACTTCGGTGCAGTACCCCCGTTTTCGTCTATCGGGATCAATCCACCAGGGACAGTTCCTGTTCCTTTGATGGGAATGGGGACGATGAATCCTCAGCCTCCCCTGAGGGCCAATGATGGTGTGTTTCCTCCTGGTGAAGACTGGTGCAGTAGATGTGGCTCTAATGGACACACTGTGCAGTGGTGTGAAACCAATTTGAATTGTCCATCATATGGGCCCCCGCCATATTACTAACACAAATTAATGGGGTGAAGAATTTTAGTATTTACTCCCAGAGTCAGATAGGTTTAATTTTGTACTTTTATTAAAGTCGAAATCATGAGTATAGCAGGGCTGTACAAAACGATTAAGTATATTTAAAAACAGAGCTTTATATATTTGTATTTAACTAGCTACTTTGATGCGTGTGTATTTTATATGCATGTAAACAGAATTCTCCTTTAATGTTTTTAACTATCGGCCTTTTTGGCGAGTAAAATTTTATTTGTTATTGTTACTTACTTTAGAACAAGGATTTTTAGTTAGCTATCGTTGTTGTGTCATTATTTCGAGAGGTAGGAATAAAAATAATACTATTCTTGCAACTAACTCGTTCAGTAGTTCTATTTTGGTTGGGTACATAAAAATTGTCGTGATGGATCATGAATTGTGCAATGATTGTCATAGCTCTTAAGTAAGTGAGTGTGCATAGTTGTTTTGACAATCCATAAAAGCCATCATGTATGACTACAAAATGTAAAGTGGGCAGCTTAATTAGTTGAATGTAATTCTTATTCTTTGAATTTGAAGGAACGCCATTGAAAAGGAGAGCAGTTCACTATAGACATGTTAATGATGTTCGTAAACAAATAGAGATTTGCATATAATTCACATTTTCACCTTTCATTTAGTCAGATGGTTATAGTTGTTTAGTTAGTTAGATTGACCCTTTCGTTTGCTTTTCTGCTACTGCAGCATGTTCTGCAAAATTGGGTGCACTGTTGACTAAGCAATGGAGATCAGATTTTAGCATAAGTTAATGCCAATTGGCATTACGAGTTGAACATTGATTCCCCAATTATAATTACTTCATATAAGGAATTAAATTTCCAACCAATGGGTAACTACCGCACACATGAAGTAATAATTTGGTTGATTGATCAGACACTTGACAGATTATTTGGTTGGTTGGCAAACATGGGCAACCACACCCTGCTGGCATGTGAGTTAATTTGTGTTCGGTAATCCGCTCCGCAATAAGTGAAATGGACAACAATGCGAGTGCGCGGGAATACAATGATGGTCCATTAATAGATTAGTCAGGCTTGTTATACATGCTTTGTCATCCTATTACTATTTCTTCCATTGTTAGTTAGTCACCGACTGCAAATAAATGGTTAGTTGGCCCCGACTCTGACTCAATAAACCAACTGGTATAGCTGAAGACAAATTCATATTTCGCATCCAAATGATGTGTCGGTAAGTTCAATAATAGACCAACAATGGAATATCAAACTGTTTGTCTAGTTTAGATGATGTGGTAGCGACTTTGTGTTCATTAAAGCACTCAAGTAAGTAAGAACAATGGGCATATTATGCGCACTCATTAATTCATTAAATGCAGTCAGTTAGTGATGTGATGCGCATGTTAAATTAATGTTATCGATTGAAGACTTTTATTCATTGAGCATTCATTCAGCTGTTTAGTGGTTTTCAAATGATTATATCACTTTTCTTAAAAGTAAATAGATAGTTAGCTACAGAGTACGGAGTACTTATTAAAGTAGTTGGGTAGATAGCAATTAGTCGGCCATTTTCAACCAGTTTAGTTAATTTTTCCCGTTTAATAATGTATATATTGGGATCAGGCGTTTGACCTGTAACTTTGCAACAATTAACTAGTCAAATTAATTTTAATCAGCAGTTTTTCTATTTCTGTGATATTTCCAAAACCATTTACGACGCTGGCACCTGGCATTTCACAAAAAAAACTAGTGAAACCAAAATGAGCCAGTTCATAAATAAGATTCGCGCCATTTTTATTGAGCAATGGAAACTCAAACCGGAAGTTTAAAAAAAGCCGCGTGCGTACTCACGGATTGTAAATTGCAAAAATTGCATCCCAACCCAACAGAGGAACATATTAACCACAATAGGATTTAAAATGCTGAGCATGCGAAAAACCCAAATAAATTGATTCTTTACACTCGGGGTTGGTTATAAGGTACATTTAATGAGACTCCATACTGTGTCAAGCCGTGCTGTCATTTCTCTAGTAAGTTATTAAAATTGCATTATTATTATTGAGCCATCTTGTTGAGTTCGGAGAGAGAGAGAGTTCAAAAATCAGAACAAAAGCTATTAGAACGTCAAGAAGACATTAAAACATTCTTATCTCATTAATTCGACAACGGACTATCCTTTTGTTTCATTATTGTGGCCTACACGAAGATGAGTTTACTTTGTCAGCAGGATTAATGGATCCTCTTAAAGATATTAAAATCTTATCAAGTTAGTCCGTCCGTGCCTGTGTGTGTACCATTTTCGTGCACGTCTATTTTGAATAGCACAAGATGCACTGTGTTGACTTATCTTAACTACTATTAAGATCTCCGTCGTTACTAACGATTCGTTAGTAACTTATAGTTGGTTTTAAAAACTCATTCAAAGTTAAGTTAGTTTACGTTGACATGCTACGATAATAATTGTACTCAATGATAAATTTAGGACGAGGTTTGTCACCCGTTTTTTATTATTTCTTTTAGTCAGTTTGTTAGCCAATGCCTGTTCATGTGAAGGTTATAGACCTTTGAAAAGCTGAGTTAAGCACAAAAACGCAGACCCTATTTTAATTAACTAACTAACTTTTGACAGAGCCTGAGTTTGAAAACGCATCATACTTAAAGATGAAACGGAGATAAGATGGGAGGAAATAGTATTCTGCTCGAACTGAAAGTTTGTTTTCGGAATTTTTATTGTTGCTCATCGTTCAATACTTTCTACAGCAAAAGGCCCGTAGGAGAATTATTGTTGAAACGACTAGGGGGCAGTGTAAAGTAAAACTAACTAACTGCAAAAGTGAACAAGAGCCAAATGAGTTGCATTATGCATTACGTACAGAGAGAAATCCGACTCCTTATTCATAATGAATCGAATGTCAAATTCGTACTTTTAAAAACTACACCGGGTTGTGTACAATTGCGTCCTATTTATTCCCTGTAGTGCAATAAATTAGTTAGTTAACGACCACACATACTATTATAGAATGAAATGAATGCAACATAACCTGACTGACTGAGACTTGAAATATAATTATTATTACAGTTGGTTAGTTAGTTGGGAACAAGTACCAATGTCATACTTGCGTGCCAACTGGCTCAGGCAGTCTAATTAAAAGTGAGTGCAGAAAGAAAGACATGATAATTACATTGCTATTATTGATAGATGACAATATAGCCTCCGGGAGGAGTTGCATTCTCGGCTATAGATCATGACCAAAAGACAAACTTGGCTGTTCACTTTACATATTGACTTCAAAATCGGCTCACGTCCCAAAATGTTGCGAAATGAAAACAAAGTAAGTATATATAAAGTAGCTATATAGCTGGATGCTCATTTTGCGTGCTATGATAATTTTGATAATGTGTGCAGCTAACTGACTGTTGTTAAGAGCCAAGCAGACAATGTGCATGCATTTCTGTGTCTTTTTATCATTGAGAGAGAGAGGATTCGTCTGATCCAAATAAAATAACAATTAAAGCTATGCAGACGGGTAGAAAGATAATTAATTAAGCCAAGTGTGCACACGTGCCTTTCTGATCAACTTTTGAAGAAAAAAACCCTGAAACGGTAACCAAACCACAATCTCTAATAACATGTTGCAGTTGCACATTATAATATTCACATAGGATGATAGATTTGACAAGGCCGCAGAACAGCTGGCTCCTACAATGTGAAGTAGTCCCAATCCAGTTGCATAGGAATGTGCTACTTGCTTATCGAACGAATGAATCAAAATGGATCTTTCAAGAAAATAATCTCTGTTTTTTGTAACTAACTGTGAGTTGTGATCTCTCAAAATGGGTTAAAAATGACTTGAGGGTGCAATAATGTGACGAAATTGGATAAGAGTGACCACAGCAGGTGACTTGTGGACTACAAAAGAAGATCTTCAATGTAGTGTCAACTTTTATTTTCTTAGCTGTCACACCTATTTTATTACAAGTGACAGACAATAGTCAGTGAACACAGCTGTACCTGTGAGTTTAGACTAGATGAATGCACACAATAATCTGTAACGCCGTAACTAATCTTGCGGTGAGTTAGGAGCATGTACACACGATTTGCAGTTTGGTAGTCATAGTTGGAATTTTAAAAGTGCCAAATTATTATGATAGCTTTATTAAGTAACTTACACACGCTCTTGATGACTTCATGGGCAATTAAATGGGGCAAAAAGTTTAAAATTACAGTGGTATGGAAAGTTGTTGTTTGTGGCTAAGAATACATTTTGGCACTTTTTGTTTCGGAGCGGCAGGTTTAGTTTACTGTATGTGCATTGAGAATTGGAATTTATTGTAACTTTTAATGTGCTCGTTGAATAAGCAAACTGAATAGGGAGCAAAACATAAGCACCTAATAAGAAAATCATAATGCTTCAATTAATGGAGTGCATGCCTACTTTCATAGTACCTATGATCACCACAATTTGTCTCAATTGATATGAAATCAAAAAGTGAAATCAATGGGAGTGTAAAAAAAGTGAATTGCATGGCTACATTGTTTACCCCGTGTAGCAGTCTGTATGCTGAAAGCAGCGTTTTTATGTTTATGCATAGGACCTATCACTAAAAAAAAATAAACCAAGAAGTATATATAATAGTTTTTTTCCCTGTGTGTATGTAATGTGTTGGATAATAATAAAGTCCAAATGAAGGCAATATTTGTGAATCTAGAATCTAAATTAAAATGCTCTATGCATGCGGCATGCGGTTTTAAAACACAGTATTATCAAAAATGCATGAATTTTTAACTAGTCCAACTAAACAAATGATTGTGGCAGGGGACAATAATAAGTTTTTGGGTTGACGTTGACATCGAATAATGCGAAAATATTTAGATCACTGTCGCCCACATTAATAACACGGTTGATTATATAAAAACAATGTGAAATGGTTCGATAGCCAATCAGCCATGATTTGGCTGTCTAACAGACTAGTATAGAGTCTACAAATCAATACAAAAAAGGCAATAATGATTTTTTTCTTTTAGTCATCCTAGTTACAATTATTATTGGTGGAACGTGTCATCACTTCATCTCAGGTTGATTTCCCTTTCAAACAAATATAAATTTATTGTTTTCGGCGTCTCTAATAACATGAATCGTGTGAAAATTTGGAGTAGCAGTCAGTCAGGTGAAAATCTTAAGTCTCAATTAATATAGGCGAACCACTAACTGCGAATACGCAACCAATTTTTTTTAAACGGCATCTTTTTCATTCCTTATATAGAAGTATGTTGCAAGTTGCAGTTCTAATGAAGTCATCACGAGTATTTGATAGTTAGTTGACATAAATTACTTATAGGGACTGAATTTTTTCAGTTTTCTGACCAACTAACTAACAAACTGAACAACTATGCTAATTCTTGTGTAGCGAATTTAAAGAAGCACGACGAATATATGTTCCATTCTATTGCACTTTGGGAAAACTCCAAAATCTTAAATTTACAGTATCGAGCTCAATGAGAAAAGAGAAACAAATTTTTGACTTTGCATAAATTAGGAATCATATTGGTCACGCTCTGAAAATTCAAGAGACTCACTGAATGCAACTTAGCAACTAAATGGCTACTGGTCAGTAGGATGTAGGGTTTAATTAAGGAATACGATGATAATGAACGATATGGATAAACAAACACAATAATATGGCAAAGAAAAGAAAACAAAAGGAGTATTATAATTCATCCGATTTAATCATCTTCAGCATCATTAACATATCACGTCCGTTGTTGATTGCTGTTGCACCAACGAACGCAAGGTGCGTAACAAAACAAAGCTGTTGTCAAGAAATTATTGAACTTTCTTGAGAAATCGTATCCTTCCTTATTCTACACAAGATCAGTCCGCTACTTAACTAACTAACTAGCTCAAACAGTTTACTACTCCTCTTAACATACAATATTTAATAATAATGGCATAATAAAAACGCTGTCCATTTCATAACCACGGTAGTCTAGTCAGCTAACTCAACTCATCATTTACTTACGCAACAATTTGTTATGTATTTCATGGTTAGCTTGGTTGGTTATGTTACCAACTACAAAACTGTACGCACTTCCCTAGCACTAATTTTTACAGAGCAAAATTGAATGGCATTCTTTGAAACTAACTAACGATAAGAATAAAAAGAAGACGATGAACGTAAAAAAATAAATTACACTCGCTTATATGTTTATAAAATGTTTACACGTGCATCAGTTTTGTCACCCACTATTATCGAGTGGCTACTACGAACGAATCACTAACTAATAAAGCACAAGTAAGTTTCTAACTATAACTATAAGTTGCACGAGTGACAATAAGTCCTACTATTAACTAACAAATTCAATAGCTCACCACCCAACTAACTATAACAAGTGAATTACCACTTCAACTCGTTCAAACACTATTGCGCTCATTTATTATGTTCTTGGATACACATTACGTATTCTTCCTTTGTCCCTCCTATTTTCTCACAAAAAAAAACACAATTGTCTATAATGTGTGTGCACTCACACTCACTCATTCATATCGTTCGCACAGCAGGGCGAACCATGCGTCGCCATTCATTCCCCATGCATGACATGATGCTACTTAAATACTCCAACCAAACAAACTATACATTGAGTAAAAAGTAATAATGTGAATTAAGTTTTCTCACGAACAGATTCGTGTCTTGTGTTATTCTGCTACCCCCGTCAACATAATAAAGTTTCACTTGTTGTGATGATGATTATGATAATTCCTTTGCATCAACTATTCCGCTACTACCGCTACTGCTACTTTTGCTCTCGTTTGCATTATTTTCCGATTCTTTGGAAGCTTCCGCAGCATTGATTTCTTTTTTCCTCCTACGGTGATCATTGTATGATCGATATTGTTGCAAATGTGCTAAGACTAGAGGTACCAGCTCACTAGGCCGTGGGCCGTATGGTATATGATTCATACCATACGAAGGCACAAATCCCCCATTTTCTAATCGGGGAGGGCTAGGGAGATAATGGCGCCCTGGACCACTTGGTGGTAGAGGGGGACCCGAATAACCTCCTGCAGTGTGGTGCAAAAATTTTGCAAATCGCGGAGGATTGTAGTGAACCAGGTTGTTATTATTGTGTTGCTGATATTTTGGTCTATAGTGATACCCTCCTCCGCCTACACTCTTGTGACTACGATATTGGTCTCGAAAGTACTTTAAAGAGTGAGGGATTCTATAGCGTCCATCAGAATTGTCTCGATAGTGAACATTTTCGTTTAATAGGACCATCACTGGACGTCTATGGTGGACTGCTGGGGCTTTGTTCTCATAATGGTATCCAGATGAACTAGGATAATGTTGCTGAAAAGTGTTGATTGCTTTTATTGGCTTCCCGACGGGGTATGATATTGCTGGTTCTTCGTGTTCAAGAGGGGAAATAGAGTACGGGTTCCGATAATATTGGACTAAGGGTAACGGATTACCTACTGGTCTGTGGTGTTGTTGTGGACGACGAAGATTATTTAAATTTCCAGCTCCTGAATCATGGGATTGACCATCATTCCAACGGCCAGGAAGTGGATAGCCATGTTGTAATGCATGGACATTGCCAGAGAGTGGTCTATGAGTGGGAATATCTTCTCTGAAAAGTTGTCTTTTTACGATTTTACTTCGGTTCAGTGCAAGATTTTCCGTCGAGGTGGCATTGTGTGCGTAAGATGGAGCACTCTACAAAGAAAAGTGAAAAAATCGTTTTAGTGAGTTAATTGTGACTCTACTATTTACTGTAATTCAGTAAGCTGCTAAAAATATTTCACATGAGATGATGATGTATGAGTTTGTCAAAGAAAGACATCAAGTAAATATCGAATAGTAGGTATCAAATGCATTACAACATTAGTATTGCTATTGCCATCATGCAATATGCTTCCTAAGGAAACATTAAGTAATAGATATCGTATAATCACATCCCATAGGGTGCTCGGGTCTATAGCTTCAGCAGTACTAAAAATAGGAGCACTAACATTTGGACATAAAAATGTGACGAAATATCCAACCAGAACAGATCGGTAAACAAAGAGACAAGTAGAGTGCCACATGCAAATAATGAACTTTAAAGGAAACTCACCGACAGGAGAAGTAGGATGACAGGAACTGCGAATGATGCATTTGCCAAGAACGATGGATGATTACAGGCCCTCATGATGATGTTGAAACGGGCCAACAATGTGTGTTCGCTGGTTTTTGTTGGGATACGGTTTGTAGTATCTTGTATTCTCCGGCTTCTTCACTCTGGTATTATTGCAACCTAAGTTCAGCCCCTGTGAGCACATAAAATCATCTGTGAGTTATTAACTGTGGTTACTTATAGCCACTCTTGGCTTCGCACGTTATAATCGTAAAGATAAATGAGGAGACTAACAAAAAGTTTGCTTTATGGATTTTCTTCCTTTTAATCATAGTTACTTATTTCTTTTTTGCCAAACATGGCAAAGGAGCTAACACTGAAACCACACATGTAATGTGTTACTGATCAATCACATAAATCTCATCCGCTCAGTCAATCACATTGATCAAAGAATGAAAGTGAAACGGTACAAGTTAGTTAGTTAGTCAGTTGGTAAGTATTAGTTGCTTGGTTTAACCTTATACGAGGCACACGCTGCATTTAACAAAACGTGTGGTTGGTTAGTTTCGTTAATGCTATCTAGTTAGTTATTTGAGAGCAATAACATTTAATCTCACTCTCTATACCTACACCCGTTCATTATGTCAGACAGGTAGTGTGTTAGTTAGCCAGAAGGGCACGAGACGAAAAAATGTTTTGACGCAACATCAATGAATTTGCTTGTTTGTCTGCTCAACGAAAAAAAAATGATAAGAACGGACGAGAGTGAACTAATAAAATGCAGCCTCTTCAATAATCTACTCGTGTCGGAACTAGTCATTAAAATGTAGGCTAAAATGTCTCATGTCTTCTCATTACATAATGAACAAACTACTTGAGTTCCTTTCGGTAATAAAGTGATTGGATAATATCAATTGGGCTCGTACGTTAACGATTAGCTAACAAACAATGCATGGAATAGCTATAGTTAGTTGGTTTGTCAGAAACCGGTCTTTTAATACAATCATATCTATTTTTTAGTCACCTCTTTTTCTCGAAACAGTGCCAATAGATTCTTGATAGACTGCTTTTGACATACTAACTATAACCAGCAGCTAAAACAAAATAGGTAAACTGGTAGTCACAAACAATCCTTCTTCCTATTACAGACAGTCGAACAAACAAATTGGTCCAACTCCAAATTCACTTCCACTTTGTATATCTTGCACGGTAGGTTTTTTTTCCAATTTTTTTATTCCGCAAACATGGAGATGTTAAAGCTATTAGAGCGTATGTTGGGCCAATTTCTGTAGTCAACACCCCACTGTTTTTTATAACCAAAGTAAATAGGAAGTAAGTAAATTACACGAGTTACTTACTGAGCTAACTACACGAAATTCCTTTTTTCTCCACAGATTAGTTATGCAATTCACGAACCAAGAAAACGTTTTGTCAGTAATCATAATCAGCACAAAAATGGGACCGATGATCAACTTTGACGACTAAATTAATAAACCGCAACAAAATTTTGATTGTTTTCGTTGATCTCACTAATTGAGTTGGTTGGTTGAGTTAAATGCCGCATGCGCACATAACAAAGAAAAGACGCTATCTTTGTGGTGACGTCACAGCTCAATCCATCTTTTCCTTTTGGAATCCACATTCACGTTCATCACAAAATTCACTGAAAATCGATAAAACTCGATTCAAATGTCATATTTGGATTTCGTTCAACTTTTTCATCGCACAACATTCCTTACTGAGGAGAATAATTGAATTTTTTTCAAAAAACGTTAATATCACTAATAAATATTAAAATGTGAGGGAGCGATTCCTTAAAAGTGACTGAAGTGTCCACCGACCTACCATTCGTGCGTACGACGAAAGAATAACAAGTAAGTTAGTAGAGACGGCGTGCTAACTGTATAAAGTACAATTTGCAAATTGTGATTGTGTTTATTTACAGTATTGCAGGTACAGCTGATTGTTGCCTGTTAGTGGAAAAGGAGAGTGCAAGTCAGTTAGGTATGATGTAAAAGGAATAAATGCTTTAGAGCTTTTAGTTAGTTGTACAACATAGATATGAACGACGGTAATAGTGTGTATGTAACCGTAAAGGTGAATTAAAATGTCTGATTTTTTAATTTTCTTGTTTTTCAGATTCAGGAGTTAAGGAAGGATTTTAGATACCTTGTTTCTTTCCACAGGTAGAAATGAATGATTGACACGAAATTTAGATATTAGTTAGTTATAGTGTGAAATTATAGGGATACATGTTGTACAAGGTGAATCAGCAGGCTTAAAGAAAGTTTTCAGTGGGGAATTAATAAAGACATTAGTTAGTTTGTTGTGGAGATAATAATAAAAGCTAGCTTTTGTGCGGATAGTGAATTGCATGTTGTGAACAAAAGTGAGTCTGTATGTCAAATTGATGAGTTCGTTAGAATGGTTGGCTACGAACTTCTGTAAAGGTAGGCAAACTAAACTGAACTTGGGTTTAAGATTATTGTGCAGTATGCAAAAACAACAAATAGCAGGTGCAAGATGCAAACTATTTTCATTCCGTGAGCACTGCAGATTAAGATGTGAATACTTTTGCACGCATTTATGGTTTCTGCAAGAACTGTTCAAATGCAAAAAACACAAGTTTTAGAATCAACTAGTTTGACATGAT
>Ga0210040_10009255_pt1 | contig 11498 bp, 17 predicted proteins | sample CryGeyCG12114_NA_FD_185462 | JGI IMG/M metagenome (GOLD analysis project Ga0210040, IMG submission 185462) | Groundwater microbial communities from aquifer - Crystal Geyser CG19_WC_8/21/14_NA (SPAdes) (version 2) | ecosystem: Environmental > Aquatic > Deep subsurface > Groundwater | place: USA... | reverse complement strand
GCTGGTCGCTGACATCAAGGATCGACACGGCATCACTCGCGGTAACGTGGTCGGCCACTCGGATGTGGCGCCCGGTCGCAAGCGCGATCCCGGCGAGCTTTTCCCCTGGCATAGCCTCGCACGGCTTCGGCTCGCGCTGCCACGGCCGACCCGCAACCTGATGGATCCGGAGTGGACGGAGGCGGGGTTCTGCCTGGCGCTGGAGCGGTTCGGCTATGACGTCAGCGATCGCATGGCCGCGATCATGGCGTTCCAGCGGCGCTTTCGCCCCGAGCTGATCGATGGCGAGATCGATGCCGAGTGCCGCATGATCCTGCTCGCGCTACTGCTTCCCAAGCCGCAAGGTGACGAGTAAGGGGACCCGGCCAGAGGGTCGGGCGGCCGCGTCATGTGCAGACATGCCGAGGAAAGTCCGGGCTCCACGGAACAACGGTGCCGGGTAACACCCGGCGGGGGCGGCCAGCAATGGGCGCCTTCAGGGACAGTGCCACAGAGAGCAGACAAGCGACGGCTTCGGCCACGCGAAAAGTGAAAGGGTGCGGCAAGAGCGCACCGCGGTGCTGGCAACAGTATCGGCACGGCAAACCCCACCGGGAGCAAGACCGAATAGGGGCGGCATGGGGCTTCTTGCCCCGGGGCGTGTTCCCGCTCGTCGCCCGGGTTGGTTGCTAGAGGCGGCGCGCAAGCGTCGTCGGAGAGGAGGAATGGTCGCCCAGTCCCTTCGGGGATGGACAGAACCCGGCTTACAGACCCTCTGGCGCACCAAGCGAGGCGGCTAGCAATGCTAGCCGCCGTTGCGCACAGCGCACGCGCCGGGCCGGCCAGCCCGCGTTTGCGGGAGGACTGACGTCACGGGGCTCGCCCCGTGACGGCCCATCACCAGCCGTCACGCCTTTGCCAGAACGACGCCCAGCAACCACCCCGCACCAAACGCGCCGGCCAATCCCGCTACCCCCTTTAGCTTGCACGGCTTTCACCCTACATCGCGGCGTTCATGGCACGACCGACCCGATCACAGGACTGGGGCTTCCCCCGATGGCGCGGATATGGCTCCGCGAGGGAAGCGAAGCCCGTGCGGCTGTGCGACCGCCACGGCTGTGAGCAGCCGGGCGATTGCCCCGCGCCCAAATCGCCCAACAATCCCGACCGCTGGTATTTCTGCCGGGACCACGCGGCCGAGTACAACAAGGGCTGGGATTATTTCGCCGGCCTAGACGCGGAAGAGGCTGCTTCGCGCGAACAGGCGGAGCGGCGGGGTGCGTCGGCCTTCGCCAGCGCCAACCATTACGCCTGGGGCGGTCCGGGCGACGGCACCCGCTCCCGCGACGAGATGCGCGCGTTGGACGTGCTTGGCCTGGAGTCTGACGCCGACTTTGCGGGCGTAAAGGCGGCATGGCGGCGGCTCGCCAAGGAAAACCACCCGGATGTGCGGCCCGGCGACGCGACCGCCGCCACGCGCTTTCAGCAGGTGCAGGCGGCATATGAAGTGCTGCGAGCGGCCGAGGAGGCCCGCGAAGCACGCCCGGCTTGATGCGGCAGGTCCGATCGCACTGGACGGGCGCCGTTCTCGTCTGCGCGAAATGCTCCAGGAAGCTGGACGGCGGCTTTGGCAAGAAGGGCAGGACGCCGCTCGCCAAGGCGCTTCGCCAAACGCTGGGCCTGAGCAAGGGCCGCAAGGCGACCCTGGGCGTGGTCGAAACACAATGCCTGAAACTCTGCCCCAAACGGGCGGTAGCAATGGTCGACTCTCGGCGGCCGGGCGACTGGATGATCGTGCCGGAAGGGGCGGACATAGAGGAGTTGATCGGCCGGCTAACGACGATCCGCGCCGTTGATGAGCATGGGGCCGCCGCAGCGTCGCAGTCGTCGGCCGCGCCGCCGCGTTAGCGCAGGCCTTCCGCCTTACTCAGGCGGCGTAGCGGGCAGCGGTTTCTCGGATCAGCGCAATCATGTTGGGGATGCCCTGCGTCCGGTTGGAGCTGAGCTGCGCCTTCAGGTCGAACGGGGCGAGTGCGCCTTCGATGTCGGTTGCGGTAATCTCGGCCGGCGATCGGTCCTGCACCGCCAGCAACACCAGGGCGATGATCCCCTTGGTGATCGCGGCGTTGGAATCTGCCAGGAAATGGAGCGTCCCGTCCTCACGCTGCATCGGGTATACCCACACGGAGGCGGAGCATCCCCGCACCAGGGTCGTGTCCGTCTTGAGCGCTGGCGGCATCGCCTCCAGCCCGCGCCCCAGGTCGATCAGCAATCGGTAACGGTCGTCGCCGTCGAGGAAGTCATATTCTTCACGCAGGTCCGCAAGGGTCGCCATGCCGCCGCGGGTACAGTGCCGCCGCCGTCGCCGCAACCGCTACAGGGCCGGGTGGCAAGGAGCGGCCGGGGCGTCACAGCTCGACGCCAGCCGCGATCGCCTCCAATTTCCGGATTCGCTCACGCAGATCCGCGATCTCGATTCGGGCGCCCGCACTGGCTGCGCCCGTGACGCCCGCTGCGCCTGTATGGCCGTGGTCGAGTTCCTGCCGCTTCAGCTGCAGCCAGCCGCGCCAGCCGGCGAGCCCTGCCGCGGTGACCATGCCAAGCCCGGTGATGGAGGCGCTGGCGAGCACGAGGTAAGCATTGGTGTCCATGGTTCCGCCTCCTTCTTAGCGGTCGCGCAGGCGCTCGATCTCACGATCGAGGTCGACGCTGGAATGAGTGTCGGTGATGACGCGCTCCAGAACCTGGATGCGTTCCTTCAACTGTTGCACTTCGCCCTGCAGGCGCAGGGAGTCAGCGTTGTCGATTCCCGTGCCCCGATGATTACGGTGGCGACCGCCCAGCACTTTCCCCATCGTCACGATCAGCACGATCATGACGACCATCGCATAAACGCTCATGGGATCTTTCCCTTTTTCCGGTGTTCAGTTCAGCGGGCGATCGTCGCGTAGCCGCTCGATCTCGTCAGCAACCGCAATGCCGCGGTCGGTCACGATCCGCTCCAGCACTCGCACCCGCTGTTCCAGCCGTTCGGTCTGAGCGGCGTATTGGGCAGCCTTCTCGGCCGTTGCGACCGAGTTCATCTCCATCTGGCGCTCTTTCAGGGCCAGCCAAGGCTTCACCACCACGCCGCAGATGATCGCTACGATGGGGATGATCAGCGCGAAGATCGGGATCAGGAGGGGGCTCATCGACATTCTCCTCAGTTGGCCTTGAGGCGCAGCGCCTCGATCTCACGGTCAAGCTGGTGGCTGCTGTCCGTCACGATCCGCTCGACATTGGCGAGCCGGTCCTTAATCGACCCGAGCTCGGCACGCAGTTGCGCGTTCTCCTGGCTCAGCAGCTTTACGCGCTCGACAGTTTCCTCGTTCTTCTGCGGATAGATCGCCTGGCCCCAGGCCCCGTCCAGCGGATACCCGTTCTTGATCCGCAGCCAGGTCGTCAGCACCCATCCGCCGACCGAGATGGCAACGATGATGCAGATCAAGGGGAAGAAGCCCATGATAAGCTGGTAGACTTCAGGTGACACCACGGTTCTCCTCAGTCTCGTAGCGCGTCGATCTCTCGGGCGGTGCGGACCGCGGGGTCGGTGGCGATCCGCTCCAGCACACGCAGCCTTTCCTCCAGTCGACCGACCTGGCCGTTCAGCCGCTCATTCTCCTGGGTCAGCAGGGCGATCTTGCGACTGTCGCCCAATTCGTTCTCGCGACGCCGCGACCGGTGACGGCCGAAGCTTTCCTCCAGCGGATAGCCGTGCCGGGCGCGGACCCAATTATTGAAGGCCCACACCACCGGTCCGACGGTGATCGCGGCGACGGGCACTAAAAATGCTAAATTCTGCATGACACTCCCCCTTCCCGTTTTCGCGATCATCTAGCGCAGGCTGTCGATCTCGCTCGCCAGCTGCGTGTTGCGGCTGGTATAGAAGGTCTCGATGTCAGCCAGGCGCTTGTCGAGTTCGCGAAACTTGGAGCGAACCTCGGCCGTGGAGCGCTTTGGATTGGTTCGGACGCCCTGCCAGAACTTCGCATCTTCCGGCGTGTCGTACAGGCCAGTCGGCTTGGCGCTCGCCATCCAGGCAACCAGCATATAGGCCAGGGGAACCCAGGGCATGCCCACACCTGACACAGTGAGCAGGACCACGGCCACGCGGACCCACAAAACCTCGATCCCGGTGTAGTCGGCAACGCCAGCGCACACCCCCTTGAACTTCGCGTTCTGCTTGTCGAGGTAGAACTTGGTACGGCTCCCGCTCATCTCAGTTCCTCCGATCGATCGAATAGTTGCGCTCTGTATTCTCGATCCGCCAGTCTGTGGTGGCGTTCGACAGGCCGGGACGGAAATCGGGGTTGTCGGCGGCGACGATGCGCTCAACCGTGGTCACCCGATCCTCCAGCCGACGGGCGAGATTGTACATCTCGTCCAGCAGCCGCTCGTCCTCCTCGGTGATCTTGGGCGCCTGCCGCCACTTGGTGACATAGTGCATTATGAGCCAGGGCAGCCCGATGAAGAGGGTGACGATGGCGATAAAGGGAACAACAACGTCTTCCATCGCGTCAGCCCTCCCGCTTCATCATACGTGCCTTGAGCGCCTCCAGCTCGGCATCCACCTTGTCGCTGGCGCGCAGCTCGGCAATCTCGTCGTCCAGGCTCTTGACCCCGCCAAGGCCCATCGCGTCGGCGCGACCCTCTGCCTCGTCCACCCGGCGCTCCAGCACGTCGAAGCGGCTGAAGGCCTCGTTGGTCTTGGCGCCGGCATACATGTCGCGCAGGCGAAAGCGGTTGGTGGCGCTTTCCAGACGGGTCTGGACATTGGCCTGCTTGACCCGTGCCTCGCGCAGCTTGTTCTGCAGCTTGGCGATGTCTTCCTCGTTGGCGCGCAGCGCGTCGTCCAGGACCGCGATCTCCGCCTTGAGCTGATCGCTCATGTCGACCGCCTTGCCCTTTTCGACCAGCGCCGCCTTGGCCAGGTCCTCGCGACCCTTGGACAGCGCGAGCTCCGCCTTTTCCGTCCAGCTATCTTGCAGCGCATCGAGCTTGACGACGTGGCGACGCATTTCCTTCTGGTCGGCGATGGTGCGTGCGGCAGAGGCGCGCACCTCCACCAGCGTTTCCTCCATCTCCAGGATGATCATGCGGATCATCTTGGCGGGATCCTCCGCCTTCTCCAGCAGGTCCGCCATGTTGGCGGCGATGATGTCTCGGGTGCGGGAAAAGATGCCCATGATTGCGGGAACTCCTGGAACAAGGGTCGCCGGCGGTGCGGCGCGCGGCATCACTTCTACCGCAGAATGAGCGGTCATGCGACTGACCGCGTGGCGGCGGTAGCATCGATCTGTGCCGGCCCAACCGCGCTCAGCACACAGGCCGAGCTCATCAGAACGGTGCAGAAGATGGCGGCGATCTGGCGGCGAAGGTTGGTGGTGAACATGGCGGAAACTCCTGAGCGTTTGAACCGGACCGCCATCGGCGGGATGCCACAAACATTGCATCCACCGTGCCAATTCTAACTTGTGGGTCTTTTCAGGCACTTGGCGCTGGGCAAGTCGGGAGGGGTGGTTGGCCTCTTGCCAAGTGTCGGGATTTTGCGCCAAGCCTTGGCTACTATGGAGCGCACTACCCAGGTCATCGGCCAGTCCGGCGCCTTTCTCGACGCCCTGGAGCGTGCGAGCAGGGCGGCCGCACTCGACCGACCGGTGCTGGTGATTGGGGAGCGCGGCACCGGCAAGGAACTGGTGGCGGAGCGCCTGCACCGCCTGTCTCCGCGCTGGGACCAGCCGCTGGTGATCATGAACTGCGCCGCACTGCCCGAGACACTGATCGAGGCGGAGCTGTTCGGGCATGAGGCGGGCGCCTTCACCGGCGCGACCAAGATGCGCGCGGGGCGGTTCGAGGAGGCTGACGGGGGCACGCTGTTCCTGGACGAGCTCGGCACCCTGTCGATGGGCGCGCAGGAACGCCTGTTGCGCGCGGTGGAATATGGGGAGGTGACCCGGATCGGCTCATCACGGCCGCAGCGGGTCGACGTGCGCATCGTTGCTGCCACCAACGAGCATCTTCCCGACCGAGTGGACGCCGGAAGCTTTCGCGCCGACCTGCTCGACCGTCTGTCCTTCGAAGTCGTGACGCTGCCACCGATGCGGGCGCGCCGGTCGGACATCATGGTGCTTGCCGATCACTTCGGACGGCGGATGGCGGCAGAACTCGGCTGGCGCGATTGGCCGGGGTTCAGCGCCGCCGCGACAGAAGTGCTGACCGAGTATCGCTGGCCGGGCAACGTCCGTGAACTGCGCAACGTTGTCGAACGTGCCGTGTACCGCTGGGACACGGAAGCGCCGGTCGACGTGATCGAAATCGATCCCTTCCAGTCGCCATACCGACCGACCAGTCCGGCCAAGGCGCCCACCGCGCCGCAAGCAACCGCATCATCGCCGGAGCCTGCAACTGCCGAGAAATCGTCGGCGGCTGGTAGCGACGATGACGTGGTCGCCGCGTGCGAGACCGGGCCGTCCGACTTTAAGAGCCGGGTCGCGCGGTTCGAGCGGGAACTGCTCGCCCGCAGCCTTGCCGAACACCGGTTCAACCAGCGTGCCGCGGCAGAGGCGCTGGGGCTGACCTATGACCAGCTGCGCCACGCTCTGCGTCGCCACGATCTGATCAAGGCATCATAGATCGGCTCGCTTGCGTAACGACATGGGAGCACTAGGGCAGCTCGGGCGTTACCGCTCGCGACCTCGAAGGAGAGCCCTCATGGCGTTTGAACTGCCCCCGCTTCCCTATGACTATGACGCGCTGGAGCCCACGATCTCCAAGGAGATCATGACGCTTCACCACGACAAGCACCACAAGGCCTATACCGACAAGCTGAACGAGGGTGTCGAGAAGGACCAGAACCTCGCCGGCAAGTCGATCGAGGACATCCTGAAGGTGATCTCCTCACAGCCGCCGCTGGTCCGCAACAATGGTGGTGGTTACTGGAATCATGACTTCTTCTGGAAGTCGATGAAGAAGGGCGGCGGTCAGCCGTCCGGCAAGCTGGCCGAGGCGATCGACCGCGATTTCGGCGGCCTCGACAAGTTCAAGGAAGAGTTCAACGCCAAGGGCGTCGGCCAGTTCGGCTCGGGCTGGGCGTGGCTGATCGCCGACCAGTCGGGCAAGCTGAAGGTCACGTCGACCCCCAATCAGGACAACCCCCTGATGGACGACGCCAAGGAGCCGGGCACCCCCCTGCTCGGCAACGACGTGTGGGAGCACGCCTATTATCTCGACTACAAGAACGACCGCGCCGCGTATCTGAAGGCGTGGTGGGACGTGGTCGACTGGGACGCGGTTGGCCAGCGTTACGAAGCGGTAACCGCCTGATCCCCACCTGTGCTCCTGCATAGGTGGGAGCACAGGATCTGCCTACGCAGTCACTCCGGCGGCAACTGCCCGGTTGCCGCCATTTCTTCATCCCCGAGCGTCAAGCCGTTGCGCAGCAGCATGGGAATATTCGCGAAGGCAAAGGCCAGGGTCGCGACCGTGCAGCCCGGAAACTTGAACAGCACCCAGGCATCATAGCTGAGCGCGGCGCGCGCGATCTCATTGGCGACGGCAAGGGCCGCAAAGAACGCGGTCCAGTTGATCGTCAGCTTGCGCCAGCCAGTCTCGCTCAGCCCCGGATAGGCGGTACCGAGAAGTTGCTGGAGCAACGGGCGCCCGGTTGCCAGGCCGAAGCCCAGCACCGCGGCCAAAATGGCATACACGAATGTCGGCTTCATCTGGATGAAGCGTGGATCGTGAAAATAGACGGTCGGCCCACCGAACACGATCACCAGCACCGCGCTGATCCACAGCATCGGCGATACATGCCGCAGCTTCACCAGCGACCAAACCACGGCGGCTATCGTCGCCAGTGTGAAAGCGGCCGTCGCAACGATCACGCGCGCGATCAGCAGCGCCTCTACCCGCGTGAGCGCATCGAGCGTGGGCGTGAACCGCGCGACCAGCACGCGGCACCAATCGGCGGGGACGAGGAAATTAACCGCGAAAAAGACGAGCAGCGGCCCGTAATCGAGCGCGAGCCGTAGGCCGGAAGAGGGGGCTTTTGTAGTGGTCATCAGTGTGGCCTAACGCTCGACCCGGCTGGCTTCGTTCCGGTCGGATCGAGCAAGCTCACTGTGACTTCAAGTTTCTCTGTCATTAGCAGCGCGCCGATCGGATTGGCCAAGCGACCGCTCACTTCGCCACACGCTCCACGCCTGCGATGATGCGGCTGACCTCGCGCGCGTCGAACGGGCGCAGGTCCGTCATGCCTTCGCCGACGCCGATGGCGTGGATTGGCAAGCCAAAGCGCTCGGCCGCCGCCACGAGCACGCCGCCCCGCGCAGTGCCGTCGAGCTTGGTCATCACCAGCCCCGTGACACCTGCCACGTCGCCGAACACCTCGATCTGGCTGAGCGCGTTCTGCCCGGTCGTGGCGTCGAGGACGAGCACCACGTCGTGCGGCGCTTCCGGGTTCAACCGGCCGAGCACGCGGCGGATCTTGGCAAGCTCATCCATCAGCTCGCGCTTGTTCTGGAGGCGGCCGGCGGTGTCGACGATCAGCACGTCGATACCGGTGGCTGTCGCCTGCTTCACCGCGTCCCAGACCACGCCCGCAGCGTCGCCGCCTTCGGGCCCGCGAACGATCGGCACGCCGACCCGATCGGCCCAGGTGGCAAGTTGACCGATCGCGGCGGCTCGAAAGGTGTCGCCGGCCGCGAGCATGACGCCATAGTCCTGCTCCATGAACAGGTGGGCGAGCTTGGCGATCGTGGTGGTCTTGCCCGACCCGTTGACGCCGATCACCAGGATCACCTGCGGCCGCGGGAAGGCGTCGATCTCGAGCGGGCGGGCGACCTTGGCGAGTGCTTTCTCGACTTCCTCGGCCACCACCAGACGGATGCCGAGCTCTTCCATGTCGCGCTCGAACGTCCCCTCGGCCAGGCGGGTGCGGATGTGGCCGGCCGTTTCCGGGCCCAGGTCCGACGCGATCAAGGCTTCCTCGACCTCGTCCAGGGTGTTCTCGTCCAGTCGCGCGCCGCCCAGACCGGCAAGGTTGCCGATCAGCCGGTCGGAGGTGCGCCGAAAGCCGCCAAGCAGCTTGTCATGCCAGGTTGGGGTAGTGCTCATGCGATGATGCCCGTCAGGTAGGTTGGGGTGGCGCCGGCGATGGTGACCTGCGCGATGGTGCCTGGTTCCAGGCTGTGGGACAGCCGCACCTCGGCGAAATGTTCTGCGTGGCCGCGGTCGCCTGGCCGCTCGACCAGTATCTCAGCGCGACTGCCGATCAGGCCGGCAAGCCAGTCGGCGCGCCGCTTTTCGGCCGCTTCGCGCAGTCGGGCTGCGCGCTCGCGACGGATGGGCGGGTCGACCTGTGGCATGCGCGCTGCCGGCGTGCCCGCGCGCGGCGAGTAGGGGAAGATATGGGCATGGACGATGTCGCAATCGTCGATCAGCGCCAGGCTGTCGGCGAACATCGCCTCGTCCTCGGTCGGGAAGCCGGCGATGATGTCTGCGCCGATCGCGATTCCCGGCCGCCGTGCCTTCAAGCGCTCGACCAGCGCCACCGCTTGCTCGCGCGAATGGCGCCGCTTCATGCGCTTGAGGATCAGGTCGTTGCCCGCCTGGAGAGACAGGTGAAGGTGCGGCATGACCCGGGCCTCGCCGGTCACCAACTCCACCAGGCGTTCGTCCATCTCCACCGAATCGAGCGACGATAGCCGCAGCCGGCGCAGCGCGGGCACGTGCACCAGCACCCGCTCGACAAGCGCGCCAAAGGTCGGGCGGCCGGGCAGGTCCGTGCCCCAACTCGTCACGTCTACGCCGGTCAACACCACCTCGGCATGGCCCGCCCCGACCAGCGTGCGGACGCGGTCCACCACGGCGCCGGCGGGTAGCGAGCGGCTAGGGCCCCGGCCGAACGGGATCGCGCAAAAGGTGCAGCGATGGTCACAGCCATTCTGCACTTCAACGAATGCACGCGCATGGCCGGTGAAGGCGGGCGCGGGCAGGGCGGCGGCGGCGCCCCAGCTTTCGGGCGCAAGTTTCAGGGGATTGGAGACGACCCGATCAACCTCTGCCATCGCGGCGAAGCCGTCGGGGTCGATGGTCGCGGCGCAGCCGGTCACCACCAGTTCGGCGTCAGGCCGGGTGCGGCGCAGGCGACGGATCGCGGCGCGGGTCTGCTTCACCGCCTCGTTCGTCACCGCGCAGCTGTTGACCACCGCCACGTCGCGTGTGCCGCTCCGAGCGCCGAGCAGCGCGCGAATCGTCTCGCTTTCGGCGATGTTGAGGCGGCAGCCGAGGCTGACCACCTCTGGCTGGACGGCGGGCGACATGGAGCGCGATCTAGGAGCGGCGGCGTGCGAAGTCCACGCACGCCCATCAGCTACCCCGCCAGCCGCTGTTGCCCTTGCGCGATCAATCGCCGGTCGGCGATCAGGCGACGGACGTTGGCGGCGCTGACCGGCCGGCCAAAGTGGTAGCCCTGGGCACGCGCGCAGCCGATCGCGCGCAGCCGTTCCAGCGTGTCGGCATCCTCCACCCCCTCTGCCGTGGTCGGCATGTTGAGGCTGTCCCCCAGACGCGCGATCGCGCCGACGATGGCCGCGCTGTCCAGGTTTTCCGCGATCGAGCCGACGAAACATTTGTCGATCTTGATCCGGTCAAACGGAAGCGCGCGCAAATGGGCGAGGCTGGAATAGCCCGTGCCGAAATCGTCCAAGGCCAGCTGAACGCCCTGATCCTTCAGGCTGACCGCGATCGACTGCGCTAGCGCCAGATTGTCGAACAGGGCGCTTTCGGTGATCTCGATCTCCAAGCGCCGGGCCGGGAAGCCGGTCTCGACCAGAAGCTTGATGATCTTCTGGGCGAGCCAGGGGTCCTTGAGCTGCCAGGGCGATATGTTGACCGCCAGCACCAGTTCCGGATCCCAGTCGCGCGCGGCGATGAAGGCCTGGCGCATCACCGATATCGACAGGTCGGCGATCAGGCCGGTCTCTTCGGCGATCGGGATGAACTGGTCGGGCTCTATCAGTCCGCGCAAGGGATGTTCCCAGCGGGCCAGCACTTCGAACCCGGCGAGCGCGCCGGTCGCGAGGTCTACCTGCTGTTCGAAATAGGGCACGATCTGCCCCTGCGGAATGGCGTTGCGCAGCCCGGTCTCGATCTCGTTGCGGGCGTGAAGCGCTCGCTCCATCGAGCGGTCGAACCAGGCGTATCGGTTACGGCCGGCCTTCTTGGCCGCATACATCGCGATATCGGCCCCGCGCATCAGGGCGTCGACCGTGTCGCAATCCTGGTCGGACCGGGCAAGGCCGCAAGATGCGCTGATCGTCAGCAGGTGCCCGTCCACCGTGACCGCACGCGACAGGCGGCGGACCAGCGCCTTGGCCACGCGCTCGACCGAATCGGGGTGCGCCGGGTCGAACAACATCGCGCAGCCGAACTCGTCGCCACCCAGCCGCGCCGTGAGCGCGCTGGCGGGAAGGACCTGC
>Ga0210040_10009254_pt1 | contig 11498 bp, 7 predicted proteins | sample CryGeyCG12114_NA_FD_185462 | JGI IMG/M metagenome (GOLD analysis project Ga0210040, IMG submission 185462) | Groundwater microbial communities from aquifer - Crystal Geyser CG19_WC_8/21/14_NA (SPAdes) (version 2) | ecosystem: Environmental > Aquatic > Deep subsurface > Groundwater | place: USA... | reverse complement strand
TGGGGACATGGTGATGGTCCACCGCCGGGTCACCGCCGCGACTGATCCGCGCGGAACGGCGATGATCGACCTTTTTCGCCTGCGCGACGGCAAGGTGGCGGAGCACTGGGACGTGGTCCAGCCGATCCCGCAGTTCAGCGTCTCCGGCCGCTCGATGGTCGACGGGCCGCTTGAGCCGGGGCGTCATAAGGAGCCGCCGCCCGCGGAGTGAACCAGTGAGAGGGAGGAAAAGCAGATCATGAGCGATGTCATCCGGGCGGATCAGGTCGGCAGCCTGCTGCGGCCGCAAGAGCTGCTCGCTACTCGACGCCGGCACGAGGCGGGCGCGATTGGCCAAAACGCGCTGAGGCAGGCGGAGGACGACGCCATCGTCGAGGCGGTGGAGCTGCAGAAGCAAACCGGCATCGGCGTGCTGTCGGACGGCGAGTTCCGCCGCTCAGCCTGGGGCAATGGCGTGGTAGATTCGCTTTCCGGTCTGGCGCCGGCGCCCACCAGTTCCGCCGGCGCCGCGCAGCCCGCCCGGCGCTGGCACGGCGATCACGCGGACATCGCGGAAGAAACAATTCCCCAGCATTTCGTCGCGGTGAAGAAGCTGCGGCTGATGCATCGCTTTGCCTACGAGGAGGCGAAGTACCTGAAGGCGCTGGCCGATCGCCCGTTCAAGATCACCATGCCGTCGCCAAGCATGTTCACCCGCCTGTTCAATTCCGAACTGAGCCCGCCGGCCTATGACAGCGTCGATGCCGTGCTTGACGATGTGGTCGAGCTCTACCTCCAAGAGATCGACGCGCTGCACGAGCTGGAGGTGCCATACCTGCAGCTTGATTCGCTGCGCTACATCGACACGATCGACGCGGTGGAGAGCGGCAGGATCGCCCCCGCGGCGGTGCGCGGCACGCTGGAACGGCTGGTCGCGATCGACAACCGCGTGCTGGGCCGGATGCGTCGGGCCGGCGTCATCCGCGGGGTGCATATTTGCCGCGGCAACCACCGCAGCTCCTGGGGCGTGACGGGCAGCTACGAAAGCGTGGCCGAGATGCTGCTGGGAGAGGTCGACGCCGATCGCTTCTTGATGGAGTTCGACACCGAGCGCGCCGGCAGCTTTGAGCCGCTGCGCTTCGTGCCCACGGGCAAGATCGTCGTCCTCGGACTGGTCACCACCAAGAGCGGGCAGCTCGAGCACATCGACAAGTTGTGTCGCCGCATCGAGGAGGCGAGCACCTATGTGCCGCTGGAGAACCTGGCGATCAGCCCTCAATGCGGCTTCGCCTCGACCGAACTCGGCAACCTGCTGAGCGAGGAGGAGGAGAAGCGCAAGCTGGAGCTGGTCTTCAAGGTCGCAAGACTTGTGTGGGGCTGAGCAATGGTACGCAGTATCGAGATGCAAGCTGTTGCCTGATGGAGCGGGGCGCATCTTCGCGCGGGTGGCGCTGCTGGACCGGGCCAGTGCGGTCAGGCCGGAATCGCTGGGCCGGCCGGAATGCGAAACCAGCCATACGTGCCGCCATTGGACCGGCCGCGGTAGGTCAGCCGTCCCGCGGCGCGAAGTTGTGGTTTTGCGCATACACCGGCACGACGTCAGGCGGCTGTGAATCGTCACCGATCAAAGATCGGATGATGTTCACCTCCACCCGGCGGAGGGCACGATCCGCAGCGCGGCGCGGATGCCCGATGTCTTGATGCGCCGAGCCTGCCGAGCGAGCAATCGTCCGGCGTCGACCGGACCGGCACGTCGGCGCCCAGCTCTGGCTCGGCGCAGGCGAAGTCGACGATGCCGACATGACCGCCGCGCAGCTTGGAGAAGGCGGACAGGCGCAGAAAGACGTTGTCAGCCAAGTCAAGGTCACACCCTGCGCACATGTCGATCCGCTCGAAGCTGCCATACGTGGCCGAGACGAAGCCCCTCGCCTGTTCCCTAGGGCTTGCGCGAGTAGGGCTTGACGGCACCGCCGATCAAATTCTTTCCGCCAGTGTGCCTTGCGCCCCGCGCAGGATTTCCACCCGATTGAGTCCCGGCAGGTCCAACATCGAGCCGACCACGACGCCGTGGTAGATGTTGTCCACATGCATGCCAACTCCTGGCTCCAAGGCGAAGTTGGTGCCGTATTGGCCTCAGTAACGATCGACCCACGCGCCGTTGTTCTTGTTGGCGTAGCTGTCGTTCAGGATCGAGTAGGGCAGCATGTCGGCATTCCAGGCGGCGAAACGCTCCTTCATCGCCCGAAAGCGCGCGGGTTCGCGCGCGGCGAGGTTAGCGCGCTCGCGCTGGTCCTGCGCGAGGTTGAAAAGGTATTCGTGTCCGTTGATCTGAAGATATTTCCACGGGCCCGAGCGGTGTGCGGCCTGCTCCAGCGCCTTGTAGCGCCAGAACAACTCGCGATCGACGATAGGCGCGCCCAGCAGCACAGGCGCCAGGTTCATCCCATCGGGGGCGAAACCGGCGCCGGGTTCGGCGCCGGCGGCAGCGAGGAAGGTGGGCAGAGCGTCCATTGATATAGCGGTCTGGTCGGTTTTGGATCCAGCGGCGATCCGTGCGGGCCAGCGCATCAGCAGGGGCACGCGGATTCCGCCTTCCAGCAGCTCGGTCTTGGCTCCCACCAGCGGCCAGGTGTCCGAGAATCGCTCCCCGCCATTGTCGCTGGTGAAGGCGACGATCGTGTTGTCGGCAAGCCCGCTGCGCTCGAGCAGGTCGAGCAGCCGCCCCACCTGTTCGTCCATGCTGCGCACCATTTCGGCGTAGGTCGCTATGCTCCCGCCGTCGAAATGCGTGAGAGCGCCGCCCACCTTCACATCCTTGTCGTCCGGTCCTTGCCACGGCCAGTGTGGGGCCGTGAAATGGAGGCTCATGAAGAACGGGCGGTCGTTGGGCGCGTTCTCTATCGCCTTGAGCGCCTCGTCGCCGAAGATCTCGGTGACGTAGCCTTCGCGCCTGTCGAGCCGGTCCTGGTCGATCAATCCACTCAGCTCGGGCGGTACGCCGGGCAGCTCCTTGTTGAAGTCGAAATAATCGGTTCCCCCGCCATAGATGCCATAGAAGCGGTCATAGCCGCTCTTCAGCGGGCCGTAGGCGGGCGGGGCGCCCATGTGCCACTTGCCAATCAGGATCGTGTGATACCCCGCGTCGCGCAATTGCCGGGGCATCGTGGGCAGATCGGGCGGGAGGCCTTCGGAATCGAAGCCCCGCCGCGAGGCGGTATTGATAGCGACCAGTGATGAGCCCGATGCGCGTGGCCGAGCACACTGCCGAGTTGGCATAGGCATCGGTGAACAGCATGCCCTCGGCGGCCAGCCGGTCGATATTGGGCGTCGCGTAGTCGCGGCGGCCATAGCAGCCAAGATCCGCATAGCCGAGATCATCGGCGAGGATGTAGATAATGTTGGGCCGCCCGGTCAAATCGGCCGGAGCGCCTTGCCCCATTGCTGCCGCCGGCAGGATCCCGCTTGCGACGAGTCCCACGCCCGCCTTCAGCACCGCACGTCGCCCAGAACTGATCTTCATAGCCGTCTCCCGCAAATTGGAGCCCCACTGTCAGTGAGCAGGGAGCTTTGGATTCAGTGTCAAAAGGTGCGCCAAAGTCCCACCGAGATGAACTTCAAAGTCGGCGCGGCTGATCATATGCAAGCCTGAAACCGACATTGCTGGCTCCGAGGCTTGGGTCGCGGCTCTGTCGCGCGGCGGGTCGGTAGCGCTGGCAATAATTGGGCGCGCACAGATAGGATCCGCCCTTCATGACCCGGCTGGCGAAGCCCGGATTGAACGGATCGCTGGCGTCGCTCTCGCTCGGCCCGTTCGGATTGTCCCTGCCGGCCGGATCGTGACCCGGGCGATAGAAGTCCGCCGTCACCTCCCAGACATTGCCGACCATGTCGTAGAGCCCGTTGGCGTTGGGTGTGAAGCAGCCGACCGGGGCGATTCCCTTGAAGCCGTCGGTCGCCTGGTTCACCGCCGGGAACACGCCTTGCCAGCTATTGGCGCTGTCGCCATCGGGCTGCTCGACAGAGGGTTCCTGCCCCGCGCTGGCGGCATATTCCCATTCCGCCTCTGTGGGCAGGCGCCCGCCGGCCCAGTTGGCATAGGCGGCCATGTCGTCATAGCCCAGATGGACGGCCGGCTGATCGGGAACCGCGACCGGCCCGGTGGGGCCATAAGGCTTTTTCCAGCTGGCGCCGGGCACGTAGGTCCACCAGTCGGAATAGTCGTTGGAGGGGCGGGCGGGCGGCGTGAACACTGCCGATCCGGGCAGCAGCAGATCCGGCGGGATCTGCTCTTCGGGCATGCCGTAGAGCGCCGGGTCCACGGGCTTCTCGGCGGCGGATACGTGACCGGTTGCCTGAACGAAGGCAGCAAACTGGCGGTTGGTGACTTCGTGCCGGTCGATCCAGAAGCCCCGGACACTGGTTTCGCGCACGGGACCTTCTTCGGCATAGATGTCGTCCTGCCCCATCCTGAACGTGCCGGCCGCCAGCTGCACCGGCGCGTCCGGCGGCGTCTCACAGGAGGCGGCCGTGGCGAAGTCGGCCGCGCTGGGTGACCATGGCGAGGAGGGCGGGCCCTCGGCAGCCGCTCCTCGATCGCTGCAGGCCGAGAGTAGGGCCGCCATTCCGACGAGAGCAGCGGCCGTGCCGCAAGCTGGGCAATCACCGCGCACGGGCTACGCTCCTCGTCAGGCGCTCGGCATCCTGAACAGGACGGGGGGAGGGGTGCTCCATCGGAGGCCTCAATCGTTCAGAGTCACGGTCATCTTGCGCAGCACGCCCGTCAGGCTACCGTCGCGCGGGTAATCGGGGCTGACCAGCGCGCCTGTATCGCGGCCGGTGTCAAATGTCTCGGCGAAGGGCACGGGAGACGAAATCGTGCGCCCGATCCGCCCCTCTGCCAGCAGAGTGTCGCCGGCGAAGATGCGCATCGTCCCCGCGCCATTGCGGCCGGGCCCTTCGTAGTCGAACACGTAACGCAGCGTGACGTCCCCGCGCGGCAGCGGCTCGCCGACGATCCGCGCCTTGTCCTGCGCCTCTGCCGAGCGTGCGAGATAAGCCACGGGGCGCCCATCGTGGACATAGAAGCTCCAGCCGCCCAGCTGGCTGCCCACTGCGGCAATGACGCCATCGATGCGCTGGCCGCCGGCCTCGACCAGTTCCGCCTCGATCACGAAGCTGCGATTGCCCATGGCCGGGCCCGATGTCTGCGGCACGCTGATGTCTGGCCCCCAATAGGTGAAGGCATTGCGCGACAGTTCACGGGTGGAGGTGTCGGCGAAGTTGCGCTGCGAGAAATCGTCGCTGACGGGAAACATCTTCCCACTTCCGGCAATCTCGGTCCAGCGCGCTTTCAGCTCTTTTAGCTTTTCGGGATTTCTTTCCGCCAGGTTGCGGGCTTGAGCGAAATCATCTGGCAGGTAGTAGAGCTCCCACTGGTAATCCAGCGGCGTGCCCTCTGTCGGCCCGTAATACCACGGAACGCGCGTGGGGGTCGTGTTGGCGAGCCACCCGTCGCGATAGATCGCGCGGTTGCCGAACAGCTCATAGGCCTGCTCAACATGCCGTTCAGGCGCACTGGCGTCGCTGAGGGAATAAAGCAGGCTGGTGCCTCCCAGCGGCTGTTGCGCGATACCGTTCACTTCACGCGGGACCGGAAGCCCCGCGGCTTCCAGGATCGTGGGATAGATGTCGGCGACATAGGCGTATTGCGAGCGGATCGAACCGCCGCCCGGCACATGACCAGGCCACGCCACGACGAGCGGGTTGCGCGTGCCGCCCAGATGCGAGGCGACCTGCTTGGTCCACTGGAACGGGGTGTTCGTCGCCCAGCCCCAACCGGCGGAATAGAGCTGGTCGGAATCCGACCCGCCCATCTCGTCAAGACGCGCAAGCAGCACGTCGACCGGCTCCTCGAGCGCATTGGCCATCTTGCCGGCGTGATTGATCTCACCCAGCAGCCCGCCCTCGGCCGTGCCGCCATTGTCCCCCTCAATGAACAGGAACAGCGTGTTCTCGGCCTCGCCCATCCGCTCGATCTCGGCCAGAAGGCGGCCGAACTCATGATCCTGATAGGCGACCTGCGCGGCGAACACTTCCATCATCCGTGCATTGACGCGCTGCTCCTGCGGGGAGAGCGTATCCCAGGCGGGGATGGCGTCCGGCCGTGGTGTGAGCTCGGTCCCTTCGGGCACGATGCCACGGGCGATCTGGCGGGCCAGGATGTCCTTCCGAATGGCATCCCAGCCCATGTCGAACTGGCCCTCGAAGCGGGCGATCCACTCGGCTGGCGCCTGATGTGGCGAGTGGGCGCTTCCGGGTGCCAAATAAAGGAAGAAGGGCCGTTCGGGCGCGGCCGCCTTCTGCGTATGCACCCAATTGATCGCGCCGTCGGCCAGATCCTGGTCGAGAATGTAGTCGTCGGGCTTGCCTGTCAGATCGACCGGCACGCCGTTTTCCAACAGGCGCGGGTCGAACTGGTTCATCGCTCCGCCGATGAAGCCGTAGAAATAGTCGAAGCCACGCTGGTTCGGCCACATGTCGAAAGGACCCGCGGGCGAATCCTGCGAATGGGGGACATTGTGCTCCTTGCCGAACATGGCCGTGGAATAGCCGTTGTGGGAAAGCACGGTTGCGATGCTGGCGGCGCTCTGCGGAAGCAGCCCCCAATAACCGGGATAGCCCATCGTCAGCTCGCCGATCGAGCCGTAATTGACCGCATGCGGCTCTCGCCCCGTCAGCAGCGCGGCGCGGGTGGGCGAGCACATCGCCGCGGTATGGAAACGGTTGTAGACCACGCCCATGCTCGCCAGCCGCTCGAGGTTCGGGGTCGGCACGGGGCCGCCGAAGGCCGAGGAGGTGGCAAAGCCGATATCGTCCGTCATCACCAGGACGACATTCGGTGCGCCTTCGGGCGCCGTTACGATCCGCGGGAACTGCGGCTCCGACTCCGCCTCCGTCCGGCCGACCGTGCCGGTGAAGAGCTCGGGCGCGATGGGCAGCACCGTGCGGTCGAAGCCCTGCGCGACCAGAGCCGGGGGCACGAGCAGCGACAGCGCTATGACGACAGCGGACATCGTGCGGCTGAGCGACACCTTCTTCATGTCAGCGCTCCCCGCCTTCCGCGTTCAACAACTGCAAGGTCACCTCTTCCACCCGGCACTCACACTGCGCCGGCATGTCGGGATCCTCCAGCAGCGGCGTCAGCCCGTAGCGCTGAAGATAGGCCGACGTGGCCAGCACGCGCGTATCGGGCAAGGTGCCACTGCCGGCCGGCTGACCGTCCATCGTGAAATCCACGCGGGCGGCGAAACGGCCGAGCGTGCTGTCGGGCACGATCTCCGCGGAAATCCTGTGAGCGCCCGCCTCGATCGGCCGGTCAGCTGTAGCCGTGCCGTGCTTCGCCTCGTCGAAACTGGGTCGGTTGACCAGTTGCGGGCGCCCGTCGCGCAGCAGCAGGCCCCAGCCCGTATGGCGGCCGCCCTGCACGAAGACTGGCCCGGAGGCTCCGCTCCCGTCCACAACCACATCGGCGATGATCCGCCAGCGCCCGCTGAGGGGCGGCACGTCAGCGGCCAAGTATCGCGCATTTGCCCGGGCAAAAGAAAAGTCCGAGTGGTCGGCCAGAGCCAGGGGACGCGTGCCGGGCGCCAGCAGCACCATCACATCGGTCTCCACCGGGAGGACGTTGTTCGCTTCCGCCAGCCGCGTCAGACTGGCGATCATGTTGGCGAGCTTGTCGGGATGACTGCCGGAGACGTCGCGCGACTGCGAGAAGTCTTCCTCCAGGTTGTAAAGCTCCCAAGGATACTCGGTGAGACTTTCGGGGATCGGGGTGCGTTCCGAGGTTCGGTCCCAAGGCGGTCGTTGCATCTTCGTTCCGATGAACCACCCGTCCTCATAGTACCCGAAATTGCCGAGCATTTCGAAATACTGACTGATCTGCGGATCAGGAGCATCGATTGCGCCGAATTCGGGAGCCAGACTGCGCCCGTCGATCGGCAATTGCGCGACCCCGGCAAAGCTTTCCTGCGCTTCTATCCCGACCACGTCGTAGATCGTGGGCGCGATATCGGTGATGTGCGAGAAGCGATCCACCACCACGCCGTGCCGCGCGATCCCCGCGGGCCAAGAAACCGCCAGTCCTGAACGGATGCCGCCGAGGTAGCCGGCGACCGCCTTGCCCCACTGGAATGGGGCATTGGTCGCCCAGGCCCAGGCGGAGGGATAGCCGCCCCAGGATTGGCGGCTGCCAAGTATGTCGAGGTCTTCGGACAGCTCCTCATAGGTCGGCTCCTCGCCGAAGAAGCCACCCCACTCGTTGGACTCCCCTGAGAAACTCGACAGATCCCCGCCATTGTCACCCTGTAGATAGAGGATCAGTGTATTGTCGTACTCGCCGGTGCGCTTGAGCTCGTCGAGGATCCGTCCGACCTGGTAATCGTGGAAGGAAAGCTGCGCGGCGTAGACCTCCATCATCCGCGCCGCGACGCGCTGTGCTTCCGCAGACAGCGAATCCCAGGCGGGCAGTTCGTCTGGGCGCGGCGTCAGTACGGCGTCGGCGGGAATGATGCCGAGCGCCTTTTGCCTCTCGAAGATCATCTCGCGCGCGGCATCCCAGCCCATGTCAAACCGGCCATTGTAGCGCTCGATCCAGTCGGCCGGGGCATGGTGCGGGGTATGCGGTGAGCCGGGCGCCAGATAAACGAAGAACGGCGCATCTGGCGCGCTGTTCTGCCGCCGGCGCAGCCATTCGATCGCGTGGTCCGACAGGTCCCGGTCGAGAATGTAATCCTCGTCCGCGGGCGGTTCGACCTGCGTGGTATTCTCCACCAGTTCAGGCGCGAACTGATCCGCCCATGCTGCATTGAAGCCGTAGAAGTAGTCAAAGCCCAGCGCGGTAGGCCATCGATCGAAGGGCCCGGTCGAACCCGCTTCCCATTCAGGTGTGGAATGATTCTTGCCGAGAAATGCGCTGACATAGCCGTGCTCGCCCAGCACGTCGGCGATGGTGGCAGCGCTGTCCGGGATCACCGAGGTATAGCCGGGCAGATCGCGGGACAAATTGGTGATCGCGCCATTGCCCACCGCGTGGTGATTGCGCCCGGTAAGCAGCGCCGCGCGCGAGGGCGAGCACATGGCCGTAGTGTGGAACCGGTTGAAGCGCAGACCCTCTGCCCCGATCGCGTCGAAAGTGGGCGTGTCGATGAGGCCGCCAAAGCTGCTGGCTGCACCGAAGCCGACATCGTCCGTCATGATGAGCAGCACGTTGGGCGCACCTTCGGGCGCTTCCGGGCGAGCAGGATAGTGATCCCATGCTTCGGTAGAACCTTGTGCCAGCGCGGCCGAGGCGAGCAGTATGCACGTCGCGATCGCTGCAAGGCCGCCCCGCTTTTTCATTGCCCGTCTCTCCCGGTCTTGTGACTCTTGCCGACTGATTAGAACGGTATAACACGATTGTCTACAATCGTAGAGAGCGGCGCTCTGGCTCCGGTCGCGAAACCTCCTCAAGAGAGGCGCTGACCGAGGGCCGCACTTCATAGCCGCCCGGCTGCGCGATCAGAGCATCAAGTCGTGAGCCGCTGGAGGTGGGAGGCACGGCATGCGCCCGGAATGCTGCTCTCACGCAAGAATGGATTGACACGACAGTTGGAGCCTGACCAGTATTCTACCATCGTAGACACGCTCTCTCCAGATGGAGCGTCTATTCAGGGGGAGGCTTTACGTATGAGCACCACTCGGCGGATCCGAATCGCGCGCTTGCTGCTGGCGTTGACGGGCCTTGGTGCGCTCGGCTCGCCTTCGCTGGACGCAGCGGACAACGGACGAGGCTCGGCACCCGTGTCGCTGCCACTGCCGGAGCCGGAATTCGATGGCGTGATCGGCGAATCGCTTGAAGATTCTCGCCCGGGAACGCCGTACCAACTGCGCGCCCCGGAAGGGGCGCCCAACATCCTGATAGTCCTGACCGACGATGTGGGCTTCGGCGCATCTTCCGCGTTCGGCGGTATCGTGCCCACGCCTCACCTCGACGAACTGGCCCGCCAGGGCGTGCGCTACAATCGCTTCCACGTCACCGCCATGTGCTCGCCCACGCGCGCGGCGCTTCTGACCGGCCGCAATCCGCATGCGGTGGGTCAAGGCATCGTAACCGGCGCCGCAAGCGAATTTCCGGGCTATCGGGGTCATTTCCCGCGCAGCGCAGCGACGATGGGGCGCGTGCTGCGCGACAATGGCTACAACACGGCATTCGTTGGCAAGCACCACAACATCAATATCGGAAAGATGTCTCCCGCAGGCCCGTTCGATGACTGGCCTACTTATCTCGGGTTCGAATATTTCTACGGATTTGTGCTCGGCGAGACCGACCAGTTTGCGCCCACCCTGTACGAGGGCACGCAGCGATTGGAAATGGCGGACAAGCCCGCTGACTACATTCTCGATCGCGACCTGGCCGATCGCGCGATAGACTGGCTCAACCTGCAGGATGCGTCCGACACCGACAATCCGTTCTTCCTCTATTATGCGACCGGCAGCACCCATTCGCCGCACCAAGCGCCGCGCGACTGGATCGAGCGGTTCCGAGGGCAGTTCGACGAAGGGTGGGAAGTCGCCCGCCAACGCATTTTCGAGCAGCAGAAGGCGGCGGGAATCATCCCCGCGGACACGCAGATGACGCGACGTCCGGCCGAAATCCCCGCCTGGGATTCGCTGACCGAGCAACAGAAGCGGGTCTACGCCCGGTTCATGGAGGTCTATGCGGCGCAGCTGAGCTTCCAGGATGACCAATTCGGCCGCATCGTGGATGAGCTGAAGCGACTGGGCAAATATGAGAACACCCTCATCATCTTCATCGAGGGCGATAACGGCGCCTCGATGGAAGGGGACGTGGGCGGCAAGGTCATCGATTACGGCCAAGCGCTGAACGGACTGGACGATTCAGCCGAGTGGGCGGATGAGGTGCTCGATCAACTCGGGGGCCCCGGAACCTCACCTCTGTATCCCGCCGGCTGGGCCTGGGCGATGAACACGCCCTTTCCGTGGGCCAAGCGGATGGCTTCGCATTTGGGGGGATTGCGCGCCGGCACGGTCGTCTCCTGGCCAGGGCATACGGGCCAGCCCGGCATGCGCGACCAGTACGTGTTCGTGAGCGACGTGATGCCGACCGTTCTGGAAGCCGCCGGACTGCCCGTGCCCGACATAGTGGACGGCGTGCAGCAACAGCGCCTCGACGGAATCAGCTTCTTCGACTCGCTTGCCCAGCCGCAGGTCGCCTCGCATCGGCAGACGCAATATTACGAACTGCTCGGCAATCGCGGAATCTATCACGACGGCTGGCTCGCCAACACCGTGCCTCCCGGGCCACCATGGCAAACCAGTCTCGCACCGCCCGACGTGCGCGAATATGCGTGGGAGCTATACGATTTGAGTGAGGACTTCGCGCAGGCCAACGATTTGGCGAACGAGCACCCCGAGAGGCTGACCCAACTGCGCGAGCTCTTCCGCCAGGAAGCACAGCGCAA
>Ga0210040_10009253_pt1 | contig 11499 bp, 13 predicted proteins | sample CryGeyCG12114_NA_FD_185462 | JGI IMG/M metagenome (GOLD analysis project Ga0210040, IMG submission 185462) | Groundwater microbial communities from aquifer - Crystal Geyser CG19_WC_8/21/14_NA (SPAdes) (version 2) | ecosystem: Environmental > Aquatic > Deep subsurface > Groundwater | place: USA... | reverse complement strand
CCGCCGGCACTCCGTCCGCGCGGCCTACCGTCTCCCAGTAGAGCGTCTGACCGTCACCCACCTCGGGCAGGCCCGACTCGTACGGCTCGAGCGGCGGATGAGAAGAACCGGGCACCACGTCATCCCACCATGAGCGGTCTCGGCCGCATCCAAGCCACAGGAAGCGCGCCGTGGTCGCACCGCACGTCGCGCCGTCCGGCTGCCATATCCGCTGCTTAGCCGGCAGCCAGCGGCAGGACCGGGCACCGCGGCTCCGGCGCCAGAGCGCGCGGAAATCCAGACGTTGACAGCCGCACGCTCCACCCCAAACGACAATCGAGCTCGCTGTGTTCAGCCTTGAGCGGAGCGCGCTCAAGATCGCTTGACGAGACGAGTTAGAGGCCGAAGCATCGGGTGATGACCGAACGATCGGGCGCGGCACCGCGGCTCCCGCCCGGGTTCCGGGCGTGGGTGGCCGCGGCCACGGTGTCGGACGCCGGAGTGGCCGCGCTGTACGTCGCGCTCGGCTGGGCGGCGACGTCCTACGGCGGAACCGCCGCGGGTCTCGTGGTCGCCACGATCACGGCGACCCGGACACTGCTGCTCCTGGTCGGGGGCACGGTGGCCGACCGGTTCGGAGCTCGCGTGGTGATGCTGGCCGGGGACGGGCTGCTGCTGCTCACCACGGGCTTGCTCGCGATCGCTGCCGTCGTACTCGACACCCCGTTGTGGCTGCTGTTCCTGGCAGCGGCAGTGGAGGGCCTGGTGAGCGCGTTCTACCTCCCGGCGTCCAGCTCGATGACACGACGACTCGTCGACCCCGACCTGGTCGGTCGTGCGTCCGCGATGCGCGGAGCGACGAGCGAGGCCGCCGAGCTCGTCGGCTCCCCTCTCGGTGGGCTGCTCGTCGCCGTCGGCGGGTTCGGCCTGGCCGCGGGCATCGACGCCTTGACGTACATCCCGATCGTGATCGTGATGCTGGCCCTACGCCCACGCCGCGTGCCCGACGAAGACCAGGTCCGCCAGTCGCTGTGGCGCGCCGCAGCGTCCGGCATCGTCCTCGTCGCCCGCCACCCGGTGCTGCGGGTCGCCATCGGCCTCACCGCCCTCGCCGCCGGGGCCGTCGTCACAGTCGCCACGCTGCTGATCCCACTCGTCGTCCGCTCGAACGGTTGGCCGCCCACCTACAGCGGGCTGCTCCTCGCCGCGTCGAGCGTCAGCGGGATCATCGTCGCCCTGCTCGTCAGCCGGCTCGGCACAGCACACCGCGCCAGCATCGCCTCCACCGCAGGACTGCTCACGACCGCTGCCGGGCTCGCCGTGCTCGGGATCAGCTCGACCCTGCCCCTCGCGATCCTGGCCATCTTCGCTGCCGGCGGCGGCGTCACCGTGTTCACCAGCCACACCTTCGCGGTGATCTTGCAGCAGTCCCCCGACAGCCACCTCTCGCGGGTCCAGTCACTGCTCTCGCTCGCCCAAGCCGCCGTCCTCGTCCCCGCCGCGCCCCTGCTCGGACGTCTCGCCGCCACCGCCGGGACGACGTTCACCCTCGGTGTCGCTGGGACGGCCCTCGCCCTGGTCGCCACCGCCGCCCTCGCGGCACCCGACTGGCGTCGCCTCGGCACGAACGACTGACCGACCGTCAGGCCTGCAGCACCTGGTCCTGCGACGCAAAGGTCTTGCTGAAGCGCGTGCCTGAGGCGGCGTAGCCCCGCTGCATGTAGAACGCGTGGGCGTCCGACCGTTCCGCGCTCGAGGTGAGTACTGCTCGGGTTGCTCCGTGGTGGACCGCCCATTCTTCGAAGGCGGCGCAGAGCATCGTCCCCACGCCCTGACCCCGCGCGGTCGGAGCACACACAAGCGCGATGAGCTGAGCGGCCGGGGTGTCGTCCTCCACGGGAAATACCAGATGGCCAGCGGCGAACCCGACCAGCAGACCGGCCTGGTCGGCGGCCACCCAGGCTTCGTACAGGGGATCCGAGCAGAGCCGCGCCAGCCGCACCCTGAGCTGGTCGACCGTTGCCGAGTGCGAGAGCGCCTCGAACAGCGGAGGCAGCTGACCCGCATCTACCTCGGTCACGGCCCGGACAGTCAGAGCGGACACGTCCTCATTCTGCCGTTTCGTCCTCGAGATCTAACCTGCGCTGCGCAATCGACTCCGCAACTCGAGTGCTGGCGCCCTTGCGTTCATCGGCAGAGCAAGATCACTCGGCCGTGGCCGGGCTGATCGAACAGCACGACCCCATCTACTGGGTGGGAGCGAGCTGGAGTAGCAGGTCGAGCACTTCGACGGTCGTCCGCCCGGTGATCGTGGGTGACCAGTCGGCGGTCCACTCGCATCTGTGGCCGACCCAACCGGTCTGGACGCCGCAGTTCCTGGCGCCCGCGATGTCGGCTGTGGGGTGGTCGCCGATCATCCAGGTCGAGCCGGATCCGCCGGCAACGATCGCCTGGCGGATCGCAGCGGCGAAGATGCGAGGGTCGGGCTTCTTCACCCCGACCGCTTCCGAGATCACCACGTCGCCGAGGTGGCGCTGCAAACCGGTACGGACCAATTTTGCGGTCTGCTGCGCAACCGTGCCGTTGGTGACGACCACGATCCGGGCACCGCCCGCGGCCAACGCGTCCAAGCCCGCCCGTACACCAGGAAACAGCTCGATGAGGTCGACGTGCTCTCGTGCAGCAACCGATCAACGAGCTGATCACGCGTCGACATGAGCTGGAAGCGGTCGAGCACAGCCTGAGCGAGTGCCGCACGTGGCTGGTAACCGTCGCGGTCCTCCGCCAGCAGCCACGCGATGTCCGCGTCGGTCCCGCCGATCTCCGCAACAAGGGCGGACACCCAGGTGTCGAACGCTGCGCGGCGGTCGACGAGGGTGTTGTCGAGGTCGACCCGCCGAAGAGTCGCTGCCTTCCGCAGAACTAGGTCCGCCAGCAGCGGATCGACCAAGATCATCCGTGTACTGACAAGTTGACTGAGACGAAATCCGGCGGCTGCCATGATCATTGAGACAGAGCAGCCCCATTTCGTCTTGCGGGAGGTGTCAGCGGAGCGCGGAGCCGCTGACACAATCACTGAGACCCGGACAGCCGCCGCCGCCGCGGCGCCTGTTTTCGCCGCGCCTCCTCCTCCCGCGCGCTGCTGCCGCCGCGCCGCCATCGCCATCGCCGCCGCCGGCCGCCGCCGCACGCCTGGTCGGCACTCCACAGATGGCGGGCGACTGTGGGTGGCGTGCGCGGTTTCGGCTCGGGTCGTACGGTGCCGGAGTGATTCACCCCGAGGTGACGGTCCGCCCGGTCGCGCCGACGGAGTTCGCGGTTCTGGAGCGCTTGTGGCTGATGTTCCACCACGACCTGTCCGAGTTCCGTGGCAGGCTGCCCGACCCCGACGGTACGTTCCACAGCGAGCGACTTCGGGCGGCTGTGGACGACCCAGCGTGGGCCGCGTACCTCCTCTGGACGCAGGACCGACCCGTAGGGCTAGCGGTGGTCCGCGCCCTCGACCAGCCAGTACGGGTCCTCAACGCGTTCTTCATCGTGCGGGGTTCACGCCGGACCGGGATCGGATCACGCGCTGTTCGCGAGGTCCTGCTCAGGCATCCAGGTTCCTGGGAGGTCCCGTTCCAGGACGACAACGAGACCGCGGTCCGCTTTTGGCGGGGCACGGCCAGGGCTGCCGCAGGTGAGCACTGGACCGAGGAACGGCGCGCCGTGCCTGAGCGGCCGGACTTGCCACCCGATGTCTGGATCTCGTTCGCAACTGAAGACAGCGCGTTGTAGGCGAATCCGTTGCCGGTAGTCCCAAGGGCGGTTCTCTGCGAGGAGCCGGCACGCGTCGAACAAGGGAGTGCTACGTCGTCTCGGCCTGTTTGGAGGCAGCTAGTGCCGGCTGCCCCTGGCTGCTCGGGCAGATGAGCGCCTCCTGTCCAAGCAAGCCGGTCAGCCACTGCAGGTACGAGGGGTGGGCGAGGCGCAGGGACGGCAGCTCGCCGCTGGTGAACCAGCTGATGGTGTCGTGTTCGTCCGGCGCAGCGTTCGTCGGTTGCCCGGTCCAGGTCGTGGCGAGGAAGGCGTGGGCTGTGAGGGCGGGGTCGTCGAGATGCACCGGGATGGGTTGCAGGTCGATCACGTCAACGGCGATTTGCTCTCGGCACTCGCGTCTCGCCGCCTCCTCGGGCGGTTCACCGGGCTCGACGTGTCCGCCCACCAGGTCCCAGCAGTCTGGGTACCACCGCCGATCAGGATGGCGATGGCCGAGCAACAGCCTTCCGCCCTCGATGAGCGCCACGATCGCGATCGTGTCCGTCACCGGGGTCGGAGCTTGAAGATCAGGATGCCGAGGTACTTATTCATCCACGCCTGCTTGTGGGGGTAGCGACGCCGCGCGTCCTCGGACAGCTGAGGTTCGGCCGCCGTCTCGATCCACAGTCCTGCAGCGCTGAACTCGTTGATCAGGTCGGAGATGGTGTAGGGGCGTTTCGTGAGGGCAACCTGGTCGTTCCAACCGCTGTGCTTGTAGGAGAAAGAAGCGGTGGAGAAGTACTCCTCGCCCAAGGAGGTCTGATTCTGCTCGGCTCGTTCGACTGCGTACCGGACCGGGTGGGTCCTGCTCAGCAGGATAAACCCGTCCTCGGCGAGCATCGCCCGCGCCGCCTGCAAGGTGCGGACTGGATCGGTCGCGTAGCCGAAGGACTGCAGGAACAAGATCCGATCGAATGATCGACCGACAAGCTCAGGCAACGCGTCGAGATCGGACAGGTCGCCTCGGATGAGCTGCATGGCCGGCGGCAGCGCGGTGAGGAAGTTCCCACTGATATCAACACCAACGCCGCGAGTGGCACCGGCTCGAACCAGCTCTACGAGCTTGCCACCATTCCCGCAGCCGACATCGAGCACCGACCGACCAGCGACGTCACCGAGAAGGTCGCGCTGCGCGGGCCACTCCACCAGCCGATCCAGCGAGTCGAGCCTCGTCCGGGCCCGCTCGTAGTCATTCGCGAGCTGCACCCACGCCTGGTTCGCATCTAGGCCGTCGTCGCCGACCGACTCGGTCATGTTCTCGAACCTCCGGCCATTACCACCCGACCGAACCTAGTGCTTCCTGCAACGCGTTGGGGACCAAGCCCTGCGACAACACCCAGGCCTGTGGCGGCATTTGCTCGGCCTGCCAGACCGTCCTGCAGGGACGCGCGCTGAGCGGCCCCTGTTCAGGGCACACCTCATAGCCGGCCATTCTTCGGACCGTGGATGCGACTGGCTGAGCCCAGTCGGCATCAGGACGGCAAGCCCCGTTGGGCGCTCTACGCTTCGAGACGTGCTCGAAGTCTTGGCGCTCGCTGACGGCCGACGGGTTGATCTTGGGGATCGAACGTTGGGCGGCTCTAAGAACCACACCAGGTTCGGAGTCCTTGACGGCCAGCGAGTGGTCGTGAAGATCCAGGCCCACCACGGCCGTCTCCGGAACGAGGAATCAGCGCTCAGGTTCGCCGCCGCCCACCGACTGCCGTGTCCCGATCTCGTCGCCACCGGTACCACCGCTGATGGTGCGTACTTTCTGATCCTGACCCATGAACCTGGCGCCAGGACCACGACCCCAGAAGGTTGGGCCAGGATGGGCCGAGCCTTCGCCACGCTCGCGACGACGCCAACGAAGGACTGTGAGCTGGCCAGAACGGAACCACCAGCCTTTGCTGACGACCATCTCGAACGACTCGACGCCGTCAGCCAGATCATCGACACAGGCCAGGTCGAGGAGATCGCAGCAGCCGTCGAACACTTCCGCCGAAGTCCGTCACTGTCGCTCACGCATGGAGATCCCGGCAGCGGCAACTACCTGGACGACTCGGGCAGGGGCACGATCCTGGACTGGGAAACCGCACACGTGGCGCCCTTTGGACTCGACGCCGGACGCGGAGCCTTCATCGCCCTTCTCGACCTCGCCGGCACTGGCACCTCGCTTGAGTTGCACGATGCTTTCGTCGATGGTTACCGCTCAAACCTAGTAGGCATCGCGAAGCTCGATACCCGGACTCTTCGCGCGGCCACCCTCGTTGCTGCCCTGCAGTTCATTCACGGCAGGCACACGCGACCGCTTCGCCCTGACCGGACGGCGCAGATGGCGGTCGACGCTACAACGAAGTACCTGCGGACCTCGGCATCCTGATTCAAACTTCGGCCTGTCCCGGCGATCCCGAGCGGTAGCTAACCGTCTCGGCGACGAGTCGCCGAACGACAGCGGCCCCGATCGCGGACCTTCGACTGGCGCCGGTCACCGGCGCAACCCGGCCAGCCAGAGGTGCAGGTGACGGCGAGCCGGCGCACTAAAGCCGCTCGGCTCAACCAGGCGACACACGCCGCCTGCCACCCGCACGCTCGGTGCGGGCCGCCCCGATACCTTCGCTGCATGGAGGCTGAGCGCGACCCGCACGGCGACCGTGAGCTGATGGAGCGGGCCGTCGAGCTGGCGCGTCGTTCGGTCAGCGAACCGGGCCGCGCGTCGCCGAGAGTCGGTGCAGTCGTCGGTCGAGACGGCGTCCTGCTCGGCGGAGCGTTCCGCGGTGAGCTCAGGCCAGGTGAGCATGCCGAGTTCACGCTGCTGGAGCGGAAGCTCACTGACGAGACACTCGCCGGCGCAACCCTCTTCACGACCCTGGAGCCGTGCACGGCTAGGAACAGCCCGAAGGTCCCCTGCGTCGAACGGATTATCGAGCGACGTATCCGCCGGGTCGTAATCGGTGTGCTCGACCCGAACGACAACATCCGCGGGCGAGGAGAGCTCCGACTGCGTGAGGCAGGCATCGAGGTTGCCCGGTTCGACCCGGACCTGATGGCGCAGATCGAGGAGCTGAACCGCGACTTCGCGCGACTCCACAGCGGTGCGCGGCTGCGGCGCTCGGCGGCCGAGACCACCGACCCCGTCGCGTCAGGAGCCGTCGGGCCGAACGGGTACTCGATCGGCTACACCCCCGAGGGCGACAAGGTCGAGTGGATCCCCGAGGAGGACGTCCCAGGCGAACTCTCGCCGCTGCTCCTGCGCCGCAACGACGACGAGATCCTGCGGACCTACAACGAGTTGTGGGACAAGGTCTGGTGGAATCGGCATCAGGTTTGGCACCAAAGGCTCGAGGCTGGCGAGGAACTGAAAGCCGGCCAGGAGGAGATCCTCAAGCAGGCGTGCGAAGCGGCAGCCAGGATCGAGCAGAAGTACGGCAGGAACAACCTCGGCTGGGACGACTTCGAGTGGGGCCTCCTGAGCGGCCGCATGTCTGCCCTCTCGTGGGTGCTCGGCGCGAGTTGGGTTGAGTCGCTCGACACCTGAGACCACGCCCTACCGGGGCGCCCGGGTGGACCGCGTTGCTGCAGGGTGTCGAGGTCTACGCTGCTCGGCTGTGCGGCCTAAGACCGGGGAAGTCCTGCATTTCTCGGAGGACCCGACCATCGCCGAGTTCAGTCCCCACGTCGCCCAGACCGCGACCGACCCGGCCCCCTACGTGTGGGCGGTCGACGAGGTCCAAGCACCCGCCTACTGGTTCCCCCGCCAGTGCCCCCGAGCGATGGCCTGGCGGACCGAGCGGACCACCGCCGAAGACCAGCAGCGCATCCTTGGTTCGACCGCGGAGCGCGTACACGTCATCGAGTACGGCTGGCTGCACCGGATGCAGACCGCGAAGGTGTTCGCCTACCGGTTTCCGACCAACGACTTCGAGCCCTACGGCGACCCCCTCGAACCGCACGCCTTCGTCGCGCGGCGGCCGGTCCGTCCGCTCGGTCCACCCGAACCCGTCGGCGACCTCCTGTCGCTGCATGAGGTGGCTGGCATCGAGCTCCGTCTCACCGCCTCGTTGCTGATGTGGTGGGACACCGTCGTCGGCGCCAGCGTCGGCTTCAGCGGGATCCGCCTCGCCAACGCACGCCAGCGGCACGACGTCAGCTGACCGGTGGTGTCAGTGGCTCCGTTCGGCCGCATCGACCGTCTGGCTCAGCAACATCGCGATCGTCATCGGCCCGACCCCGCCAGGGACAGGTGTGAGTAGTCCCGCCCTCGCGGCGGCGCCCTTCTGGTCGACGTCGCCCAGGTTCCCGAGGTTGTAGCCGGCGTCGACGACGACCGACCCCGGCTTGATCCAGGGGCCCCGGATCAGCTCGGGCCGACCGACGGCGGCGACGACGATGTCGGCGGTCGCGACCAGCCGGTCGAGGCCTTCGGTGCGGGAGTGGCTGATCGTCACGGTGGCGTCGCGTCCAAGAAGCAGCATCGCGACGGGCTTGCCCAGGATCGCGCTCCGCCCCACGACCAACGCGTGCTGCCCGGCGATCGGTACCCGGTAGGCGTCGAGCAGCGCCATGATCCCCGCGGGCGTGCACGAGGCGAAGCCCGGCTCTCCGAACGCCATCGCGGCGAACGACGCGCTGGTGACGCCGTCGACGTCCTTCCCGGGCGCGATCGCGTCGAATACGCGGCGCTCGTCGATGTGCGCCGACATCGGGTGCTGGACCAGGATGCCGTCGACCGCTGGGTCGGCGGAGAGGTGGGCCACCAGCTCCGCTACCTCGTCTGTGGTGGTCGAGGCCGGCAGGTCGTGGCGCTCCGATCGGATCCCGACCCGGCGGCACCGGTTGACCTTCATCTTCACGTAGGTGTGCGATGCCGGGTCGTCACCGACCAGCACCGTGGCCAGGGCGGGAGCTCGGCCATTCTTCGCCTCGAACTCGGTGGCACGAACGGCAGTCCGCTGCAGGACCTGCTCGGCGACCGCGGTCCCGTCCATCATCTCAGCGGCCATTGGGTGCGCTCCTCTGCTCGAGGAGCACCCAGGCGGACGACGCTCTCAGTGACGCTTCCTGGTGGTGACCCACCCTCGCCAGTCGCACCGACCAGCCTACGGCGAACGCTTGCAGTACGACCTCGACAGTCCTGGGTGCTCCTTGACCGGCTGCTGGAGAGCCAAGCTGGTTGGCTCCGCTGACACGCAGGGGAACGCGCTCTGCCAGCAGCGTCGTGAGCCGCGCCGCCAGGTTCCGTGGAGTAACCAGCACGATCACCGGAGCAAGCCTACGAAGACCGGGCCGTCGACCCGGGCGCACGCCAGACCCGGCCGTGGCGGGCGTACTCCGTGCTGGCCACGACCCGGTCCGCGGCCGCGGTGCCCAGCTCGCGCTCCACGATCCACAAGCCCAGGTCGACCCCGGAGAACAAGGCGCCGGACGTGATCCGGTCCCCGTCGTCGACAACCCGCTCGTCGACCACCTCGCCGACGTGCGGGCGAAACTCGTCGAAGCAGCCGCGGTTCGTGGTGGCCGGTCGATCCTTCAGGAGTCCGGCATGGGCCAGGACCATGCCGCCGCTGCACACCGACGCCAACCACGGCAGCTGAGGTGCCACCTCGACCAGACGGGCCGGCAGGCCGCCACGCTGCACCTCCCCCCACACCCCCCTTGGTGCCCGGTTCAACCACCCGCCTCCAGGTACGACCACCCCGTCTGCCGCCTCGAGGGGCTCGGTCACTTCCACCTTGACGCCTCGCATCGAGGTCACCAGACCCCGGGAACCGGCCGTGACCAGCCCCACCGCGATGCCGGCACCGGCGAGCACCTCGAACGGGCCGAACACGTCGATCTCGTCGAAGCCGTCGAACACCACGATGCTGATCTTCTTTGCCATTTCCCCAGCCAACAGGGGTCTTACCCCCGACGGCGAGTGGCAGACTCGCCGGTGTGCATGAGGATCGAGCCAACAACGGTACGAGACCGCACGACGTCGTCGTCCTGGCTCTGCCAGCCGTCGTGGCGTACGACCTGACCATCGCCACCCACGTCTTCGGCCACGCCGGCCGCGATCGCTACCGCGTTACCCTCGCCGCACCCGTGCCACACCAGGTGCAGACCACGTCCGGCTTCGCCATCACCACCAGCGCCGGCCTCGAGGCGCTCAGCGCCGCTGACACGGTCATCGTCCCCGGCTTCGACCGCCGACCCGTCCAACACGACACCCTGGACGCCCTGCGCGACGCCCACGCCCGCGGCACCCGGATGGTGTCGATCTGCACCGGCGCGTTCGCCCTCGCCCGCGCCGGACTCCTCGACGGACACCGAGCCACCACCCACTGGGCGCAGGCCGGGCAGCTGGCGATCGAGCACCCTGCCGTGTCGGTCGACGCGGCCGCGCTCTACATCGACGAAGGAGACGTCTTGACCAGCGCCGGCGTCTCCGCCGGAATCGACCTGTGCCTCTACATCCTCGCCAAAGACCACGGCGAGGACGTCGCCATCGACCGAGCCCGGCAAATGGTCACCCCGCTCCACCGCGCCGGCAGCCAACTCCAGTTCATCCCACCCACCCCCGGCGAGGACAACGGCTCGGACTTTGCCCTCCACGTTGCCACCGACTGGGCCCGCGAACACCTCCACGAACCGATCACCGTGCCCGAGCTCGCCCGACAAGCACTGCAAGCACCTCGAACCTTCAGCCGGAACTTCACCGCGCAACTCGGCATCAGCCCCCACCACTGGATCACCCACCAACGGCTGCAACGCGCCTGCCGCCTACTCGAAGACCCCGGCGTCACCATCGACCGCGTCGCCGCACGATCGGGCCTCGGCACCGCCGACAACCTCCGCCTGCACTTCAAACGCGCTCACGCGACCACTCCCACCGCCTACCGAGCCGCCTTCACCACCCGCCAGCACTGAACTCCGGGTGACAGGGCAAGGATTCGCATAGAGGGTGCGCCTGCGGCACACTCCCCCGCGAGCTGGTGAGCGGATCGACCAAGACCATCCGCGTACTGACAAGTTGACTGAGACGAAATCCGGCCGCTGCCATGATCATTGAGACAGATCAGCACCGTTTCGTCTTGCGGGAGGGGGTCAGCGGAGCGCGGAGCCGCTGACACGAGCACTGAGACCGGACAGCCGCCGCCGCGCGCGCCTCCTCCTCCCCCGCTGCCCCGCGCCCGCGCTCGCGCTCGCGCCGCCACCACCGCAGCAGCACCGCACCCGCTGCCGAGCGGCAGACTTCGTGCGTGTTGGTGACAACGGAGCGGCTGGTCCTCGTCCCGGTCGGGCCTGAGCATGCCGACGACCTAGTCGTGCTCCACGCGGGTCCCGACGTGGCCTTCTGGTACGCAGGAACCTGGACGCGGACCGAAGCTCTCGACTGGGCACGGCAGATGAGCCGGCGATGGAGAGATGAGGGCGTCGGGAAGTGGATCGCTTATCGCCGAAGCGACGGCGAGCTCGTCGGCCGCGGCGGTCTGACCCGTACCACCATCGATGACAAGTCGTGCCTCGAGGTCGGTTGGCTGGTGCGTGAGGAGCACCGCGGCCTCGGGTACGCGACCGAGATCGGCCGGGCCGGTTCGAACTTCGCCTTCGACGAGCTCGACGCCGCTGAGGTCGTCGCCTTCACCGAGGTGCACAACCACGCCTCACGGGCCGTCATGACTCGGCTCGGCATGACGGAGTCAGGTCTGATCTACCGGCCAGGCCTCGTCGAAGGCCGACCGGCCGTGCAGCCCTCCG
>Ga0210040_10009252_pt1 | contig 11500 bp, 10 predicted proteins | sample CryGeyCG12114_NA_FD_185462 | JGI IMG/M metagenome (GOLD analysis project Ga0210040, IMG submission 185462) | Groundwater microbial communities from aquifer - Crystal Geyser CG19_WC_8/21/14_NA (SPAdes) (version 2) | ecosystem: Environmental > Aquatic > Deep subsurface > Groundwater | place: USA... | reverse complement strand
AGCCTCCCGCGTCGGCATGGCAGTGATGCACATAAGAAGGTACTGAGACGCAGTCGTCACTTATTCGCAGAGCAGCTTGCATGATCAAGCCGGCTCAGCATGCCAACGAAGTACGTACTGCAGGCACCCAGAGGACAGATTGTTGCTTCGTTTGATAGGTGCTCCACACTGCATCGCGGACTGCGAATTAGCAATGGGATAGCTGCAGCCCCCACGAGTTGTATGTAGAGGACGCCGCTGGAATGGTTGTATACGGCTCTGAGATGGTCTGCTGGTTGATATACTGTGATACGCGGTGACGGGTGACGGAGAAACCGATAGTGGGAAATAGACGGAGCGCGAGATAAGGACGACTTGGTATTGAGTTGGGACCTAACATGGACTTTGAGATTGTGAGTTTCGTCGTCTTTGCGAAGGAAGAGGTGATGGTGCGGGGGGTTTATCTCTGTGTGGCATGAAGATAGCTATTCGTTCGTCTGCGTCATGATGATAAGCGCCAACACGCACATTATCAGCGGAGAGACGCGATGAGGAAGGAAAACGGAGAGGTCATTAAAGTCCGATGACCAGAAATGATAAGATACACAACCGTTGTTGATTTTGCACCAACACTTTCAGGGCTCCGGCGTTCTCCTCCAGGCAGATACATCCATCATGAGGCTCTAGCCACCCTAGATGGTGTAGAACGTATCAGCATGATCCCTGCCTTCAGATCCCACGGCCCTATGATCCGCGACAACATCAGCCTCAACAGCATCCTCCGCATTGCAGACTCGTCCGAGCTGTACTACCGGTTCGGCGACTACAGGCTGGAAATGCTGGAAGCCCGCGTCCACATGAACTGAAGGTGCTGCGTGCTGCATATTCTGCTGGTGAAGAGACCGGCACCAGAGCACTGAAGGAGTCCCTTGGTGAGCAGGTTGATCATCCTACTGTGACAAACGACAAGATCGTTGAAGACGAAAAGGTGGTTTCGGGGCGAGCCGGTAGTATCAGCAAGTTCAGCAGCGAGTAAGAGGCTCGCCATCCATTCTTTTTGTTACCACTGAAGTATCCCGCCTAGCAGGAAGAAGCGATAGAAGCATTACTATCTTCGGAGTCTCTGGGATCATTTGTACCTAGCTGTGAGTATTGGGTTTCTGTACTGATCGATTTGAATTTGCAACACTACCCTCCTGAATGCCTATCCACTGGGCATACTGGATGTTTGCATTACTTTGCTACAATTAGTCGACTTTCGTTGGTAGGAAGGTGTTTCGGGCGGTTGCAGAGTTATGATCTGCTGTCATCAGCCTGAGACGAGCTATGGCCGTCGCGAAAAGGGGCTTCTTGGCAAGCTAACCGCAAAACCATGATCGACGTATAAGCAGGGCGTCGTCAAAGTAGTGCTTGACTGGGGCTCACATTCATATGAACAGTCGCAACGTGCCAACGAGCGAATACGCTGCATGGCGCCATGCTTCTTGTTTCTTCAAACAATTCTGTATGAGCAGGTTAAGGAGTGAGCTGTGCTGTGTTTGTTGAGATCGACTCTCAGCCAAACGTAGGATCTTGTAATGCCATACGTTTGCGTACAACGCACCCAAGTCTCGCACGCGGCGTGAAGAACAACTCGAGTCATCTGTGTTGTTCGTGCATATCTCTTCAGCCACGCAGCATGCTAGCATGAATTCCAACCAACACCTCCCAATCTCTGGCATGACTCTCTGCGCGACGGTGTTGTCAAGGGTTGTAGCCACCCATCCTGCTCGATCTGCCAGTCACGTCTTGCACGAAGATGGCGTGTCCTGCACGAAGGTGGCGTGTCCTGCACGACGTTAGCCTCTTCGTCTGGCGTAGAATTCTGAATCGACTGACCGAGCTGTGTGCGTCTGTCGACTTCATGACTGTCCTCGTTGGCTGGGCCCCTGTCACAAACCATCTAGCACACGCAGAATGGCACATAAAAGACCGGTCTCTGAGCACGCTTCTGTTCTTTCCTTCCTCCACACCACAAGTATATACTCAGTAACCAAGGCAAAGTTACCATTATACCAAATCCAACCAACCAAAACCACAAGCCAAATCAAATCAATCTAATCCAACCAAATCCAAAACAACCGATCTGAACGACATGTCTTCATCCGGAGAAGCTTGGTGGACAACTCAAGCCGGCGGCGCTGGGTCGTCAGGCTCTGGGTCGTCCGGCTCTGGATCGTCAGGGTCTTCGGGATCCTCGGGCTCCTCTTCCGGTACCAGCGGCGGCACATCCTCAGGTTCTGGCTCGGGATCGGGCTCAGGCTCGTCCTCTTCAGGCTCAGGCTCAGGCTCAAGCTCTTCTAAGTAGTCCATGTCATCTTCACGAGCCACCTTAGGCTCTCATACTGAGCTCATGGGGGACCTCAACTAGCTAGCAACAACATTATCAGCCGCATCTTATCGATAGCTTGCTAACCGAGAGGGAGCTTATATTGCTGGGTCGATTTTGACATGACAAGAAAACCAAAAAAAAATCAAAAAAACCTAAAAAGGGAGAAAGGGGCAGGGCTGACATCATCAGATGTCGGGCACGACAGCAGTTGAAAAGCATTGGAGTTGTACGCAAAATGCTAGTGGCAAGTGAAGCTTTGCCAGAAACATCATGCCATCCACGAAGGGGCGCCGCGATCGTGCCTGATGAGCTGCTGGGCCCGGAGATGTCGATACTGGATGGATCTGGTAGCATGGTTGCTGGTGGTAGTACCACAGTGCTAGGACCGAGCTGGCTGCTGTGGATCGAGACTAGTGAGCTGAGCTAGCTAAGTATGAGCTGATCTGTAGCGGTCAATTACAACATCATCATGAACTTATTCTTTTTTCCCACGCAATCAAGACATGGTCTCAAGCGGACATCCGCTAACGTGGTAATTGTTGGCGTCGAGGCTCAGCGGCCTCTAACGCACCGTGTTTGTTCTTGTACACACCAGTGGTTGGGGCTCATGCACACCGATTCGATGCTGACCAAGGCGCTTGTGGTCGCTCCATCCCTAGTCGTCCCTTCCACGTTGGCAGTCCGAGCACCAGCAAGTGTTTGTTCCCCCAATAATGCATCATTCCATGCTGAACGCTGTGCTTGACCTTGTTTCCGGGACACGTAGATAAGACTTTTCAATCGGCGAGTCACTTATGTAACAGCCTGTTCTCCACCCTTTGGTATCGGAGCCAGCAGCAACAAGAACTCCGTTCAGCGCTGGCTTTAAGAAATCGCACGATCTGATTGGTTGGTGGCGGATGCGAGATCTTCCCAGGCATTGGTGATAGGTTCGACATTAGGTTGCATGCTAGAGCCAGGTAGTCTCACACCCTACCTCCACAAAGAGAACACAACGAATGTCAAGTCTCCGGTAACCTGAGTATGGCCTCCCAATCCACCGGTAATTCCCAGTCGGCCCGTACACGTTGTTCCTCCTGCTTCGCTTTCTCTTCCATGTGAACCTCCCAATCTCTTATCTTGCCCTCTACATCGTGTAGCAACCCTCTCACCTCACCACATACATCTTCGACCTCCCAAGCACCACTCAATCTACCCACAGCCTCTGTATATACGTGGACTCTCTCCTCAATCGCGTGATCGTCGGACCTGAACTCTGTATGTCTCCACCGCTCAACGTTCATCGTGCAAATAATAGCTTTAGCATACCATCTCATCGCCTCTAAACCCTCACTAGCCAGCTCATGCGCCTCCGCAAGAAGCATCATCGGATCCCGGCATACATAGAACTCCGCGCCTTCTCGGTACTGTACATCGCGGAGCCTAAGCTGACACCAGGTGACTGCTTCCTTCGCATATCGTTGTGCTTCGGTGCTATCGCCCGTATGCCGATAAGATCTACAGAGTTCGATGCAGCACTTTCCAAGACGACCTGCGAAGTCGCCCCCACAAGGAATTCGGTCAAGAGGAAGTCTTGTCTTCGTGCACTTGCCGCGTTGAATACGTGAGACGTCGATATCATCGGAGCTGCCGGTAGGCCAGCCGAGGAGATCCTTGATGGCCTCGATGGAAACATCGTACGCTTCATGCCAGCGACCGGCTAACGGTCCAAGGCAGTAGTAGAGGGTTTTCTTGTGCCCAATTGTGTCAACGTCATTCGGACCGAAGCTTAGCTTGTGAAAACCGACCACTTGTCTGGTCAACGACAGGACTCTTTCCATCATTGTAGGGTCTTGTTCTGGCGTTTGGGAAAGCTGCCTTAGAAGTTGATCTGATAGCGTTTCGGCAGTTTGGATGGCTCGCCACGGAGCGCTCCGACCGAAACGTCCGCATACTCCATAATACCTACGATAACAGGGATTCTGTTCTCGCTCACGATCAGCATGAGCGGAGAAGTAGATCTGCTCGTCATCAATACCATAATTGTGCTTCAGGCGTTCCCAACCAGCCAGATAGCCAGTATATGCATCGTTGTAGTACTCCACGACGCAGGCTCTGTTTTCTTTGTCGTGTTCGGTTGGGAGTGGGATAACTTCCTGGTCTCTGGGGGCCATGTGATTGTCCAACGCAGATGCGATGATGTGACTCAGCTCTGGTCCTAGAGAACAGTCATTGAGTATTCCAATAGATTTGAGATTTTGATGGCAAGCAACAGCATGAGGGTAGTATTGCTCACAGGCAGCTCGTTCTTCGCGCGATGCTTTGGAATCAGGGACAGGGAAGGCTAGATATACCGTGGTCGCCGCTGCCAGAGCCACCATCTGATTCGAGGTGAATGAGCGGTCTGCGATAAGAGCCTTCGCTACTTCGGACACGAGATCGTGCATCCATAAAGTTTCGGGTCCTGTCCTCCGGATGACAACCGCGTCGCATAGCACTGTTATAGCATCGTCGATCATAACTTGGTTTTCGAACAGTCGACCAAGGGCTGATGCTGGATCACATTTCTCACGCAAAGATCTTGTGAGCTCGATATCGTCTAGTGGCAGCGCTGCTTGAGCGCGAGCCCTACGCGCTGATCTCGATCTCGATCTCGTTACCTGTGACCATAAGCTAGGCCTGAGCGAACTGACATTGTGCCACACGCAGCTGCGAGATGAGCAAGTTCCATCTTTGTTTCTGTGGTCGCGACTTCCTTCCGGTGCTTTCTCAACGGTGCCTCGGTCGTAAGTGTGCTGCCGACCAAGATAGTCTTGAAGCTGTTTCGAACCCTGCCGCACCATGCTCAGTGGAATGGATGAGGGTTCCATGTAGACCAAAATCGTAAATAGTGCTTCAGCCCTGTCAGATACCTGTTGCAGGGTCTCAAAGGCTTGCATCACCACACCACCAAGAGCGAGATTCTCCGGGTGTAGTGACGAAATATTCTTTTGTCTTAGCAACTCTGCCTTTTCACTGACCACGTGGAGAGTTTCCAGCAGACTCTTTTCGCCTAGAAGTGCATTGTGGACAATTTGCTCGATAACCAGTGGTATTCCTTTAGCGAAGCTTGCCACTCGAGCAGCAAGCACAGGGTCTTTGTCCGCTTCGTACGCCGAGCTCACCGCCAGAGAAAGCACAAGATCAGTACTATCTGCTCTACCCATCTCCTTGATCTCCACAATATGCGACCCGTAGCCATTCGAAAACTGCTGGGCAATCGTCTTGTGTCTCGTAGAACATAGGACATGGCCGCTATTCCCATGAGGTATAGCCTTGAGAATGTGGTTATATGCTTGCACGTTGTCAAAGATCAACAGCCAGTTCTGGCGTTGCAGTAGCCAGGTATGGAAGGCATTGTAATCGTTCTCCGAGAGGCTGTTGACCTGTGCCTCGTTGGCCGCATGAAGCCGCATGAAAGAACACACCGCCGAGAAAACAGAGCTGGCACTGTGTGCATTGATGTAAAGGGTGATAGCGTACTGCTGCGGTCTTGCCGCGGGCTTGACGTGATCATTTGCATACTTTTGCAGTATTTGACTTTTGCCAATGCCACCCATCCCATATAGCGCAACTCGTCTCTGACAATGTGAGATGCCGTGCAGAGACCTCCAGATGACATCGAGATACTGCCTACGCCCGACGAATGCATGGCTCGGTGGAGGGAGACCATACGTGACGCTCCTTACGCTCGTACCATTGAATGAAACCGTCGAGCTGAGATGACCAGCTGGAACGCGAAGATCAGCATGCTTCAAGTAGCGCGACAAAGACACATACCTGTGCTGATCTGAGTGTTTGCTCTTAACTTGTCAACGTTTTCGTTCGTGTGAGTCCATAAGACGAGCATGCCCGATTTGTCCACATCATCAATGAACATCCTGAGGCTTTTATTTAAATCAGTTAGTTTTGTCTTCAGCGTTCGATGCACAGCCCGAATTATGGTTGCTATCACAATTAGCTGGCGTCAAGATAAGAAATATCGGAGACGCACTCGTCCGTCCTCTGGAAAACTCGCCGTGCATTTCAACCACAAAGTTGATAATTGTCTCGTAGTACTTGATCAGTGCACTCTTGAGATCAGTGGTCAAAGCTCTGCCAGTCTCGTAATAACGTTTGAAGCGGACACGAGACTGCTCAAGGGTGTGTTCGATGGTCTTCAGATCCAACTCTGTCGCTGGCAAGTCTCTGAAAAACTGTATAGACATCAGTTGTGCTCATCCCTGACGGTGATGTTCATACGCATAGCAAAAATGCTATTGAACCCCAGATGGGCGCCGCCACCGTTGCGCCTAGATACTGAGTCAGCGAATGCCGTGCTAAGCACGGGATCCTTACTTCTTGTGGCAACAGCATCCAGAACAGGTTTGTATTGCCACAAACATTCGGCGAAGTTCGCAAGGTGTCGAAGCCATGCCTTCCCAATATCCATGGTCCAGAAAGAGTTCTCTTTCTTCACATCTTGGAAAAGGTGCTGGACATCCCCGATCGTCCTTGCATAGTTGATGCGGTCAAATACGACTGGCAAGGTGCCGTGCCTCTTCTTTTCATCCTGCACCGACTTCAGTGCCTCTTGAAAGAGCTTCTCTTCTTCGGAAAGGGCTTGAGAGTTGCTCAGTTGAATAGCTAAAGCGGCATGGATATTGGTCTGTGTTGCTGCCGACATAGGAGCTCACCTGAACGCTTGGATCTGGCGAGCACTGGCTCGGAGCGAGCATAGGGGAGCATGCTGGACAATATGTTGAGAGCCGTAGGGTGCTTTTGCGCAGGCTACAGTAGTACGGCCACAATATGGCTGGTTGTACGGGGATCTGCGGGATGTCTCACAAAAGTCCACAAGAGCAGGCCTCAGTGGTAAGGCTCAAGGTGCGGCCGGGTGGAAGCAGGCGCAGGTAGCTAAGCACAAGACACGTCTGAAGTTCGGAAAGTGGTCGAGTGCGCCTCGAGCGGCACAAGCAAAGATGTGATTGGTCACATTAGCCCCTGCAGGGTGCTAATGCATAGCCTTGCACCGCAGCACATATCCGTGTGGAATTTCTCGTTTGCACGGGTACTTTGTACTGCCAGTGTAGCTGAACAGTGGCCTCAAGACAATAGACGTGTCAGCTATTGATGGAATGGGAGAGGTTCGAATGACTTTAGAATAGTTCTTTGACTAGAGCTTTCTTGTTGATTTTGCCCATAGCATTCCGCGGTATGCTTTCGATTACCTTGAGCTCTTGAGGTATTTTGTAATTGATGAGGCGGTCTTTGAGGGCACGTCGCATATCCATGGGCCCCCAAGGCTTTCCACCTTTGCCAGCGGACTTGCCCTCCGGTGTCAAGACAACGACTGCGGCGACTTTCTGACCCCACTGATCAGAGGCAAGGCCGACGACTGCAACCTCTGCCACCTGTGGCAGTGAGAGCATTTCGCGCTCGATCTCCAAGGCTGAGACTTTCTCCCCACCAGTCTTAATGATGTCGACACTCAAACGACCTTTGATGAAATACATGGGACCTTTTGCCCAAGGCTGATCGCTCTGTCCGGCTCCAGACACTTCAGTACGTGCGGCCACATCGCCAGTCTTGAACCATTTCTGGCCATCATCATCCGCTTCCACAAATTCTGCTGCTGTTGCCTTCGGATTCCGCCAATATTCAGAAAACACCGTGGGACCTCGCAGCTGTATCTCTCCTTCTCGCAAGCTGCCTTCCGAATCTTTCTCCTCGCCTCGTTTGATGACTTGCCCGGTCTCAGCCTCAACTAGCCGGGCCTCGACCGAGGGCAGGGGCCAACCCACACTACCGTCGACGCGATCCGCAAAATCCAGACCGCACGACAAGGCCATGCCTACCTCGGTCATGCCATATCTCTCAAGGAGCACGTTGCCTGCGCTGAGGTCTGTCCATGCTTTCTTGAGAGGTGTTGGCAAGGCCGCCGAACCAGAAATATTCAGCCGTAAATTACGAGGTGAGATGGCCTCTTTGGCGGCCTTCTGTGTGCCTTCATCCAAGGCAGGGAAAGAATTCAATAGCCTGCTGTAGATGGTTGGCACTACAGTAAAGAAGCTGATTGGCTTCACCTTGTCCCCGCCGTCTGCTGCCATGAATGGAGCTGCTAGTCTCTTCCATGTTGCTTCCGCATTGAATGGAAAGGCGAACTCGATGGTGGCACCAGCTATCAAAGGCGTAAACAAAGCATTGATGGTACCGTGGATATGGTGCAAAGGCAGTACGTGCAGCAGGTGATCTGACTGCGTGTAGTGCCAGGCTTCGATGAGTGAATTGGCCTGTGCTGTGATGACAGATGTAGACAGGACGACACCTTTCGGCCTGTTCGTGGTTCCGGAAGTGTATAGCATGAAGCCGCCCTGCTCAAGCTCCTTGTCCTTGAATTTGACATTCTCGGCCGATGTAGCACCTGTGTCGATCTTTGTAAGGACCTCGAGCTGTGGCTTGACGTTTAGATCTTCTTTCAGCACGTCTCTTGCCTTGTCTTCAAACTTCGAGGTCGAAAGGAATAGCTTGGCGCCGCTATTCTCTAGGATGTAGCGGATTTCGGAGCTGGGAAAGCCATGGGAGAGGGGGAGAGCAATGGCATCGTGGGCAAGAATGGACAAGAAGGTCACTGCTGCCGTCAGTGTCGTGTTGTGAGCACCCTCAAAGTTACTTACCGACGTAGTCATAGCCATTCTCGGCAAGAAAGGCCACACGTTCTCCCTTCAGTGATTTCTGACCATTGCGCTCCCACAAGCTGTCCTTCGCTGCAGCGACGTCGTGGATGAGACTGCCATAGGTGAACGACCTGCCGGACTGGCTGTGTAGGATAGCAAGATTCTGTGGATCGTGCTTGGCCAAAGTCCGGAAGATGGAAGAATTAGGCAGTGTCGATGCCATTCGCAATTGAGGTAGGAACGCGCTGGATCGGGGTATCAGCTTGAGCAAGGTGTCTTTTGGCCGTGGCAGTAGGAGAAGCGAGCGAACGCAGGAGCCTGCAGTATGAGAGCAGCGCATACTGCTAGAGACATGTTTGTCCTTAGCTCTGTCGTCGTGCAATGGCCGGCGATCCTCGAGCGGAAGATGGATCCTCTGCGACAAAAATTACGTTCTCACCTTGAAGCTTCCTCGGCATCAATACCGTCATTCTGATTCTGCGCTGGGGACCACTGAAACTCTATTGGCCGCATTGGATAAACTTCGGCAGTCGCAAGTTGCATATTGCATCGCGTAGGACTTATCTAGTAGCAGACAACTGCTTTGTACGTTCGATGTCGCTGCTTCGCCTGACCTCCAGGCGGCTCCTTCCAAGAGCGTACATGAGCACGATGGCGTCTCCAACACCCCTTGAAGATGTTATACGTCAGAAGGTCACATCTGGCCATGCTTGATCAAATAGTTCCCTCAACTAACCACAACCGCAGGTGACAGAGGCATTGACTCCAACAGTGCTTGAGATCAGAAACGATTCTCACCTCCATTCTCACCATAGAGCCATGGTCGGCGTCACGTCCAAGGAAACCCATTTTGCGTGCGTCTGTGCCATGTCGCTTCCGATCACTGCTTACACTATTCAAAGTCTGAACATAGTGTCTGATGCTTTCAAGTCAAAGATGCAGCCTGCTCGACATAGAATGGTATACGCACTACTCGACGATGAGATGAAGCGAGAAGGTGGTATTCATGCCCTCCAACTGCGAACGAAGACACCGGAAGAGGAAGAGAAGCAGCGAGCAAGAAGCGCCGGAAAGGACAATTAGACCTTAAGAGCTGGCCACATGAAACCATTCATATGAAAGGACATCCCATGCACCAATCCTCGAAAATGGCCACCCTCCAATGGTCGTGTAATATTAAAATGTTCTCTAACCTGTACAAACGAACTATCTTCCTGCTTTTGGTGAAATAGCCGTGCATCGTGAACGCCCAGTGTAACAAACTTCCAACAAATCCAACTCACTGATTCTTGGTGACTGTGACTGCCACCGCAACGACGACGACAATGATAATGACGATAAGAACTATTGTTTTAGAGCCATCAGTAGCCGCGCCGCACTGGAGTTGGTGCTGTTGTTGTTGCCGGAATTTCGAAGAGAAACAACGACTGCGACAATAATGACAATGACAACAACAACGGCCACTAAACGCGGAGAAACGGCAGATTAGAATACAGAAGCGCACAAATCAGGAGTTTAGGGGGTACAGCAAGAAGGAGCAACGTGTATGCAGGACCGAAGGAATGGGACTTACCAGCAATACCCAAGCATATCCACTTCTTCTTCCTCGCCGCTCGTGCCTTCTTAACCGCACCATCGAGTTCCGTGTTGGCCTTCGCCGCGTGATCGGTGACTTCCTCTCCTCTCTGCTCGATTTGGGTGACAGCTGCTTCCTGTTGGACGACAAGCGCATCGAGATCTTGGAACATCTGTGCTAGCTCCATCATATCTCGCTCGATCTTCTGGATGGCATCGTGTCTGCCCCGGACCGCCTGAGCCACATTCCCTGCCTGTCCTCGTCGATCACTGTTGATAAGGGCTTGGCTGAAAATCTGCTGGTTGGGGTCCTGGACAGCTTCTCTAACTTCGGCATCTGATGCATCTGGCCGAACAATGCGATAATCTCGTTCCATTCTGTCCTGCAGTTGCTTCCTGTAGTCGCTGTCAAGTTGTTGAAGTTTGTTCATCGACTGCTTGACTTTGCGATCAACTCGGCCGACTTGTGGCGCATTCCGTGGGTTCCCAGACTCCTTGTCTTGTTTCATCCGCTTTGTACGAGTGACCAGAGCGCGGTAGCCGGCCATCAACTCTCCTGTCTGCGCGTCGACAATTTTGACGTTGTCTCTGTTGGGATCAGCTTGCGGATTGTTAACATAGGCATACTGCAATTGTTTCAGGCGCTCCTGCTTCCCCTCAAGCGCCTCAACTTCGGCATCTATCTGGCGACATTCGTCAAGGATGCGGTTGGGGTTCGAGCCGTTCATGCTGGACATTTCTACCATGACAGTCAGTTTCGTGCATATCACGATTGCGCTGAGCAGTATTCACCATATCCTTGTCTGTCATACTGTCCCTGAGAGTATGGGTCGCCTGATTCATACCGAGTGTCCTGGTCGTAGGGGTTACCGGCTTGTCCATAGGGACTTGGATTGCTATA
>Ga0210040_10009251_pt1 | contig 11501 bp, 12 predicted proteins | sample CryGeyCG12114_NA_FD_185462 | JGI IMG/M metagenome (GOLD analysis project Ga0210040, IMG submission 185462) | Groundwater microbial communities from aquifer - Crystal Geyser CG19_WC_8/21/14_NA (SPAdes) (version 2) | ecosystem: Environmental > Aquatic > Deep subsurface > Groundwater | place: USA... | reverse complement strand
ACCCGCGCCGCGGCTGAGGTGCTGCGCAGCGGCTACCGCTGCTGCCGGCGGGCGACGAGGACGAGGCCGCCCACCACGACCACCAGCGGCGCCCAGGACGGCAACCCGAAGGGCCCGATGACGAGCGCGACGACGAAGAGCAGGAGCTGGAACGCGACCCAGAAGGCCACCGCGATCAGGAGCCAGAAGATCAGCGGCCGCTCGGTCTGCAGTTGGCGCAGGTAGTCCACAAGGTCTCCTCGGTCGTGTGTCGGGCTCATCGGCAGCGAGAGCCGGCTCCTGAAGCCCAACATCCTCCCGACCCCACCATCGAGGAGGTCAGACGTTGAAGCGGAACGTCGGCGGGGTGTTTGGTCGTCGTTGATGATCGACGAGACAAGCCACTGACCTGCGGTTTTGCCGTTTGGTGGCGTTGGCTCGTACTGGCCGATATCGACCGTTCTGCGGACTCTTGCGGACTTTTTGCGGACTGAGCACGGGCCGCCGGGGGTCTACAACGTCGGCCCGCTCGTCGTCTTCGACGTCGCTGGCACCTCCCCCGGTATGTTGGCGAGGCGGGCTTCCACCGGGAAGGGACACGACCCCCGGGGCCAGCCACTGGATCACCGACGCGCTCCCGGCCGCAACAACACGATCGGAGTCCGGTCGGCGTCTTTCCGACTCCTCGGCCCCGCCGACCCGGTGTGGCTTTGGGCGCGGAACATCACCCACGTCCGCTTACTCAGCCGCGTCTGCCGGCCGACGTGGGTGGTGATTCGCCTGCGCGAACGGGCGGGAGGAGCGCCGGCGCCGTTTGTCTCTGAAGGCGGCCTCAGGGACACTTCGGCCCTTGAGCGGCAGGGCATCAGGAGACGGAGCCATCCGGCAAATGCGTTCCGGTCCCGATGGTGGCTCCGTCGAGCTGGCCTTCGTCGACCCGAGCCGCCGTCAGCACCGTGCGACCGCTGTCGTCGCCGGTGTTGACCGAGCCGAACGACGTGCCGTGGAGATCCGCGCCCCGCAGGTCAGCTCCGCTGAAGTCGCAAGCGCCGAAGTGGGTCCCTCGCAGTGAAGCCCCGCGAAGGTCGGCTTGGGAGAAGTCGCACATCTTGAAGTACGCCCCGTCGAGGGTCGCCTGACGCAGATCCGCGCCGATGAACGTGCATCGGTCGAGCCAGAGCTGCGCAGGTAGGCGCAGCGAGACGAGGTCCAACCCGTCGAAGGACAGGGCCTTCAGACGCACCACACCCGAGAGCAACTGCTCTCGACTACCAGGGTCACGCGCCGACTTCGCCACGCGGACATCATTCAGCAGGCGCTGAGATTGGTCCACGACGCGCTGCGGGCACAGCGCAGCGCAGCGAGCGACGACCAGCACTTGATGCCCGGCCGGTGAAAGTCATCGAGTGCTCGCGTGGGCCGTTCAAGGTCACCACTCGAGGGCGCTCGGCTGAGCCCAGTCGATGCTCGGACCGTTACCGTTGCCGGCTTCTAGCCAGTCCTGCTCGTCGCGTACGAAGTAGGCCCAGTACTCGTAGCCACCGTTGACGACCTGCGCCACTTCCGCCCGGTCGCCCGCGACGGTCACTGTTACAACCCGGGCAGCGGCCGCCGCGGTGGTTCCCTCAAAAGTCGCGACCGACCAGCCCGCCCGTCTCAGTGTCCAAGATCGTGCGAACTGTTCCATCCTTGAACCAGTCCTCCTGAAGAACATCGCTGGGCACGTCGTTGCTATTAATCGTGCAGATGTACTGACCACCGGTCGACTCCACCATCGCCTGCGCGAACCGAAGTGCGCCGGCGCGCTGCCGCGGGTCTACGCCGTCGAACACTGAGGAGTCGTGTACGAGAAAGTCCGGGTGATGCGCCGTTGTGATGCCCTCTTCGAGCATCGTCAAATCGAAGCAGAACAATGTCATACGGTCGACGCCACTGCTACCCGATCCCGACGCGCGGATCGCGAACTTGTAGCCTGCATCGTCTACCGACACTGTCAGGGCGGCATCTTTCCCGTACAGGCGCTTCATCTTCTGGCTGAAGCGGTCGCCGACGCGATCGAGCTTCTCGCGCGCCCCCGCCAGCGCGCGGGCAGCATCGTTTCGCCGCGTGGACTGCTCCAACTTAAGTTCTTCGCGCCGGGATACGAGTTCGCGCGCCTGCTCAATCTGATGGTCAACCGCGGCGAGTTGAGCATGGGCCCCGTCCAACTCGGCTCGCATGGCATTCAATTCATCGAGGGCCCCTCCGGCATCCAAGGTGCGGAGCGCGTTATCCCGCTGCTCGTCAAGACGCGCAAGGTCGGACGACCCTTCGACTATGCGCCGATCCAGAGCATCAATCTCAGTTCGCAGAAAATCGCGACGATTCTCGAGCAGCCCAGCGTGGAACGCACGAACGTCGTCGATCTGACGCTTGAACCCCTCGGCCAGTATTGCTCCAGCGGCCTCGAAGAGGTCTTCAACCGGTACAGCGAATGGTGGCTCATCCTCAGTGTCCGCAAGGGATGCCGCGTATAGCTGACGCATTCTCCGATCAACTACCGCTTCGTCACGTAGTCGCGAGATCTCGGCGGTGAGACGATCCGCTCGGGCCACAAGAGAGTTCGGATCCTCAAGAATTCGAAACTCTGAGACCCGGTGTCGCCACTCTTCAACCTCATTGAGCAGAGTTGCGCGCTCGAGAACTAGTTCATCCTCGGGTCTGAGCGTTGCAACGAGACCCTCGCGGGTCGCCGCCGTAATCGCTTTGAGTTGCTCCAGGCCCGTCTTGACGGCTGCGAGCTCGCGAATCACCTCCCAGTCAAGTCCCAGAAGAAATGCAACGTGCTCGCGGCTGCTAGTAGCCCCTTGCTGAGGAAATACCTTGAGAGGGTCCTTTGGGGCGTCGGAACGAATCACGTACTGAAGGAGAGTTCGAACAGAGATGGCGCCCGAGCGTTCTTGGACGACAGGCTCGAGCCTGAAATGAGCAAGGCCGAGTAGGTCCTTCCAATCATTCAGGGTTATCCCACCCTCGACAAGATAAGGGGAGATGACGTCACTGGCCGAACCATTGGCTTGAATCGTCAGCTTGCGACCAGTGGACAGCGAGCGCGTCGCAGCGACAACACCACCGAACATCTCCATCGTGAGGGTCACCTCCCAACCATCATCCGCAAGCGGACGAAGGCTTGAATGAAGGTTTCCCGCTAGAACATAGTTCATCAACATGAGCATGGTGGATTTACCCCTTGCGTTGCGGCTATCCTGCTCCGTCGAGTCATGAGCGCGCTCAGCGATGATCGCATTAAACCCAGGGCGAAAGGTGATTGACTGAAACTCGTCCCGATTTGCACTTAGATGCAAGAACATTAGCGAATCCTAATAATCTGGTCTTGGACATTAATCGCCCCAGCGCCATAAAGTAAGGTGAGCGCGGCTGCGAAAGAGTCGTATGTGGAAAACGGCGCGTCTTCGCGATGTGCGACGAAGAGCTGCCCGACGCTCATGCTGCGGTGGGCCAAAAGAGCAAGCAAGGATGCCGCCTCACCGACAACGGTTCTGTTCAGGGGGGTGAACTTATCTGGGTAAATCTCAGCCACGTTCGAAGATCTCGCAAATCTCGAAAAGATACGCGATCACTGCGAGTGCAGCTGCTCGGACCTGCGGTGTATCCCGCGCACCTGCGTTCTCATAAGCTCTCTCAGTAAGATAATCGAAAATCCCATCGGGATCGAGCCCGTCTGCGAGTGCCGCGTAGTAGTCGCTCTTGAAGCGGGAAACCAAGCTTCGCCCGAACGATGACTGAATCGTGTTTTGAAAGGCAACGAAGTCTTGAACGCGCGCGGCCTGGGACAGACCATCTCTGATTCTCTGCACCGAGGTCTCACCAAGCCCATTAAGGTCGATCTTCTCTTGCAAAGGCAGTGCGCGCTCAACACCAAACTCCTGCGGCGGGGGCGCCCCGTACGCAAGCACCGTACAGACGATAGTCAATTCCTCGTACGTGACGTCGCCGAGCGCTACGCGGATGGCTCGCGCGACAGCCTCCTCGTGCGATCGCTTCGCATTTACCAGAAACACGAGAGTGTGGTACTCCAACTGCGTATCGACTGCATCATGGTGGGGTCCGCAAAGGTAAATCAAATTCGCGGCGGAACCGCGCTGCGCGGGGGTCATGGAGGCGTCGTAGCGAGGCCCACCCGGACTGGCAGCAGCGATGTGTGCAACCTTCCCCGTCGCCTTCGGCTGATCCCCGGATCCTTTTGGATCAATTGTCAGCCCAAGGCCACAATCTGGATATGCACATCGATTCCCGCTGCGCGCGATAACGACCTTCTCCTGCGCGCTTGAGACGCGATCGCGCGAGGGGGCTTGAGGCATGCTCGACAGCATACCGAGAGCGCTGACGACTAAACAACGACGATGTCTTGAGTAATCGGATCTACGTCTGTAACCACTCTAGTTTGCCCAGTCGTGGATCAGGCCGTTCTTAAACGAGCGGCGGGTCGATGTCGGCCGGCCCGGCTCAGCGAGCGGAGGTGCTCGCCCGCTTGGCCCAAGCGTGAGCGCCAACCAGCCCCCCGGGGCCGCGCAGGGTGCAGGCACCACGATCGGCAGGTGACCCACAACGCCGCTGGCCGTCGGAGGACCTCATGAGGGCGGCTCCGTTGCGCCGCACCAACGCCAATTGAGGCAATGGCTCACTGGCTTCGCGGCACACGGCTGATGCTCAAGGCAAGGCGCGCACGACTACCTACCTGAGCGCCGCATCTTGCGCACACCGCGCTATCGGCAACCTCACCTCGATCCCCCGTGAAGCACAAGATCATGGCCGACACACCTCATGTACCCGCGGCCAGGCAACTCGTGGTGACGTGTTGATGCACGTTCCTGCAGACGCTGAGGGCATGAGCAGCAAGGGAGACCCCGAGTACCGGGCTCGACGTCGGGAGCGCGAGCGTCGGCGCCGAGCGGAGCAACAGCGGGCGGCCTCGCGACGCGATGCGCCGCCGGCCACGCCGTCCGTACATGCGGCCATGGACGGCCCAACGAGGCGCGCGGCAGCGACCACCTGCGGCTGGTGCCACGACCCGATCACCCCGGGGTCCCGAGGTCCGATCCCGAAGTGGTGCTCGGCCACCTGCCGACACCGCGCCTGGGAGCAAACCCGAGCAGCGAGATCGGGCCGATCGGCGGTCGAAGTCGTCGAGCGGGTCGTTGTCACCCCCGCTCCTCCGGCGCCGACGAGAGCGCCACGGCACGGCGAGTGGGTCGACGTGCTGCGCGAGCTCGCCGGGCAGATCGACCGCGGGCTCGTCTACCACCGGGAGCTGCCCGAGGTCGCCCGCGCGGTCGACGAGGTCATCGCCGCATTCCGTCGTCGCCCCTACCGCAGCTGAGGTCAGCACCGCCGGCACGACAGGGGTGACAACAGGGGGTGACAACAGGGGTGACATTGCCGCTCGGCGATGACTGGCAGCGATTCGGGCTGGTTGGCGCCTGCTCGGTGGAGCCGGCTGCCACCCCCAGCAGCCGCCGTCCACCGCCGGGAGACCTCCGTGACCGTTCACCTGCTGACCACCGAGGAAGTGGCGGCACGGTTCCGCACCAGCCCGGCGACGGTTCGCTACTGGCGGCACATCGGCATCGGTCCGGACGGCGTCCGCGTCGGCCGCCGCGTTCTGTACGACGAGATCGAGTGCGACCGCTGGTGGCAGGCCAAGGTCACCGGGCAGCTCAACGGGGGCAGCCGATGAATCCACAGACCGGCGGCTCGACCCTGTCCCGGTGTCAGTCACCCGCGGCAGGCTGACCCTCGAGCAAGACCCCGGCGGCCGAGGAGAGACATGGCCAGCATCGCGCGGCGACCCGACGGCAGGTACCGGCCCCGGTACCGCGACGCCGACGGCAAGGAGCACGCCCGGCACTTCAAGCGGAAGGCCGACGCGCAACGCTGGCTGGACGAGGTCACCGCCACCGTCGTCACCGGCACGTACGTCGACCCCAAGGCCGGCCGCGTCACCCTCTCGGCGTTGTACGCCGTCTGGGCCGCTCGCCAGGTCTGGGCCCCGGGCACCGAGCTGGCGATGAGCCTCGCCGTGCGGTCCGCAACCTTCACCGATGTCGAACTGCGGTTGCTCCGGCGCTCGCACGTCGAGTCGTGGGTCAAGCAGATGACCGCGGCCGGCCTCGCTCCGGGCACCGTGCACACCCGGGTGCAGAACGTGCGGGCCGTGCTGCGCGGCGCCGTCCGCGACCGGGTGATCGCCACCGACCCCAGCGACGGGGTGACACTCCCCCGCCGCCGACGCCGCGAGCACGCCATGAGCATCCCGACGCCACCCCAGGTCTGCGCGCTGCTCGCGTCCGCCGACGAGCGGTTCGCCGCCTTCATTGCCGTCTGCGCCTTCGGCGGCCTCCGGCTCGGCGAGGCGGCGGCCCTGCAGGTCGGCGACGTCGACTTCCTCCGCCGCCGGATGGTCGTCAGCCGGCAGGTGCAGCGCGGGCCGAACGGCACCGCCGAGCTGCGCGCACCCAAGCACGGCTCGGAGCGGACGGTCGTCGTCCCCGACCGGCTGCTCACCTTGATCGCCGGGCACGTCGAGCGGCACCTGGTCGCCGGCGGCCCGGAACGCTGGCTCTTCCCCACCCCGGCCGGCACGCCACCGCACCAGAACACCGTCGGCCACCAGTGGCGCAAGGCGCTCTCGGCGGCCGGGCTCACCGGACTGCGGCTGCACGACCTCCGGCACTTCTTCGCCTCCGGGCTCATCGCCTCCGGCTGCGACGTGGTCACCGTGCAGCGCGCGCTCGGGCACGCCTCGGCCACCACGACGCTGAACACCTACGGACACCTGTGGCCCGACGCGGACGACCGCACCCGGACCGCCACCGACGGTCTGATGTCCGCAGCACTCGACAATCCTGCGGACTCTGTGCGGACTGGGCGACGCTGACAAGCTGCTGACCAGCAGGTTTAAGCCACGTCAGACGTTGAAGCGGAACTCCACGACGTCGCCGTCGGCCATGACGTAGTCCTTGCCCTCGATGCGCACCCAGCCCTTGGACTTGGCCTCCGCCATGGAGCCGGCGTCCATCAGGTGGTCGAAGCCGACGATCTCGGCCTTGATGAAGCCGCGCTGGAAGTCGGTGTGGATGACCCCGGCGGCCTCGGGGGCGGTGGCGCCCACCGGGATCGTCCAGGCCCGCGACTCCTTGGGACCGGCGGTCAGGTAGGTCTGCAGCCCCAGGGTGCGGAAGCCCACGGAGGCGAGCTGGTCCAGGCCGGGCTCGTCCTGCCCGATGGAGGCCAGCAGCTCGGCGGCCTCGTCGGCGGGCAGCTCGATCAGCTCGGACTCGGTCTGCGCGTCCAGGAAGATCGCCTCGGCCGGGGCGACCAGCGCGCGCAGCTGGTCGAGCTGCTCGGTGTTGCCCAGCTCGTCGGCGTCCACGTTGAACACGTAGAGGAACGGCTTGGTGGTCAGCAGGGTCAGCTCGCGCAGCGGCTCGGGGTCGACGCCGGCGGCGAACAGCGTCGTCCCGGAGTTGAGCACCTCCTGGGCTGCGACGGCTGCGTCGTGCAGGACCTTGCGCTCCTTGTCCTTGCGCGACTCCTTCTCCAGCCGCGGGATCGCCTTCTCCAGCGTCTGCATGTCGGCCAGGACGAGCTCGGTGTTGATCGTCTCGATGTCGTCGGCCGGGTCGACCTTGCCCTCGACGTGCACCACGTCGGGGTCGGTGAACACCCGGATCACCTGGCAGATGGCGTCGCTCTCGCGGATGTTGGCCAGGAACTTGTTGCCCAGCCCCTGCCCCTCGCTGGCGCCGCGCACGATGCCGGCGATGTCCACGAAGGACACCGTCGCCGGGATGATCTTCTGCGAGCCGAAGACGCCGGCCAGCTTCTCCAGCCGCGGGTCCGGGACGCCGACGACGCCGACGTTGGGCTCGATCGTGGCGAACGGGTAGTTCGCGGCGAGCACGTCGTTCTTGGTCAGCGCGTTGAAGAGCGTCGACTTGCCGACGTTGGGCAGGCCGACGATCCCGATGGTGAGACTCACGAGGAGCCAGCTTACGGACGACGAGCAACCGGCCGGACCGCTACAGCGGTGGGCCGATCAGGATCTCGGTGTCGTCGGGCCGGAACGTGTGCCATCGCCCGCCGGGATCCCGCTCGACGGCGAAGCCGTGATGGACCTTGGTGTGGTGGCGTTCGCACAAGAGTGCCGAGTTCTCCAGGTTGGTCGCACCACCGTGGATCCAGTGGATCAGGTGGTGGACGTCGGCCCAGTGATGCGGTGCCCCGCACCCGGCGAATACGCAGTTCTTGTCCCGGGCGACGACGGCCCGGCGTAGTGCAGGGGTGACCACCCGATGGTCTCGGCCCAGCTCCAGTGGAACCCCGTCGGGGCCCATCACGATCCGAGAGATGCTGCCGTCGCAAGCCAGCTGCCGCGCTCGGGCGGCAGAGATCGTGGCACCGAACCCCAGGTCCGCAGCACCCGGGCCGACAGCCGGATCGACGAGGTCGTCGAGCTGGATGCCCACGACGACGTGCGGCTTGACCGTCCGCAGCGTCGGCAGACCGCCCGAGGCGAGCTGGTTGTCGCACAGCTGCACCAGCGCGTCGGCGTTCTGCTGGGCCCGCGTACGCAGGTCACCCTTGGGGCGGTCGGCTTGGACGATCGACTCGATCGCCGCCTGCACCTTCTCCCCACCGATCGCATCGAGGTCGAAGCGGCCGGTGACCGTGCCGTCGGAGTGCTTGGCCATGCTGAACTGCCGACCCTCAGTGGGGTCAGGCTCCGGGCCATCCGGGTCCAGGGCGTCGTCGAACTGCCGCACCGCCAGCGACAGCGCGTCATGCCGCGACCCGGCGGCAACGGCGGCCCAGTCCCGGTCGAAGGCGGCCAGGTCGATGCCCTGCTCCTGCGCCTGGGCGATCTCGGGAACCCCGACCTTCTCCGCGACCACATTCACCTGCGCGGCGGTGATCGCGCCCTCGGCGAACCCGGCCGCCAACGCCGGGAAGTGCGCCAACGCCCGACCCGACCGCACGACCCGCATCGCGTCGTTCGGCGCGAGCCGGACGTGCCCGATCAACCACGACCGCATCGACTTCAGCCCGTCGTGCTCCACGGCCCGGGTCGTGTCGGCGTGCCGCACCGTGCGGGTCAACTCAGCGCTGGCCCGGTTGACGAGCTGCACCAGCATCGCCGTCCGATCGAGCACCTGACCGTCGGACAAACCGCGCAGATCATCCGCCGCCAAGGCATCGAGAGCCGACCACAACTCGCTCACGACACCTCCCGGCCAACTCGAACGCATGTTCGAAGTCTACCGCCGACGAACCTTACGGACAAGACAAAAGCGCAGCTCAGGCGGTTGTCCACAGATCGAGAGGGCACCTTGCCAGGCGCTTCGGGGAGGAGGTCAGACTGAGCCGGGTCGGGCGGCAAGCCGCGCTCCACGGCCAGGAGCACCGCACGGGTCCGGCCGTCCACCCGAGTCCGGCCGACGCCGGCAGCAGCTTCGTCCCCACCACCACCGCTCCGTCCGAAAGCCGCCAGTCCTCGGTCCGGCGCAGTGCCATGCTCGGACCATGACCTCGACGCGGGCAGGGCTGGACGCGGAGCACTGCTACCGCGCCGTGGCCGGCCGCGATCCGCGCTTCGACGGGTGGTTCGTCACCGCCGTGCACAGCACCGGCATCTACTGCCGCCCCTCCTGCCCGGCCCGCACCCCGCTGCAGCGCAACGTCTCCTTCCACACCACCGCGGCCTCGGCCCAGGCCGCCGGCTTCCGCGCGTGCCGCCGCTGCCGCCCGGACGCCGTCCCCGGGTCACCGGAGTGGGACGTGCGAGCCGACGTCGTGGCCCGGGCCGTGCGGCTGATCGGGGACGGCGAGGTGGAGCGCGGCGGCGTGCCCGGGCTGGCCGGCCGGCTGGGCTACTCCGAGCGCCAGCTGCACCGGCTGCTCACCGACGAGCTCGGCGTCGGCCCGCTCGCACTGGCCCGCGCGCAGCGGGCGCAGACCGCCCGGCTGCTGATCGAGACCACCCTGCTGCCGATGGCCGATGTCGCGTTCGCGGCCGGCTTCGCCTCGATCCGGCAGTTCAACGACACCGTGCGCTCGGTCTTCGGGACGACGCCGTCGGCGCTCCGGCCGGCCACCCCGCGCAGCGACGGTGGCGCCCCCGGCTGGCTGACCCTCCGGTTGGCCGCCCGGGCACCGTTCGCCGCCGACGAGGTGCTGCTGTTCCTCGGCGCGCACGCCGTCCCGGGCCTGGAGGAGTGGGACGGGACGACGTTCTCCCGGGTGCTCGACCTGCCGCACGGCCCCGCCGTCGTCCAGCTCTCCCCCGGCACCGGCGCCGCGGTCACCGCCCGGTTGCGGCTTCCCGAGCTGCGCGACCTGGGCGTCGCCGTGGCCCGCTGCCGGCGGATGCTCGACCTGGACGCCGACCCGGCCGCCGTCGACGCGGTGCTCGGCGCCGACCCGGCACTGGCCCCGCTGGTGGCCGGTGCGCCCGGCCGCCGGGTGCCGACCGCCCCGGACGCCGACGAGCTCGCCGTCCGCGCGGTGCTGGGCCAGCAGGTCTCGGTGGCCGGCGCCCGCACGCTCACCGCCCGGCTGCTGCACCTCGGCACGCCCCTGCCCGAACCGGTCGGCTCGCTCACCCACGCCTTCCCCCGTGCCGCGGCGCTGGTCGACGCCGACCTGTCCGCGGTCGGGCTGACCGGCGCCCGCCGGCGCACGGTGCACACGCTGGCCGCTGCCCTGTCCGACGGCAGCGTCGTGCTGGGTCCGGGTGCCGACCGGGACGAGGCCCGCCGCGCCCTGCTCGCCCTGCCCGGCATCGGCCCGTGGACGGCGGCGCTGGTCGGGCTGCGCGGGCTCGCCGACCCCGACGTCTGGCTCCCCGGCGACCTGGCGCTGCGCCGCAGCCTGGCCGCGCTGGGCAGCTCCGACGCCGACGCCGCCGCCCGCTGGCGACCGTGGCGCTCCTACGCGGTGCTGCACCTGTGGGCGCTGGCCGTGCCCGCGCTGTTCACCCGCGGCCCCCTGACCGATCGGAGCGCCTCATGACCAGCGCGCGGTACGCCACCGTGGCCACCCCGCCCGGCCCGTTCACCGTCGTCGTCACCACCGGCCCGGACGGCACCGACGTGGTGCTGGCCAGCGGCTGGACCGACGACGTCGGCGAGCTGCTACCGGTGGTCCACCCCGCGCTGCGGCCGGCCACGGTCGAGCGCGCCGACGGCCTCCCGGTGCTCGACGTGGTCGCCGCCTTCACCGCCGGGGACGTCGCCGCCATCGACGCGGTGCCGGTGCGGCAGCGCTCCGGGCCGTTCCTGACCGCGGCCTGGGACGTGCTGCGCACCGTGCCGCCGGGCGAACCGGACAGCTACACCGCGTTCGCCGCGCGGTGCGGCCGCCCGGCGGCGGTGCGGGCCGCCGCCGGCGCCTGCGCGAAGAACGCCGCCGCGCTGTTCGTCCCCTGCCACCGGGTGCTGGCCACCGGCGGAGGGCTCGGCGGG
>Ga0210040_10009250_pt1 | contig 11501 bp, 10 predicted proteins | sample CryGeyCG12114_NA_FD_185462 | JGI IMG/M metagenome (GOLD analysis project Ga0210040, IMG submission 185462) | Groundwater microbial communities from aquifer - Crystal Geyser CG19_WC_8/21/14_NA (SPAdes) (version 2) | ecosystem: Environmental > Aquatic > Deep subsurface > Groundwater | place: USA... | reverse complement strand
GTAGTAGGCGTTGACCGTCTGCGGCGTCATCAGCCACTCCTCACGGTCCACCGGGGCGCCGATCTTGGCCACGGCTCGGTCCATCTCGAACGCGGCGGCCCGCATCACGTTGCCCAGCAGGTCGCCGCGGTCCACCTGCAGGCCGGAGTAGTCGCGCCACTTGCTCGGGAACCCGATGTGCGGCCGGAACTTGGTTAGCTTGACCAGCGCCTGCTCCTTGGTCTCCTCGGTCATCCAGTCCAGCTCCACGATCGAGCGGCGGTAGGCCTTGATGAGGTTGGCGACGAGGACGTCCATCCGCTCCTTGGCGGTGGGGGAGAAGTGGCGCTCGACGTAGACCTGGCCGACCGCCTCACCGAGCGCGTCCTCGACCAGGGCCACGCCGCGCTTCCAGCGCTCCTTCAGCTGCGGCGTCCCCGACAAGACGGTGCCGTAGAAGCGGAAGCGCTCCTCGACGAAGGCGCTGGACAGGTAGGGCGAGAGTGAGGAGACGACCTTCCAGGCCGCCCAGGCCTTCCACGCCGCCAGCCGGTCCTCGCTCAGCAGCTGGGCGACCTCGGTGAAGAAGGACGGCTGGGTGACCACGAGCTCCGCCATCGTCGACTCCTCGATCCCGGCCCCGGCGAGGAAGGTCCGCCACTGCAGCCCCGGAGCACTGGTGACGAAGGCGTCCAGGTCCATCAGGTTGTACATCAGCCGCATGTCCCGGCAGGTGACCTTGTCCCAGTGCGCGGCAGCGATGTCGGTCTCCAGCTGCATAACGGCGGTGCCCAGGGCGTCGGCGTCCGGCAGGCCGGCCAGCGCGAGCGAGGCGGCGACGTGGTCCCGGTACTGACGGCGGATCTCGGCCGAGCCGTCCTCGCGGTAGTACGCCTCGTCGGGCAGCCCGAGGCCCGACTGCCCGACGAACATGACGTAGCGGGAGGGGTCACCGGGGTCGGACTCGGCCTCGATCCCGACCAGGCCGCCGATACCGCGGCGAGCGAAGCCGCCCAGCAGCCGCTGCAGGTCCGCCGTGCTCGAGACCGCCTCGATCTCGGCGAGCAGCGGCGCGAGCGGGGCCGCGCCGGCCAGCTCGATGGCGTCCTCGGCCATGAAGCTGGCGTACAGGTCCGCGATCTTGGCCTCGTCGCTGCCCGCCGCCCCGCCGGTGGAGCTGGTGATGATGTCGCGGACCGCCGCCTCGGCGCGGTCACGCAGGTCGATGAACGCGCCGGCCATGGGCTTGTCGTCCGGGATCTCGGTCCGGGCGAGCCAGCCGCCGTTCACGTGCCGGTACAGGTCGTCCTGGACGCGGACGGAGGTGTCGAAGTCGTCGAGGTTCAAAGCTGGTTCAGTCGCAGGCGTCGTCACCCGACAAGCCTACTCAGCGGGATCCGGGTGGCCGACTCCTCCACAGGCGGACCCCTTCGCGGAAGTTCTGCACAGCTGCCTCTCCCGCTCACGATCCCCGGGTCAGGTCGCGGCACCATGAGGGAACCGTCCACCCGTCGTCGAGGCACTGCGAGGAATCTGATGAGCGCCCGGGATGACCTGATCGCGCGGCTCGGTCCGGACTACGGCCTGCTGCCGTCCGGAGACGACGCCTTCGACATCACCTCCTACCGGAACGACGTGTTCGAGCCACCGATCCGGCTGGAGCTCGAGGACGCGCTGGTCGAGGAGTACGTCGACCGGCTGCTGCGCAGCAGCGGAGAGCCCGACCGCGACGGTGCGATCGGGCTCGTCCGGGTGCACCTGGAGGAGGCCATCGAGTCGGCGGCCGCCGTCGGCCAGCCCGTGACAGCGCTTGGCGTTCCGCTGCGGGGGTGTCCCACGGCGCCTACGGTGGTTCGTCGACCGGGTGCCGCAGCGAAGACCTCCGAGGAGGCAGGGCGGCCCGTCGCTGGAGTGGCGGGCCTGACGGCGGTCTCCGGTTCCGGGCTCCCGACACGCGCCCGTTACATCGGCGTCACCTCGGCGGCGAAAGCCGCTGCGATCCTGACCTGGGCCAGCCCGGGACGTCCGTCCCCACCCGATCGCGGAGCCCGTCGACGTACCCGACCGCAATCCCTGGAGACCCCATGACGCACCACACCTCTGCGCCCGCACCGGCGGGCGCGGCCTTCCGCAGTCCCGGACGCACCAGCAGCCGTCGAGGCTTCCTCACCTCGGCCGGGCTCGGCGCGCTGGGCCTGACCGCGCTGGCCGCCTGCGGGTCCGAGGCCTCCGACGCCGGTGCGCCGGCCGCGTCCGCCGCTGCCGCCTCGTCGGTGGCGGCCGGGGCGTACGGCAGCCTGTCGTTGCAGCTCTCCTGGGTGAAGAACATCGAGTTCGCCGGCGAGTACTTTGCCGACTCCAAGGGCTACTACACCGAGGCCGGCTTCGAGAAGGTCGACCTGGTCACCGGGCCGGTGGACAGCGCCGACACCCTGGTGTCCAGCGGGGCCATCGACGTCGGCCTTTCGGCTCCGGATGCCACCGCGCGGCTGATCACCGAGCAGGGCGCCGACCTGGTGATCATCGGCGCCACGTTCCAGAAGAACCCGTTCTGCATCCTCTCGATCGAGGAGGGCAAGCCGATCGCCACGGTGGCCGACCTCGCCGGCAAGACCATCGGCATCCAGGCGGGGACCAACCAGTCGATCTTCGAGGGGTTCTGCAAGGCCAACGACGTCGACACCTCGACGTTCAAGACCACCGTCGTGCAGTACGAGCCCACGCCGCTGACCGAGAAGAAGGTCGACGGCTTCATGGCCTACCTGACCAACGAGCCGTTCCTGGTCCAGCAGGACGGCCTCACCCCGGTCACCCTCTCGTTCGCCGAGAACGGCCTGCCGCTGGCCTCGGAGACGTTCGTCGTCACCAGGACCGCGCTCGGGGAGGACCGGGAGAAGTTCAAGGCCTTTTTGAAGGCCGAGATCAAGGGCTGGAACGACGCCGTCGCCGACCCCGAGGGGGGCGCCAAGCTGGCCGTGGAGACCTACGGCAAGGACCTCGGCCTGAAGCAGGCCGGACAGCTCGAGCAGCTCGAGGCCCAGAACAAGCTCGTCGTCAGCGCGGACACCAAGGCCAACGGTCTGTTCACCCTGACCGACGAGCTGATCTCCGGGATCATCGACGCGCTGGCCGCCCTGGAGATCACCATCACCGCCGAGGACCTGTTCGACATGAGCCTGCTGAGCGAGATCTACGCCGCCGAGCCGGACCTGATCAAGGGCTGATGGGGTGACCGCGGAGACCGAGCCTGCTCTCGTCCGGCCGGCGGCCAGCACCCCGGTCGCCACCCGGGACCCGGCCAGCGTGCCCGGTGCCGCGACGGGGCTGAACCTGCAGGGCCTGAGCAAGACCTTCACGCTGGGGCGGAAGTCCGTGCACGCGCTGCAGGAGACCGACCTCGGCACGACGAAGGGCTCGTTCCTGTCCCTGCTCGGACCCTCCGGCTGCGGGAAGTCCACGATCCTGCGCATCCTGGCCGGGCTGGAGGCGCCGACCGCGGGGACGGCGCTGGTCAACGGGCTCTCCACGGTGGAGACGCGGCGCCGCCACGAGCTGGGCATCGCCTTCCAGGACGCCGCTCTGCTGCCGTGGCGGACGGTCACCGCCAACATCCGGCTGCCGCTCGAGGTCGCCGGGATCCGGCCCGAGCCCGGGCTGGTCGAGGACCTGATCGCCCTGGTCGGGCTGCAGGGCTTCGAGAAGGCCAAGCCGGCGCAGCTCTCCGGCGGCATGCGCCAGCGGGTGGCCATCGCCCGGTGCCTGGTGGTCAAGCCGTCGGTGATGCTGCTGGACGAGCCGTTCGGGGCGCTGGACGACATGACCCGGCAGCGGCTCAACGTGGAGCTGCTGCGGATCTGGACCGAGAAGCCCGCCACCACGTTGATGGTGACCCACGGCATCAGCGAGGCAGTGTTCCTCTCCGACGTGGTGGCGGTGATGAGCCCGCGGCCGGGCCGGGTCGTCGAGGTGGTCCCCATCGACCTGCCTCGACCTCGGACGCCCGACATGATGCGGACCCCGGAGTTCCACGCCTACGCCGACCGGTTGTCGGAGATCCTCTTCTCTCCTCGGGACGAGGCGGGGTGAGCGCGGCCGTCGCCGCCCGGGCGCGGGTCCCGCTGCGCGACCGGGTGGAGCAGATGCCGACCTGGCTGGGCGCGACCATCGGCGTGCTGCTCATCGTGGCACTCTGGTGGCTCGCCTCGGCGTGGGCGTTCCAAGCCAGCCGGGCCATCCCCAGCCCGCCCGAGGTCATGGCCAAGATCTTGTCCGGCCCCACCTGGTCGACCACCCTCGGCAACCTCCGCGGGACGCTCGGGGCCGCCACCCAGGGTTATCTGTACGGGAACCTGGCCGCGTTGCTGCTGGCGATGCTGGTGCTGCTCGTCCCCGCCCTGGAGCAGGTGGTGACCCAGATCGCGATCGTCACCTACTGCCTGCCGCTGGTGGCGATCGGTCCCATCCTGGTCATCGTGGCCGGGCGGGAGGCCCCCCAGGGCGCCTCGATCGTGCTGGCGGCCCTCAGCGTCTTCTTCACCACGGTGGTGGGTGCGTTGCTCGGGCTGCGGGCCGCCCCGCGCACCAGCCTGGACGTCATCCGCGCCTACGGGGGCACCCGGCTCACCGAGCTGCGGATGGTGCAGCTGATCGCCGCCCTGCCCCACCTGTTCGCGGCGCTGAAGATCGCCGCCCCGGCCGCCTTCCTGGGCGCCGTCCTGGCCGAGTACCTCGGCAGCGGCGGCGACCAGAGCCTGGGCCGCGCGCTGATCGCCGCCCAGTCCGACAGCGACGCGCCTCAGCTGTGGTTCCTGGCCCTGGTCTCCGGGGCGGCCGCCGGGCTGGCGTACGCGCTGATCGGACTGGTGGCCCGCTTGGTCACGCCCTGGTCGGCCGGCACCGAAGGGAGCCGGCCATGACCGCCGCTGCCGTCGCGGTGGCCCCGGTCAGCGAGACCGCCTCCTCGCGCTCGGTCGCCGCCGCCACCCTCCGCCGGCTCGGCAGCTCGCTGCTGGTCGTGGTGCTGGCCCTGGCCCTCCTCGCACTGCTCTGGGCAGCCCTGCTGAGGCTGTTCGACGTCTCGACCTTCGTGGGCAAGACCCCTGCCGACGTGTTCCACTACCTGTTCACCGAGGCGCCGGCCCGCGGGGTGCGGCCGGCCTCGATCAGCGCCGACCAAGCGCGCGGTGACCTGCTGTCCGCCTGGACGGTCACCCTCGTGGACGCCGGTACCGGCTTCCTCACCGGCCTGCTGGTGGCCACCGGGATCGCGGTCTCCTTCGTGCTGCTCAGGCCTCTCGAGTTCGCCTTCATGCCGATCGCCATGCTGCTGCGCTCGGTGCCGCTGGTGGCGATGGCCCCGGTGCTGCTGCTGGTCTTCGGTCACGGGAAGGTCGCCATCGCCACCATCGCGGCCATCGTGGTGCTCTTCCCGGCTCTGGTGAACATCGTGCTGGGGCTGCGCTCGGCCTCACCGCTGGCCCTGGACCTGATCGCCGTGAACGGCGGCAGCCCGCTCAGGGCCATGCTCCTGGTGCGGCTGCCCGCGGCGGTCCCGGCTCTGTTCGCCTCGATCCGGATCTCGGTGCCGGGCGCGATCGTCGGCGCCATGCTCGCCGAGTGGCTGACCGGCTTCACCGGGCTCGGCGGCATCCTCAGCGCCTACAAGGGCCGCGGCAACTTCGGCGGCGTCTGGGCCATCGTGGTGGTCTCGGTGGCCACCTCGATCGTGGGCTACGCCGTGGCCGCCGTCGCCGAGGCTGCCGCCCTGGCCGCGTGGGGGCCGAACGCCGGAAAGCGCTGAGGCCCTTCCGGACCGGCGGCTCACCTCCGACGCCGGCCTCCGCTCCGCCGTCGCTCCCGTCCTCTGGACAACCGCTGGACCGAGGCGCACACTGGAATTCAACGGTTGTTGAGTTCAGGAGGAGCGATGCCGACGACGACGTGCGTGGTGTCTGGTGGAGGACCCGCCGGGATGATGCTGGGGCTGTTGCTGGCTCGGGCCGGGGTGCAGGTGACGGTGCTGGAGAAGCACGCGGACTTCCTCCGCGACTTCCGTGGCGACACCGTCCACCCCTCGACCATCCGGGTGCTCGACCAGCTCGGCCTGGGGGAGGAGTTCCGTGCCCTGCCGCAGAGCCGGCTGCAGGACCTGGAGCTGCCCCGCTCCGACGGCGACGCCATCACCCTGGGCGACTTCCACCGGTTGCCGCCGCCCTACGACTACGTGGCCATGGTGCCCCAGTGGGACCTGCTGAACCTGCTGGCCGAGGCCGGCCGGCGCGAGCCGGGCTTCACGCTGCGGATGAGCACCGCGGGCGTCGACCTGCTCCGCGACGGGAGCCGCGTGACCGGCGTGCGCACCCGGACGGCGGACGGGACGGAGGAGGACCTGCACGCCGACCTCGTGGTCGGCTGCGACGGCCGGAGCTCGGTGCTGCGGGCGGCGGCGGGGCTGGTGCCCAGGTGCTACCCGGTGCCGTTCGACACCTGGTGGTTCCGGCTGCCGCGGCTGGACAGCGAGCGGGACCAGCAGGCGGCTCTGGTGCCCACGCTGGTCGGCCGGGAGATCCTGCTCAGCTTCCCGCGCACCGACTACTTCCAGGTCGCCTACTTCAACCGCAAGGGGCTGGACGCGGAGCTGCGCGCCGAGGGCATCGAGGCGTTCCGGCAGCGGGTCGTGCGGCTGCGTCCGGACTACGCCGACCGGGTCGGGGCCCTCACCTCCACCGACGAGCTGCACATGCTCGACGTGAAGCTCGACCGGCTGCGCCGCTGGTACCGCGAGGGGCTGCTGCTGATCGGCGACGCGGCGCACGCCATGTCGCCGGCCGGCGGGGTGGGCATCAACCTCGCGGTGCAGGACGCCGTCGCCACGGCGGCCCTGCTCGCCGCCCCGCTGCGCGAGGGCAGGCTCACCGTCCAGGACCTGGCCCGGGTGCAGCGCCGGCGCTGGTGGCCGACGGCGGTGGTCCAGCAGGCGCAGCGGATGCTGCACCGGCTGGTCTTCCGGCCCGCGCTGGCCGGTCGCACCCCGCCTGCGCTGCGGCTGGTCGCGCTGGTGGCCGACCGGGTGCCGGCGGTGACCCGGATCCCGGCGCAGCTGATCGCCTTCGGGCCCCGACCCGAGCACGCCCCTGGCTTCGCCCGTCGTCCGGGCCGGGTGGGTCAGCCGCTGGGCCCACGTGGCTGAGCCCGCTGCGCGGCGGACGGGACGGCGGCCCGGAGCCAGCCTGACCCGCGAGGCGGTGCTCGCCGCAGCCCGGGCGGAGTTCGGCGAGCGGGGGTTCGACGGAGCCACCGTCCGCCGGATCGCGGGCCGGGCGGGCGTCGACGCCGCCATGATCGCCCACCACTTCGGCTCCAAGCAGCAGCTCTTCCTGGCCACCATCGACCTCCCCTTCGACCCGGCGGTGGAGATCGCCGCCGTGGTCGAGGGGCCGCCGGAGGGGCTGGCGTCCCGGCTGCTGTCCCGGCTGCTGCAGGTCTGGGACTCCCCGGCCGGGGCCGGGGCGGTAGCGGCCCTGCGGACCGTCGTCCAGCGCGAGGACACGGCCGCCCTGGCCCGGGACTTCGTCCTGCACCACGCCCTCCAGCCGCTGATGCAGGCCATGCCCGGTGACGAGGGCGAGCGACGCTGGCGGGCGAACCTCGCTGCGAGCCAGGTCGTGGGCGTCATCCTCACCCGCTACGTGATCCGCCTGGAGCCCCTGGCGTCGGCTCCGCACGCCGCCGTGGTCGCTGCGGTGGGCCCGACCCTGCAGCGCTACCTGACCGGCGAGGTCGGAGCCGGGGAAGTCGCCGCCGGCCCAGGAGGGCACGGCTGACCAAGCTCAGGCGGGCTCGGGGACCAGGCGGGCCCGGCGCCGGCTGCCGGCGCCGTGCACGCCGTGTGCGGTCAGGATCATCAGCGCCAGCCAGACCAGCCCGAAACCGACCCAGCGTGCCGTCGACAGGTCCTCGCCGAAGTAGGTGACCCCGAGCACGAACTGCAGGGTGGGGGCCAGGTACTGGAACAGCCCCAGGGTGCTCAGCGGCAACCGGGTCGCCGCGGCCGCGAAGAACAGCAGCGGCACCACGGTCACCAGGCCGGTGGCCACCAGCAGCAGGCTGTGCCGCCAGCCGAGGGTGATGAAGGTGCTGCCGCCGTGCAGCTGCAGCACGAGGAGGTACCCCAGGGCGATCGGGGTCAGCAGCGCGGACTCGATGGTCAGCGTCTCCACCGCCCCGCCGTTGACCTGCTTCTTCATCACCCCGTAGGTGGCGAAGCTGGCCGCCAGCACCAGCGCGATCCAGGGCGGCCGGCCGTAGTCGACGGTCAGCACGATGACCGCGGCGACCGCCAGCCCGACGCTGACCCACTGCAGCGTCGCCATCCGCTCGCCCAGCAGCAGCACGCCGACCAGGATGCTGAGGATCGGGTTGATGTAGTAGCCCAGCGAGGTCTCCAGGACGTGGCCGTGGTTGACCGACCAGATGTAGAGGCCCCAGTTGACCGAGACCACCGCGGCCGCCAGGGTCAGCATGGCCAGGTTGCGCGGGGTGCCGATCCGGCGCAGCCACCCCTTGGGCAGCAGCACCAGGGCCAGCAGCCCCGAGATGACCAGGGACCACACCACCCGGTGGGCCAGCAGCTCGATCGAGCCGGCGCGGGCCACGAGCGGCCAGAAGACCGGCACCAGCCCCCAGACGCCGTAGGCGCCGAGGGCGTACAGAGCCCCACCGCGGGGCGAGCGCTGCTCCATGTCTTCCTCCTGGTCAACCCAGGAACCTTAGCCGACGAAAGCGTCGGCAGCAGTGCCTAGGATCAGCGCAGCAGCCGGGCAGCAGCCGCCTGGCCGACACCGAGCGAGGACGGAAGCCAGATGGCGACGACAGGCCCAGGCGTGCCACCTACCAGCACCGCGATCGCCGCGGACTCCACGCGCGGCGGGATCGAGCTCAACGGGCTGAACGTGATCGACGAGAGCGAGCGGAAGGGCAGGTCCCGGGACCTGTTCTGGCCGTGGTTCGGCTCCAACGTGTCGGTGTTCGGCATCAGCTACGGGTCGTTCCTGCTCGGCTTCGGGGTCTCCTTCCTGCAGGCGAGCGTCATCGCCGTCGTCGGCATCGTCGTCTCGTTCCTGCTCTGCGGCTTCGTCGCCCTCGCGGGCAAGCGCGGATCGGCCCCGACCATGGTGCTGAGCCGGGCGGCCTTCGGCGTCCGGGGGAACCGGCTGCCCTCGCTGCTGTCCTGGCTGCTCACGGTGGGGTGGGAGACCGTGCTCGTCTCCCTCGCCGTGCTGAGCACGGCCACCGTGCTCGAGCGGCTGGGCGCCGGTGGGGATGTGGGCACCAAGATCGTGGCCCTGGTCGTCGTCGCGGCGCTGGTCGTGTCCGCCGGCATCGCCGGGTTCACCGCGATCATGCGGCTGCAGCGGGTGATCACCGTGGTGACCGCGGTGCTGACCGTGGTGTACGTCCTGCTGGTCCTCGACGACATCGACCTGGCCGCGGTGGCCGCCCTGCCCAGCGGCGCCCTGCCGGCGGTGATCGGGGCCCTGGTGCTGATGATGACCAGCCTCGGCCTGGGCTGGGTCAACGCCGCGGCCGACTACTCGCGCTACCTGCCGCGCGGCACCGCCAGCCGGGGAGTGGTCGGCTGGACCACGCTGGGCGGGTCGCTGGCCCCGGTGCTGCTGGTGGTCTTCGGCGTCCTGCTCGCGGGCTCGTCGGCAGACCTCAGCACGGCCATCGGCGCGGACCCGATCGGGGCGCTCACCACCTTGCTGCCGACCTGGTTCCTGGTGCCGTTCGCCCTCGTCGCGGTCCTCGGCCTGGTCGGCGGCGCGGTGCTGGACATCTACTCCTCGGGTCTGGCGCTGCTCAGCGCCGGCATCCGCATCCCGCGCTTCGCCGCCGCGGCCGTCGACGGGGTGCTGATGGTCGCCGGCGCGGTGTACGTGGTGTTCGTGGCCAACGACTTCGTCTATCCCTTCCAGGGCTTCCTGATCACCCTCGGCGTGCCGATCGCGGCCTGGTGCGGGGTGATGCTGGCCGACGTGGCCCTGCGCCGCCGGGACTACGTCGACGCCGACCTCTACGACCCGCGCGGCCGCTACGGCGACGTCCGCTGGACGCCTCTGCTCCTGGTGGTGGTGGCCACCGTCGTCGGCTGGGGCCTGGTGACCAACACCTACGCCGGCTGGCTCGGCTGGCAGGGCTATCTGCTCGGCCCGCTCGGCGGCCGGGAGGGCGGCTGGGCGTACGCGAACCTGGGGGTGCTGGTGGCCCTGCTGATCGGCTTCGTCGGCGCCCTGCTGCTGAGCCGCTCCGCAGTCCGGGCGCAGGAGTCCCTCGCCGGCGGCGGGCCCGTGACCGCCGGCCGGGCGGGAGGCGTCGCATGAGCCCGGCCGCTGCGGAGGGCAGCTGGCTGGTGGTGGTCGACCTCCAGACCGTGTTCGCCGACCCCGGCAGCCCGTGGGCGAGCGGGAAGTTCGGCCGTGCTGTGGAGGGCACCCAGCGGTTGCTCCCCGCCTTCCTCGGTCGGACGGTCCGCACCCGCTTCGTCGCCCCTCCTGAACCGTCGGGGGCCTGGCGGGGCTACTACCGGGACTGGCCGTTCGCCCTGGTGCCGGCCGACGACCCGCTCTACGACCTGGTGCCCGAGGTCGCCGACGTCGCCGGCCCGGTGCTGGACGCCCCCACCTTCGGCAAGTGGGGTCCGGGCCTGCAGGCGATGGTGCAGGACAGCCCCGACATCGTGCTGACCGGGGTCTCCACCGACTGCTGCGTGCTCTCCACCGCGCTCGCCGCCGCGGACGCCGGGATCGCGGTACGGGTCGTGGCCGACGCCTGCGCCGGTGCGACCGAGACCGACCACCAGCGGGCGCTGGCGGCGATGGCCCTGTACGCGCCCCTGGTCACCGTGACCAGCGTGGCCGAGGTGCTGGTCGCGGCATGACGGGCTACCGGCCCACGCCGTAGCCGCTCGGTCGGGTGCTGGGCGGACGGCCGACCGGCCCCAGCGCACTCGAGGACCCTCAGGCCGGCAGGGGGGTGGAGGAGCTCAGCTCGAGCGTCCCGGCCTGGTCGGGACTGCGGGCTGCGGCGGCGAAGAGGGTGAAGCAGCCGGTCGCGCCGGCTACGGCCCGCTCGAGCATCAGCTCCCCACCGGTGGCCAGTGCCGTCTCCAGGACAGCGCGGAACGTCCGCCACTGCCCGGGACCGTGCGAGGCGGCGAGGTAGGAGTGCGGTAGGTCGTGGGGGACCCGCCGACTGAGGATCTCAGAACCGAGGCGAGAGCCTTCGAGGACGTAGAGGACACCCCAACCGCGGCCCGGGTCGAGGACGGCCGTACGGCAGGACGGGGTCGGCACCGGGGCGCCCAGCTCGGCGAGGTCGTGCCGCAGGAGCGGGGTCCGCGGTTGCCAGGCGGCGAGGCCGGGGGTCGCGGCCAGGGCCTGCTCTGCGACGGTCACGGCCCGCAGGTGAGCCTGGAGGAAGAGCGTGTAGGAGTGCCGGTCGGTGAGGTCGAAGCCGGCGTA
>Ga0210040_10009249_pt1 | contig 11502 bp, 6 predicted proteins | sample CryGeyCG12114_NA_FD_185462 | JGI IMG/M metagenome (GOLD analysis project Ga0210040, IMG submission 185462) | Groundwater microbial communities from aquifer - Crystal Geyser CG19_WC_8/21/14_NA (SPAdes) (version 2) | ecosystem: Environmental > Aquatic > Deep subsurface > Groundwater | place: USA... | reverse complement strand
ATATCAAAAATTATTATCAACGGTATAGATTAGAGTATTAGGTGGATGTAGCCGTGCCCGGCCGGTGTAGGGATATTCCGATGGAAATTGTGGGCGCGAAAAATGGGGTTTTATGTGTTTGATGTGCTTAATAGAAAAGCCCAATTAATCCCGTATTTCCTATTTAGCACAGTAAAACACAATATTTCCCTCTGCTCGAAAAAACATTCTAATTGGGCCTTTTTGTGCTATTGTGGGCGTGTCTCTATTGTGGATACTGTAGGGGTACACCCGATGCCGTGTAAAGTTGTACATTTCTACGTGCGTAAATCTCCCAGCCAATCAGAGCAGACTTCCAACTTCTACTTACTGATCTGATTGGCTGCGAGATTATATTAGATACGTAATAATTTACGACTTTACACGGCATCGGGTGTACCCTTTATGTTTCCAATTTGGCACAGTGAGCACAGTTTTTCCCGCTGTGCGGGGATTTGATACCCTAGTATAGATAGTAAACTAACTAAAACTAACTAACTAACTGGATTAAGTTGATGGTGTTAAATTCATGGGACGGTTTATTAGCCAGATATATAGAGCTTATTATTATTGCTTAATCTGTTTCACAAGATTGAGTTAAGTCTTGTTTTTATTATGTAATTAATTAATTAGGCCTGCTCACTTTATGCTACTATAATGTATCGTAAAATCTTATTAAGACCAATAAGACCGGCAAACTATATAACTACCGTTAGATTTGTAATCTTTATTAAAGTAATTAATATGAGCGTTACATATTAATTTCAGAGAGTGAGCAAGCATAATAAATATTTCATATCAAAATGCAGATAGTCCTTGTCTTTGTATTAGATTAATCATAGTTAAGTTTGCAAAAATCAGTGAATGGGAAATGTTTATACACACGGAAAAATTGTGTTCCAAAGCTTTGATGCGTACGATTTTTATTACCATTATAAATGCACCAATATGGAAATGGATATACTTTGTTGTTTTCATTTTATGCTTTACTGGGCAATCTCTTGAGTGTTAATATTTGCATATGACTGCATCTTCAGTTGGTTTTTAAAAACTTGCTGTTCACAAAGAATGTTGTTATATTATGATCTATATGGGATTGGTAAAACGGACAGCCCAGTGAAATTGCAAACATCCGTAAAAAGAATCACTATATTGTACACCATGTTGCATTCTATTGCAGTACGTTTAATGATGCATTAAAATGTGAATTCCTTTTATTGGATTCCACACTTGAATGGATTAAACTATCATCTGGTATTCCGTTAACGGATTTCTATTGACATTTTTACAAGTAGTTCGTCAGTTTGGTAAATTTATTGGCCAACTGAATCGTGTGCTATATATTTCCAAATGTTTGAGCTGTCTAAATAAGTAAGAGTGACCTAACGAAGGGATTACATAATGGAATCCCGTATTTATCAATGTAAAAGATTACGTCTTTAAATTCGGCTAACGATGTCCATCATTAATTTGGAATTAGTGTCACAGTTGGAGGGAATTAGGGACCAATAATAATGCTGCTATAATAATAAAGCTATACTGAAGTAGTATGGTGGTGGTCATTTTGATGAAAAAAAATGCTCCCGGTGTGCAAAGAATAACAAACTCGCTGAATTTTTTTAAACTAGATATGTCTCTAATGAAGATGTATGATCTTTTCATTCCCGTGTGTATTGTTGTATTATATATGAGATTTTTAGGTAATTTCCTTATCATCATTATGTGGTCAACTTATATAGCAAGTCATGTTTCTCAAGTGGTTGGACTAATTGGAGAAAAAAAATGCAGTCTTCATTTAGTCTCTGCTTTTCTATTAGTTGTATAGTTACTTAAAATTTGTAGCTCAAATGAAATTCTATTCCCAAAAAAACTCACTAACTAAAAGTGATGATGATGACACTTCTGGGTTTCACGAGTAATGGGATTTTGATAGCAAAATTTTGGATTCTATAATGAAAAGTGGGATGAGATGTGTAATGTCTCTGTTTCGGATTTTTTTTGGGGTCATGTATAACATAGAGATGAGAAGAGAGACCGTGTGAAGCGCCTAATTTTTTTTCTAATGCCAATCACAGTTGACAAGAAATTATTCCCAACTTGTAGGTGTCACGCGGTTCATCATCTTCATTCACATATTAAAGTAATTTCTATTTATTTCCAACTGGTCAACAGAGGGAAAAGCGTGCGGCCAGTTGTTGTAAGCATTATATAGCCTACCGCACAAAAGTCTGTGTGTGAGGAAGTAAAGTAGGTTTTAATATAATGGAAGGTCGAATGACTACATAGAGATGGTTTCTTAAATGATCTCTGTTCCCATGTTCCTGATTTGTTTTGCCATGTTTTGCTTGTTGAGTGATTCTCCCTAACCCAGTGTCTGATTTATATATTATCGCGTGCAGCCTGAGAAGAAAAAAACACACTGGGCTAGAAAACCACCCACATACATAATCTTTTTACGTGCCAACAACAATGGAGGAACCACTATATAGCAAGTTGAATCCATTGGTTGATTATCTCATCAATGGTCACTAACTACAATATATTCAGAGCTGAATTACCAAAAACCATAGCCAATTCTTATAATATACTCAAGGTCTTCTTTTTTTACCTTGGGTTGGTTTGGTGTGAAAATGTAATACCCTATATGACCAGTCTTTGGGAATGGACGGTAGACTAAGAATTGTTGTGTAGTAATCGTGTCACTCACCATGTTGTACTCATTCTTAACTCGTGTTCTTTTGTGCACGGTAACAATTAACAAACCATTAACCAAAAACGAACTGACCTGTGATTGTGTTCCAGTGACCAACGGAATTGTATGTCTGTCATCAGTTCTCGTGCTCACGGAACAAGGCTCGTGAAAATTTGGACATGCACATAGAGGTTGACTATAGTTGAGTCTCAAATACACTGCACTGCAAACCTGAAATAAATTACAAGGGATCATTAGTTAGTTCGTGTCATGTGACGGGACTATAATATATGACGATTTGCATTCTTGCTGCAATTCTATTTGCCCTATTGTTGTTGTATTTCTAAAAATCTGTTTTCTATTGCTTTGGGAGAACTTTTGTAATGCTGGTGATTTGCAATATTTGGTGTTTTAACGAGATAGTTATTAGAACTGACTACTATTTTTGTATTTACCGTTTTCTCACCAACTATTGTGGTAGTTGTCAAGCTCCATTACAATGAGTTTTTAGTTAGTTAGAGAACTACACACAGACTGTATTACATGCATAGACCACGCAAATAGACGATGTTTGCACACTAGGTTATAATTAGGATAAGGCACACCTGTGGAGTTTCTGTGTTGACATGAACTTTTCGTCAAAACGGAATTAGGTTACGTTTTTGGAGTTAGTTAACTTACTCGCTAGAGATTACTCGAAAATTTGGCTGATTTTTCTCCCAAAAGGAGTCAATTTTTAGTATTTTTAATAGTTCTCACCTGCTGTGTGGCACACTCAGGGAGTAAGTATAAATGTTGATTGTAAGGGTAGTAATGATATTTTGTGGGTTTTGTGTCATCTTCGGCAGGTTGATAATTGGTCTCTGCGGCTGCCGAATGAGCTACTGCACTTGCCACTTGTAGCCAGGATTGCTGTTGAAAAAAACAAGCAATTTGTGAAACATTTTCATGATTACCAATGTACAAGTTCATAATAACAACTAAGCTCCGTTTCTTTTTATTACCCGTGCTAAATATATTTTGTAGCGAATAAATTAGGTGATTTCTATCTGGGACTATAACTTGAGTATATAGTTTGGTATATTATGAGCTCATCGAGGCGTTTATAGTATTGCGTAAATGTTGAACGGTCTCATGAATTTTGGCACTTGTAGTCTGTTTTGGTAAAAAGAATTTCTCTTGTTAACGTGTTAAGGTAAACAGATGGAAAATTGGATTATGCCGGTTCTTTCATGTGGTGGCAAATTCAACAGGTTGTTAGTTAGGGTAGCTAGTTAGTTAGTTACCTATGCCGCAAACATATTGTACGTGTCTTATCAGATCCATGCTTTTCAGTTAGACTAATTATTATTTGGGACTTGCTAAATATATAGGGAGTTATTGTATGCAGTTTTTGACATGACAGGTTGGATGTCTCAGATTTCAATCTGTGTTCAACAGATAATGGAATGACGGGTTTCCTTATATAGAAAATTTCATGTGTTCTTTCTGGTTGAATTGAGACATGACAATTTTGGACTCAAGTGTTGGTGATTGTTTAATTTGAAGTTTAGGACTCTATTGTGTGTTGATTAGGTAAGGACTAATTTGATTTGTCTAATTTGTTAAGTAGGTTAGTAAAATTAAAACTTGCGTGGGACTGATAACTGAAAGTTTGTCATTGAATATTCAAATTATAGTATGACTTTAAATGGAAAACAATAATTAAGGTTTCACTGGGTTGGAGGATTAATTAGACCAATTTTATTAATTTTCATAGTTATGAATGGATAGTCAAGTGTAGGATTCCAATTGTTGACTGACAAAAACATGCATACTACTTACTTTCTTAATTGCATAGAAATAGAAACATTGCAGTAGGATGGCATTAGTAAACGTTTGCATGCGATTATGGGATCGTATTTGCATTCGCTGTGCAAATTGACTAAAAGCTTATTAATTTTGCGGTATTATGGGAGTAACCGCGTGCATTATTAATTTCATATACGAAGCTGGCTTTGCGTCGTTACTCATATGGATATAGTAATGAGCTCCATAGTGGGTTTCCATGAATTGACACATTTTGAAGCCACTGAATCATGTGCTTTAATAAGTTAATTAAAAAAGATTTCTCGGTATCCTCAACCACTCCTTTTATCCCCCATGTAATATTTGAGTTTGTAAAAGGGATTTTTTTTTCGTTTCAGTCTAGCTAACTAATCAACATACATGGATGAATAAGCTTTGGCATATTGAATCACGTATATATTGTCAAATAAGTTGGTTGCTCACAACGGGAGTTTCAAAAACAGTCCAGTTATGATAAGGTATGATTTAACTAATTGGGGAATAAAATTGGAACGAGTGGCATTTTTTGGCTCAAAAATTAATGTGCTCACAGACGTAATACGTACACATCCTATAATCCCGTATTCTACCTTTGTATGCATTCTATGTACACTTTTTTGGAAGGATTTTTTTGGTTCCTGTTTTATAAAGTACAGTGAATGCAATTCTATTGAATTAATCCTTTACTCACGTTACAAAGTCAGTGCTACAAATTGACTGCAATTTCAGTCTATCAGGAGAGAGATTGAATGGACTTTTAGATTCCTATGGGCTCAACTTCTGTAAAGTGAGTAAAGTAACTAACTAGGTCTATTTACTTGTGGGATTTTTTTAAAGGCGTTTCATTATGGTCATTGCCAAACAAATTAGATTTATGAGTTCAAATGGAATATTGAATATTTTTTCGCATTAAAAGGATTCACTCGGCATTTTTTTCATATTTCTTAGTTAGATACATATTAGTAGGACGGAAAATTTATGTTTCATTATGTACAGGTTGGAATTATTGTCTTCCGGATGTGTGGTACATTGGAAACCACAATCGAATCTTATTGTAAGTAACTGATCATTGAAAACTTGAATTACTATCTAGAAGCAAATTACGCACATTGAGTGCCTTTGAAATTGAAATCTAGTTGTGACTGAGCTTTGGTATCGATTTGTTTGAGTATATTTTTTGTTGACTTGCACTTATACGTAGTTTAACAAAGAGTCTTTTGATGGATGAACTATTAGCTGTTTTTTCTGACCTTTTTGTGGCCTCCAATGGAAAGTCTCATTTTCCATTTCTAAGTTAATAACAGTAAATCTGGTGAAATGGACAAATCTGTGTAATGTAACAACATTGGTCCCGGAAATACTTGTAGTTTATGATATGCTGCAACTGCAAAGGGTAATAAGTCTTACCTATTAGTTAAGTATGGCATGTGATTTCCCTTATATGGTCATTGCTACCGGAATCTATTTCGTTGTATTATGAAAATTGAATCAGTGATTACTGACTTGACTATATGCTTAGCTGAGCTTATGAGCTATGCATGCATAAGAGGGGGAAATATGCATTACTATAAATCATCATGCTCGTTTGTTCATATTGTGGCTCGTAAAAGTGTCTTATGCAGAAGAAAGCTGTTTTCTCAAATCTTTGCTATCAATGATAATAATTGCTCAGAATACCTGATGAGGATTTATAGTTAGTTATAGTTAGAAAAACTACAAGTGGTTAAAAATGTGAAAAGCTATATATTTTTGTTAGCACATGCAGTAGGATCATTGTTTAAATGAATGTATTTACCGTTTCAAGAATTGTGGGGCTGAAATTATTATATGTATGATTATCTTCATATGACGGGACATTTATACAGGAACAAGAGCTTAATTGTAGCATCAACCCGTCATCTATAGTGGCTTTGTTTGTACAGCTTTGACGTTTACACCAAAAAATTCTATTCATAATATGTACCGTATAGTTTGTAACTGAGGTCCTATTAACAACATTTCAAGTTGTCTGGCTAGCTATAGCTAGCGACGGATTGTGTGTGCGATTTTATGACATTCATTTCTCTGTTAATTAGTTAGTTAGTTTGGAATAACCTAGCTAAAAGTATCTATACTCCTGAAGGTGAGATTATAGTTAGTTACTTAGTTTAGTTAGCCAATTCTACGTCAATTATTTCATTCACTCTAGTCCATTTCATGCAGGTCCGAAAATAAGATTGTGAAATAGCTACAATCCATAAGTTAGCTGTCAGAAAATCTTCATTTTTGAAAGCAATGGACCATCCTTATGAATTAGCCGTGGAAAATGGAAACGATGTTACTTATGCTAAAAAAGTGTGACTCTGCTCTGTACTAATTCTGTTTCTGTACCATTTGGTAAGAAAGGCAACATTGAAATTGCGTCAACTCGGTCTGAGTAGGTTGAGCTGAATTTAAATGCTGTCATAAAAAGATGAGAGCAGATGATTGAATGGTTATTAGAGTTGAAGACGAAATTCGGGGACTCTACGCGTATCGCTTGCTGCTCCAAATTACTCACAACATTCGAACATTAGTTTAGTGTTCATGTAACGTTACATGCGTACATCTGGCTCTTTCCTCGAGCTTTGCATATATTGTTACAATACTTCGCCGAACTTCCTTCTGTTAGTCATTTAGTTCGTTTTTGCTAGTGGGGATGAAAAATTTAGTTGGACTTAATGTTAATACGTGTCTGTCAATGTCATTTTAAGTCGGATTTTTATGTAGGATCGCAAAACTATGCAGATAATATTCTCACGTTATGTTTAAGAAAATAGATTCCAGTTTTTGATTTTTTTTTCGTTTCTGTTGAAAAAAAGAGCAGAAAGTATTGGCCGCCACACAAAACACAATTTGAACGGATCGTTAAGTAGACACTCTAATGAGCTTGCCTTAAGGTGTATATTATATGAGATAAATCTTAGATTGTGTATTATGTGCGAAGCTTTTTTGAGCCAGAAATGCTCTCATCTGGATTTTATATCATCATGTGGATGTGGAATGTTCGTACAGTTAGCCAACTTTTTTTTCAATTGCGTAATAATAACAAAGTGTAAATATAAATGATGATTATAACAGTAGTTTTGTTTTGGACATTACTTACTGGTGTTTCTACTCTATAGTTAGTTATAGTTAGTTATTAACTAAAAGAGTAGCTGCAAATTTTTGTACACTAATTGCTACTTGCAGTACATGTGCGTACAATGAAGATAGAGCTACTGTTTTTTTCTGGTGTGTAAAACATGTCTATATGAATGTTGGTAACAACAACTCACAACACATTAGATGAAAAATTATTTGACTTTTTGGTCGTTGACTTTTTTTTTGCAACACTAGCACTACACAAATTGCATAGAGTTGTAGGTAACTACAAACAAAGTGGGTTTTAGGGTTCCTTCAACAATTTATACGTAGTTAGGTTCAAGTTTTGTTTTCATCAGTCAATTGGTGTGAATTTGTTGTATGCATTGTTGAAATTGCTTACTATGCGTGTGGAGTTGTGGAGGGAAATTTTTCGACAACACTTATTAAACGCACTTATGATATCTACATAACTACATGATTGCCATCATGCCATGTTAAGGAGGACTCAAGTTTGCTTAGGATTCTATAATCGTCATTTTGCATTTGCCTATGCAAAAGCTATAAATGCACAAAATCTGCAAGAATGGGGAAATCCAATGCACCGCTCCTATATAGGATCATTAAGGCACGGAAAATACTGGTCTCCGCCAATTTTAAACGCTACTCAGCGTTCGATTGACTATGTATAATGAATATATTAACATATTAAGTTTTTTTTTAGGAAAAGCTTGCTTTTAGTTTTTAGTTACTTATAGAATGGAACAGTACCTTTTCCTGTTTGTTGATCCTTTTTTGTTCTCCTTGAGGACGGTTCCGAGATTTCCTTCCTTTGGCTTTCCTATTCCTTTTCCGTATAGATTTGGCAAGTTTTTTTACCGATGCAAATGTGCGAGGAACCACAGACAAGTTTGAATTGACTGGGACCACTGATTTTTTTAGGATGGACTTATTATCATGGCCATCCAATACTTGTCTACTTTTTTGTCCGTCTACACTTTGAAACACTGCACCCAACGTAAATGATATGAGCACTACGTAGAGCACTTTTGACTGAGATTTTTTAAATGGCATCCATTTAGTGGACAATATATTTTCACGCGTTGAGTTCATTTTGTGTTCCAATGAATTATTTTCTGCCAGATCCTAAATTATAACTATTCAAAGGACTTTTAACTGGTCAGTTAGTTTGTCACTTTTGTATGAATTCCATTGGCAAAATAATGTTTCACTATATGGGTTTCAGAAATCCTCAACTTTTTTCAGTATTTTTGACAACTAATTTGATACTATTCAAAAAATTAAGATCACTTCACCACAGGTTGTCAGTAACTAGCGATAATTCGTGGTTGGTTTAGTATATTTTTTTTCTGCACAAAGTTAAGGATTACATACTGATTTTGGATGATAGTGTTGAGATGTTTACTTGGCTGTGGTGAGGAGCACAATAAGTCCGTTAACGCAAGCAGCCTGCATTCTGTACTCAACTTTTACGAGGGATTCATGAGGTGTAATATATTTTCTGCTTGCTTGGTTAGTTAGTTAGTTAGAAGCGCGTTTACACCTGTACAGGTATGTACTTTTTGCTTTGAAATCAGTGAGAAAATATATGGGGTCTAATGAGATTTATAATACCATTTGCTCCTTTCGTGCAATGTGTAAAGATAGTCTTTTAGTTGCGAATTTATCGCCCATCAACACTAGCACTACTTTCGGGTCATGTTTGCTTTTCTGTCATGTTTGTACTAACAATGAATGCAATTTGTATGGCTGCGAATTGAATTGAAAGCCACATTGGCGATGATAGGGTGTTTGTAACTCATCTAGTTAGTTAGTTAGTGGTCCAATGTTGTAATTTTAGACACGAGTCGGTAAAAATGAGATACACTAACTATTTATATGGTGGCTGACTAGGCTGACTGACTAGACTACAAAGTTTTATTATTTATTTGCTCTATACACGGTCATGGTCACTCATTCACTCACTATCACTATCTGTGATTAGAGTTGAACTTGACTTTACGGTGTTGTGCATTTCACTCTTGTTTCCTCATTTTTATTACAATCTACGGATTATTCACCTGTGCATAGGTCAGGGGGGAAAGACAGCTAATAATATAAAGTGCACTATTGTTGTGTCTGATTGACTTTTTTTGAATGGCTATTGTTCATTTTGAGGATTGATCGGGCGATTTGTGGAATCTTAAAGATTGATTGGAAGTGAAAATGGGATTTAAGTGCCTTTTCATTTTTGTTTGTGTTGAGAGGTTGGGATATAAATGAGTAATTGTAGCGTTTATGGAAAAGTTTTGTATTCGGATGAAACAATGGAGTCATGTATTCCCATCTTTACCATTGTTGAGATTTTTACAGTCAATGACCATTTTATTCAAGATTTATATTTTGTCATCTCCCGAGATTATAAGCCTTAGATTATAGAAAGTGAAGATTATATTTTTTCCCTTCGTATAGTTAGTTACTGACTATGATTACTGCTGGTACATGTCAACGAGTTTCAATGAGTTGAATTCATTTATTCATGGTAAGAAAGTGAGTAGGGAAATTTTGGACTTGTGAGGGCAACTCGATAGTTTCCGGATCAAATGTGTATGGGTGGAGAGAACGGAATCATAAAATACAAGGATGGATTTATTATATTGCCGTGAACAGATCTATAAAATTCATCACGGTATATTATTGTACATGAGTTTTGAAAGTGGACCATACATCATGCAATGAATAGGCAACGAAACTGATTCTCGTTTCATGACATTTGGAAACAAGCATAATATACGCTTTCGTGTGCAAAATGAAGGAGATAAATGAAGACAGTTAGTTAATTTTCCAAACAAGGTCTTGGACACTCACTATTTTTGGGATAGAAAATGCGTTTCAAAACTCAAATTGATTGCATTTAAAAAGTTTCAATGCAGAGAGGTGAAAAATAAAACTTTCACTTAAACTCGGGAGTTTAAAAGTATTTTGGACCACATTATATCTCACAGAACTTTTGGGTTCATATCCCATTGTGAGCATTTAGTTAAGTTAGTTAGTTAGTGAGTTAGTAAGTACAGTGTACATTCATTTTTTAGAACCATCTTGCAGCCAATGTGCTCATTTTGTATGCAATTCCCTTATTGTTATGCAAAATTCATATAAAACGATATGGTTCATCATGATCCATTAATTTAGTCCATACAGTATGCTGGGTATATGATAGGGTAGAAAACGTGAGCTACTATTATTGTATGGTGCTCCTGTCTGTCTGTCTGTGATAAAAATTGGCAGGATTTGTGTTGTATTCGTTATACATTGACAATAATATGTCAAACGGATCAGCCTTACATGTTAAACTTGTCCGTTTAAAAATGCATCTAGTTGACAAGCGTGAGAAACTGGGAGCTGACTGTGAATTTTTTCTTTTTGGTTGTATAGTTAGTTCCGTGTGAATTTGCATTATTATGTTTTGCAGTGATAAGAGAGAAAGTTATGCATTTATGTCGTTAGCATGCATAGGAGAATTTTTGTTTTTTAACAACCGAGTATGTACTATATGGGATGAATTATCATGTATTACCTTATTACGCGAAAAAAGGAAAGATGAGCATTGTGTTTATATTTTTTCCGTTATTGCAAGTTAGACAGTTATTTACTTGTGTTATTTATATCTTTTGGACTTGGTTAACTTGAAGCTTGCATTTGGTGCTTTGGAGTAATCATAATGGTTGCAGTTGATTGCACGGCTCTTTTGCACCCCTAAAAGTGGTGTAACGAATGACTTTCATTAAATTTCACTTGTTTTTAAGGAAGATTATATATGTGTTCCCCCAGAGCCTCGTTGTGTTGCTCCAACGTGTATCATT
>Ga0210040_10009248_pt1 | contig 11502 bp, 8 predicted proteins | sample CryGeyCG12114_NA_FD_185462 | JGI IMG/M metagenome (GOLD analysis project Ga0210040, IMG submission 185462) | Groundwater microbial communities from aquifer - Crystal Geyser CG19_WC_8/21/14_NA (SPAdes) (version 2) | ecosystem: Environmental > Aquatic > Deep subsurface > Groundwater | place: USA... | reverse complement strand
CTCCGGCGACTCTCCTTCCCCGAAGAGCATAGATCCCGCTGGTGCGACGGCATACCTCGCGCCCAAGAGTACGTTTCCGAGCGTGTCATCATCCAAGCCTGCCAGCAGAGAAATGGTCGACGTTGGATTAAGATGTGCCTTGTCATTCAAGAGCATGGTGCCTTCCACGAGGTGTTCCTCTGGTGCAAATAGGGTCACCGCCTAACGGCATGATGAGAGCAAGATTACATCGGATTTAGATGAGGCGTGCCCGTCCGGAGCCTTAAACGCGATGGTTGCATCGGGAAGCAGGTCTGGATCAGCGGACGACAGTGCGCTTGGCCGACACCGACGCAGCGCCACGGACGCGTTCTGCTCAGCCTCCTTTATGCTCCAGCTCATCAATCTTTTTGTGGAGCAGCCGAACCGAAAATCACGTCCACTTTCGAACCCGGATTGTTGTCGCTCAAGGTGAGCTCGGCACGATGGACACGCGCTACCGCCGCAACAATGCTCAAGCCGATGCCACTTCCAGGTCGAGTGCGACTGGCGTCGAGCCTTGAAAACCGGCGCAACGCCTCCGCTCGCATGTCTTCCGGGATCCCAGGTCCGCTGTCAGCGACGCTTAGCAGGATGACTCCGGGGCTACTTTCCAGGCTGACCGCAACGCGGCTCTCCGGCGATGAGTACTTGATCGCATTGTCGATGAGGTTCGTGACCATCCGCGCCAAAAGCGTGCGCGAACCCATGAGTGTGGCAGGTTCGAGCCTGCAGCTCAGCTCGATGCCGCGCTCCTGCGCCACGGGATCGAACAATTCGACGGCCTCGGCGACAAGATCATGAAGCTCGACGGCCGAGAAGCTGTCGGCAACGGTTGCTTCGGCGCGAGCAAGTCCCAGGACGTCTTCTATCAGCTGAAGAATGGAATCGAGATCTTCGCGGCTCTCGAGGATTACATTGTGCAAGGCCTGACCCTGAGCGCCTTCCAGTTCAGCAAGATCGAGGCGCGCGCGAATGCGCGTCAGAGGCGTTTTGAGATCGTGAGCCAGTCCGTCCGTTGCCGCACGTAACGAGCCGACCAGCCGCTCCACTTCCTCGAAGTTGCGGTTGATGGTCTGCGCAAGCCGATCGTACTCGTCACCTCGTCCAGATACCGGCAGTCGATCATCCAAGCGACCTTGCAAGAACCGCTCTCCGGCATCCGATGCGGCATCGAGGAAAGCCAAGCCCCTCCTGCTGTACCAGAAGCCCAGCATCAGTCCCACAGCGCTAGTAGCGAGGAGCGACCAAAGGAGCGCCGCTAAGTAACGTTCGCGCAAGATTGCGTTCTCGTCGGAGATGTTGCCAACCAGCAGGCGTAGCCCGCCCGGAAGGAGGAAGGCGCGTGCCTCCACACTTCGCTCGCGAGGCGATCCGCTCGTGGCTGCCACCTCGGCATCGAAGCTGTGAAATCCAGGACTGGCGACACTGGCCGGCCACTCCAGCAGGTTGCCTACCAAGGGCTGTCCGTCCGGCGTGGCAAGCAAATAGAAGAATTCGTTGATACCGCTGACGTCTCCTTCGCGCTGGATCGCGCGAACGACGCCTCCAAGGCCTTCGGCCCGGTAGCGAGCGGCCAGGGCCGCCACTTCATCATTCACGAGCGCGCGTGAGCGCTCCTCGATCAGGCGCGTTGTCTGAACATATTGCACTGTAAGTGCGACGCTGGTGGTCACTAGCGCTATGAGCGTGATCCACAGGGCTCCCCGCCAGGTTGCACTGCTGCGAAGATGCTCGCGTTCAGACCGCATCCAGTCGGTATCCCGCACCTCTTACAGTCGAGATCATGCTCGGCTCCGCCGGCCCATCGATTTTGCTTCGCAGCCTGCTGATGTGAACATCGATGACGTTTGTTCCGGGATTGAAGCTGTAGTCCCAGATCGCTTCGATCAGCATTGTGCGCGTAATAACCTGCCCGGCATGCCGCAAGAAGTACTCTAAGAGCTGAAACTCCTTGTTCAGCAGCTCGATTCTGCGTCCGCTACGCGATGCAGTCCTGCTGAGCAGGTCCAAGGTCAGCGTACCCACCTTTAGTTCGGAAATGGCACTCACCTCACCGCCGGCGCGGCGGGCAATAGCTTCGATGCGAGCGACAAGCTCTTGAAGAGAAAATGGCTTTGGCAGATAATCGTCGCCACCGGCGCGCAGACCCGCAATCTTGTCCTCGACCTGGCCTAGTGCTGAGAGGACGAGTACGTCCGTTATGTTGAGCTGCGCCTGAAAATATCCGCGAAAGGGCCTTTCTGCTGAAGGTCCCAAGGCCCCCGGACGAACCTGCGGGAGCCGACGCCCAACTCAGTTGTTGCTGCCTGACCAAACGAATGAGAGGTGACCTATGGGAACTGGAGGAACTGAGCGGCCCGCGACAGGTGGTACTGCGCTCCTGATCATTGACATGATCAACGATCTTGAATTTGCCAGTGCCGAAGCCATGCTCCCGGAGGCCGAAAATGCGGCTGCTGCAATAATGGGCCTGAGCCAGCAGGCGCGGACCGCCGGGGTCCCTGTGGTGTACGTGAACGATAATTACGGCCGCTGGAACTCGGAGCGTACCTCGATTGTGGAGCACTGCTCCCGCCCAGGAGTCCGGGGGAGCGAGATCGTGAAGTTGCTCCAGCCCCAAGTGGACGACTACTTCGTAGTGAAGCCGCAGTTTTCCGGCTTCTACTCCTCCACGCTGCCAGCATTATTGCCGCGGATCGGTGCTAGCCGGCTCATCCTGACCGGGGTGGCGGCCGATATTTGCGTTCTGTTCACGGCTGCCGGTGCGCACATGCGGGAGTACGACCTGTGGGTACCGGGCGACTGCGTGGCGAGTTCGACCTCGCAGCGAACGACATGGGCTCTCGAAGTCATGGAAAACAGCATGAAAGCTGAAACACGACCGACCAGCGAATTTGCGCTGACCCAATGGCTCGAGACCTCCGCATCAGGTGGCGATCCGTCCTAGGCCGTGTTGACAAGAAAATCGCCACACGGGCCGCAATCAAAATTTAGGCTGCACTTTGGGAGGCAGTCATGGGTCGCGGCGTCGGTTCGGGCATCGGTACTGATCGGACCGTTGCTGCCGCCTGAGCGTGGTCGCTGAGCGAGCAGGGTGTATGGATGCGCTGTTGCAAAACGCCCCTAGGACTTTGGCACCTCCTCCAATCCCAGTCCGGTGCCGGTGCCGGACTGGGATTCAATGGCTGAGCGAACATGCCCAGACACTCGGCGCAGCCGACCGGTTTTCGGCTGGAAATGGGATCCGGCTTCGAAACTCGTCGCTGAACACGCCGTCCACTCGGATGCTGAATGACAATTCGCCAGAGGCATCGGCGCCGTGGAACTGATTGACCGTGTCGAACCACGCGGAATGCCCGGTGACATAGGCCCGCTCACCGTTGTCAGGGTTGAGCATGTAGAACGGCTTGCTCAGGTTCGTCCGAAACCAGATGAACTCATGGCAGAGCTCGGCGCTCTCATGATCTTTGTGCGCCGATACGGCGCGGCCGCTCGCATCGTACATGATCAGCATTCGTCCGGTGGTTGCGAACGGCAGGCTGGCGATGAAGTCCATCAGCGGCGCGAACTCGGCTGCCACGGGCGCCGGCTCCCAGATCTCGGTACGATCGAGGTCGTAATAATTCTCCGGCTCGCGTGAGCGGGCCAGTTCGATCATCCGCGTTCCGGGCAGAGCCGGTGCATCCGCATCAAGCAGAAATGGGCCCGTATAGAAGGGCCGGTCCTCTGCGGCCGCGAGCCGCTGGTGCAGCCGCTCGGTGATAAACCCGTCGAGCGCCTGCAGCTGCTCGACGTCTATGAACGGATCGATGTTCTTGTAGCTCGGATAATGGGGGGTGATCATAGCAACCGACTACAACGGATCTGGGGTCCTGGCCATCGGCAGGAAATATCTATTTATTGCGGGAACTTGATCCAACCTGATGCCTTTAATAATCTTTAAATAAACGACCTGTCGCGGCATCCTTGAAACTTCGGGTCACCTTTTGGCGTGACGTGGCAACGAGCCCCCTTATCTTGGAAGTTTGATGAAAGTTTATATTAGCGGGCTCTACGCCGGCGGCAATCCGCAGCCGGGCGTCGGGATCGTCCGGTCCCTGCGGCTCGGCTATCCCACGGCCACCATCGTCGGCGTCGAATATTCCAATCGGGTCTCTGGTATACATTTCGAGGAGCTCGACGAGCTTTGGGTCCAGCGGCCATGGGGCGAGCTCGACCTTGACGCCTATGGAGACAAGGTGCGCGCCGCGCTCGACGCCGGGGGCATGTGGATCTCCGGCAGCGACCTGGAGGCGATGTGGCTGGCGAGTGTGTTTCCCGATGGGCACCCCAACCTGCTCGCCCCACCAATGGCCGGGATCAAGCGCGTCACCAAGCCCGTGGTCGAGGCCGCATCCGGCTTGCCGGTAAAGATCCCGACCTATCTTTCGACCGAACATAGCGATTGGGACCTCCACGCCTTTTGCCGGCAGCACAATTGGCGCGTGTGGCTGAAAGGCCCGTATTACGATGCCTCGCGCACGCCGACTTGGGACACGTTCACTGCGGTTCGCAATGCATTGAGCAAAGTCTGGTCGACCGAGAAGCTGTTTCTGCAGGCGCATGTCAGCGGGTACGAGGAATCGGTCATGCTGTCCGCCTATCAGGGCGAACTGCTGAGCGCCGTGAGCATGCGCAAGCGCGACATCACGCCCGAGGGCAAAACCTGGGCAGGCGACGTTTCCGAAGTCCCCCCCTCGTTCATGGAACCGCTCAGGCGCATGGTCCGTGACACGAACTGGAGCGGGGGCGGCGAGCTGGAAATGGTGCGCGACGCGTCCGATCAGCTTTGGCTGATTGAGATGAACCCGCGCTTCCCGGCTTGGGTCCACGGCGCGACGATCGCCGGGCACAATCTTCCCGCCCTGCTGGTAGAAGCTGCCAGCGACACGGCCGCGCAGCCTGCGCCGGCACAGGCGTCGGAGTTCACGCGTGTGGTGCTGGAAGTGCCGGTGCGGGCGGATTATCCGCTTCCGCCGCTCCCCGAGCCGTTCGCGGGTGCCGTCGGCCATTCGATGAAGCACCCTTCGGGGCTGACGGTGCTTGCCGCGCGACTGCACAAAATCGATCCCGACATGCTCGACGTGGCGATGGATACAAGCGGCGCAGAACCGCCGAGCGGCGTGACTGAGCTTCCCGATACCTTCATCGCGGACATTGCGGCGCAGGATTTCGAGGCGATGCAGACGCCGCAATACATCTACATGGACTCAACCGCGGCCAGCCTGTTCAAGCGCGCCGCCGACCGTGCGCATCGCTTGAGCACGAATGGCGTCGAGGTGATCAGTGGCTATTCAATCAAGACCAATCCGGACAAACGCCTGATCAAGCTTGCGCTCGACAATCGCTTCTACGCCGAGGCGATCAGCTTGGGCGAAGTGCAGACCGCGCTCGAGGTCGGCTTCCGTCCCGACCAGGTGATCCTCAACGGCCCTGGCAAATGGTGGCCGGAAGGGTTGATGCCACGCGAAAAGATGCACGCAGTGTTCTGCGACAGTATCGCGGATCTCGACCGCGTGGTTGCCGCCGTCGCAGTCGCGGAGATGTCCGCCAAGCACATCGGCATCCGCATCCGGACGCCGAACATCACATCTCGCTTCGGCATCCCGCTGGACAGCCCGACGACTTTCGCCAAGCTGATCGCGGCGGTGAAGCGCCTGCCCACCGACAGTGCCTTTGGCGTGCACTTCCATATGGCCAGCAGCCATGTCGGCGTCGCGCAATGGTGGCATCTGTTCGAATCCATGCTGCGCTGGTGCCGGTCGATCGAGAAGCTCAGCGGGCGCACGATCGAGATGCTCGACATGGGCGGCGGCTGGTATCCGGACGATTGGCACGAGGACGATGTCTCCAGGATCGCGCGCGCAGCAGAGCTGGTTCGCGAGATGCTGCCGGCTGTCCGTCAGATCGCATCCGAGCCCGGCAAGGCCATGGCACAACCCTCCATGGCGCTGGCCATGCGCATCCTGGAGATCCAGGAGCACGAGGACGATTATGTCGAGGCGGTGGTCGACGCGTCGATCGCTGAAATCCCGATGCACTTCTGGCAGCCGCACCGCATGGTTCGCAAATGCAGCGCTACGGGCGAATTGCAGCCCATCAAGCGCGGCAAGACCCATCTGATGGGACGCCTGTGCATGGAGCACGACATCATCGCATCCAATGTCCAGCTTCCCGAAGGGACCCGCGCCGGCGACCTTCTGATCTTCTGCGACGCCGGCGGTTATGACAGGAGCATGTCTTATGTATTTGGTCGAGGATAAGGCCAAGCCATCGGGAACCCTGACTTTGGATGCCCGATGCGGCGAGGCGGTCGATTTTGCTGCGCCCACCGCGCCGGGCGGCAAATGGCAGACCTTTCCCAACAGCCACATTTCCCACCACGGCGCCCCCTGCTGCGATATCGCTCACGAATGGCTGATCGCATTCGACTATGCGCAGCTGAATGGCGGCGATGTTCTGACAGGGCCGCGGTGGATGCGTGAGCACTCCACTTGGGGGCCGTCCCCCTGGCCGATCCACTGGTGCGAGGCAGTAGACGCCAAGATCGTCGATTGCGGCGTGCATGCGGCAATTGCGCACGAGGCATTCATCGCCCGCGGCGTGCGTGCGTTCCGCGCCCAATTTGTTCAGCGCTACAGCGCTGACGCCGCTGCGTCCTGGCGCGAGAACTGGGGCAAGGAGAGCGTGTCCGATCACTGGATTGACGGGGACGCCATCTACCATGAGGGCAATGCCGTGCTCGTCGGTGAGGATGCCGTGAAGCTGTGGGATGGCTCCGCCGGTTGGTGGATCAACCCGCGCGGCGATGTCGGCTACGGCAGCCTTGCCGCAGTGCGGATCGAGGCTAACCTCGCTGGCTACCCAGAGGGGCTGCGCTGGGGCGAGCGTCGGATCAGGCTCAACGAGTGGGTCGCAGTGTGATCGAGCCGCTGAGGCTGGTCGTCGCTGACCATGCTCGTGAAGTGGACCGCGCCGCTATCTTGGCCGATATGCGGCTTACAACGCGGTTCACGCCAACCGGGTGCGACGGCGCCGCTCGCCGTCCTCCTAAAGGATGAAGAGGGGCAAACCGTCGGCGGCCTTTGGGGCACAACGTACTGTGGAACTCGAACTTGTCGCGGCGCTCCGGGTTCCGGGGTGGCCGTATGCATATCAGTTCCGGCTACCCACTGGGTGCGAGATCGCCACCATAGGCAAGGTGCCGCCAGCAGCCTGCTGAAATCGGCTCGCTCGGCTCAGCCATCCCGTGGACGAAGTTCGTTGCTCAGGAACCGCGCCTCAATCGGACGAACGGGGGCGGGAGGTAGGCATGAGGCGCGGGCTAATCTTGCCTCTACGTGGCTCGGAAGCGCTCCAAGAGCCTAGTCTCCGTCCGGTCGCCTGATCCCATCAAGAAGCGTGAGCACATTGGCGAGCCGGCGATGGATAAAACGGCGCTGGCGATGACTCGCCGCAGGTTCGATTGTCGTTCCATAACGGGAACTTGCGCCATCTCCTCGGGTTGGCTGCACGTCCCCTCAGAGGAATTTTGATATGACCGCAAAGCCAGTTCTCGCCGCTGCCATCGTGGCGTTGTCCCTCTCCGGTTGTTCAACCACTATGGGTGAGCAAGGCTCTACTGCGCAGGGCAGGTCCGCAGGCGGTATTGCCACCGCGGCCGCCGACATGACCCCGGAGGCGGCGCTCCCCTACGTGGCCATGGCCGCCGCCAGCGATCTGTACGAGATCCAGTCCTCGCAACTTCATCATGAGCGTGGCGAGAGCCCACAGCTGCACGCTTTTGCCCAGATGATGATCGACCATCACACCAAGACTACCCAGGCCACGACGGCCGCCGCGCGGGCCGCCGGCCTGACCCCGCCTCCGCCCAGCCTGATGCCGATGCAGCAGGAGATGATCACCAGGCTCCAAGGGCTTAACGGCGCCGAGTTCGACCGCGAATATGCGCGCCAGCAGTTGGCTGCGCATGAGATGGCGTTGGCTCTGCACGAGAACTATGCGAGCGCGGGCGACACGCCCAGCCTGAAGACTTCTGCCACCGCGGCTGTCCCGATCGTTCGGCAGCACCTGACGCAGGTGCGTGGGATGCAGAGCTAAGGAGCCACGCGCTCATCTAAGAACGAGGCTTGCTGACGCGATCAAAGCAAGCATCGTTCGCGCGCCCAGACCAATGCCGGAGCCCGCCGATTGACCCCGATCTCGCTGTGAACGCTGGCCAGATGGTTAAGTACAGACAGCGGTAGGCGCTCCGCAATCGCCCATTCGTTGAGCCCTTCGCAGATCAGCCCCATTCGAGGGCAATGCGGCGCTGCCTAACCCCAATCTCATGCAAGCCCATGCTCCGCTTTTGGCACACGCACGGGTGCGGCGGTTCATGGAACATCACGGCATCATCACCGCTCTTCGCGCACGGCGTGCCGAGGACCTCGCGGTCGTAAACCGACGCCGACAACGCCGTTCAGAGGCTGGCGCGGGTCTCCTGAAAGCGGCCTTCTGTTCGGCTCCTGCCCTCCACCCTGATCCGGGGCCAAAGCAAACTAATCGGGCTTGGCCGGCGGTAGCTCAGTCGCGAGCTGGCCCGGCTCGCCGTCTGTGAAGGAGTGTCCGCTTCAGCACCAGGATCAGGCCTCCCCCGAGAAGTATGCAGGCGACCTCGACACCCCACCGTGCTGCGGCTCCCATGGCCAGGTCTAGGTTACCGGATCCCAGCCCCATCCCGATGAGCGCCATGCTGGGAACAAGGGCCAGAGCAACCATCACGCCAGTGGCAAGAACCTTCATGCGCGAGGACACTATGACGCCGCCTGCGATCCCCGCCAGCAGGGACGTCGCAATGCCGCTTGCCTGAATGCTCGACCAGTAGTTTGCCCATTGTCCATCCACCAGTTGATCTGCGGTCGTGTCATTCAGAAACAGGGCCAAAGGCATGGCGATCGCCGCCGAGGTCGCGATGGCGAAATATCCGTACGCGGAGCCCTTGAGGCCAGCGAGCACGCTGTGCCGCTCTCCGAGCAAGCCGAACACGACGCGCAGCAGCGGCTCGAACCCCGGCGCGATCAGCATCGCACCAACGACCACATGGAGTGTATCAGAGACAATGCCGAACGCCGCTATGGCACCTGCTATTGCCATCAAGGCAATGAAGTTGAAGGAGGGATTGGTGTCCTGGCGCATCATTGCGCCAATCTCCTCCCATATCGCATCGTTGCCTTCCTCGTTGATGGGCCGAGCGGCGCTCGATGCAATCGTCGCATTAGGTTCGCTGATCGTCACTGAGCCCGACCACAGGAGGTCGAGGTCGCTAAGGATGTTAATGACTTCACTGCTTGCCTGGTTGGCAGCTTCGATCGTCAGAATGTCGCCTGCAGGCAATTTCGAAGCGCCGGGGAGCAGCGACACCCGGGCGATGCCGGGCTGATCCTGCAGCGTTCGGAGTAACAGGGCGCATTCCTCGGACGTCCCCACAAATTCAATTTGACGTGGCATCTGAACATTCTGAAATTCACGAGTGCCTATGTCAATCTAGGCATCCCAAAGGCCAGCGGCAGCTGACCCGGGCGAAGATGTGTATGGGCGTAGGCTGCGTCTCCCTATGCGTAACAGACGGTCTCTTGCAGGAGGGCTTGGGCGCATCAGCGGGACAAGAAGCGGCTTGTTGGTGTTGGACTAGCTGTCGTGGCCCTTCCGCTGGCAACGTCTGCTATTGTTCGAGCGGTCCAAAAGATGCCAAACAGCAAACCACCACTTCAAGGCGATTGGGCGGCTGATTCGCTCCGCCGAAAGCTTGCCGTCAGACCGACATGAACAAACGGCCGAAGTTAGGGAGCGGGCAGAGCGGTCTGAACGGCCGCTTGTGGGTCCTCCCGGACTCACCATCTAACGAACGAAGGTGGCTGCTGGCAACAGTCGCTTGAAAGCCGTGAGTCAGCAAACGGCCCAAGCTTGGGCCTTGAAGTTACTGAGGTGGATGAAGCGGCCGAGCACTTCCGGCAGCGCGGTGAGCTTTCAAGAAACGGACCGAGGCCGGGGGATGGGCGTTCAGCTGTGCGCGCCAGGAGAAAAACCCAGACTTCCCAGAAGCCCCAATCCCGATCAGGTCCCGCAAAATGTCGCGAGCACCCGTTCCTCCGGCTGCGGAGGATCTTCGTAACGCGCAAATTCCGGCCGGGCTTCGAAAGGTTTGGAGAGTACCTGCAGGAGTTCTTCGAAGGGGCCGAAGTCCCCATCATCCACAGCCGACTCGATCATCGCCTGTACCCGGTGGTTCCGCGGAATGTAGGCAGGGTTGACGCAGAGCATCGCCTCTCGCCGATTTGTGCCCTGCGGCTCCAGTGCGATGCGTGCTCTCCACTTGAGGACCCATTCATCGAATTTCTGTGGGTCCACGAACAGCTCCCTCGCGAAGGTTTCTCCTTGGGGCTCGATAGCGTCGGCAAGCCTGCGGAAGAGCAGCGTGAAATCCACCTGGTTGAGGTCCATGGCGCCGAGAAGCCCCTGGATCAAATCGCTGTCCTCCTCGCGCTCTGTGGCCAGTCCCAGCTTGCGCCGGAAACCGGAGATGTACTCTGCGTGGAAAGCGGGTGCGAAGGCGTCGAGCGCTTCCTCGGCATCGGCAAGGGCTATGCCCTGATCCTCGCCGAGCAACGGCAACAGCGTTTCCGCAAAGCGGGTGAGGTTCCACAGCGCCATCTCCGGCTGGTTGCCGTACGCGTAGCGACCTTGGCGGTCGATCGAGCTGAACACGGCAGCCGGATGATACGTGTCCATGAACGCGCAGGGCCCGTAATCGATCGTCTCGCCGGAGATGGCGCTATTGTCAGTGTTCATCACGCCATGGATGAAGCCGACCGCCAACCACCGGGCGATGAGCTTCGCCTGGGCGACGATCACAGCGTCAAGCAGCGCGCGGTACGGGCGCTCAGCGGCGGCTGCGTCAGGGTAGTGCCGCTTGATCACATAGTTGGCGAGCATTCGCACAGCTTCGTGGTCACGTCTCGCTGCGAAATATTGGAAGGTGCCCACGCGGATGTGGCTCGATGCCACCCGGACGATCACAGCTCCCTGCAAGGTGCGTTCGCGGAACACCGATTCGCCCGTCGTGAGCGCCGCGAGCGCTCGGGTCGTCGGTACTCCGAGGGCCGCCATGGCTTCGCTGACCACGTATTCTCTAAGGATAGGGCCAAGCGCTGCCTTACCGTCTCCGCCGCGAGAGAACGGCGTGCGACCGGCACCTTTCAGATGAAGGTCGAAGCGTGGGCCTTCCGGGGTGACGATCTCCCCCAACAGAATGGCTCGACCGTCGCCGAGCTGAGGTACGAAGTGGCCGAACTGGTGACCGGCATAGGCCATCGCGATCGGCTCGGAGCCTGGCGCGATCTTTTTGCCAGACAGGAACTGGACCCCGTCAGGGCTGCGCAGCCAACCGAGCCCGAGCCCGAG
>Ga0210040_10009247_pt1 | contig 11503 bp, 6 predicted proteins | sample CryGeyCG12114_NA_FD_185462 | JGI IMG/M metagenome (GOLD analysis project Ga0210040, IMG submission 185462) | Groundwater microbial communities from aquifer - Crystal Geyser CG19_WC_8/21/14_NA (SPAdes) (version 2) | ecosystem: Environmental > Aquatic > Deep subsurface > Groundwater | place: USA... | reverse complement strand
TATTAAAAATTAATTTCTTATGTTTAAACTATGATCCAGAAAAAAGACAGTCTTGTCACTATGGACACAGGCTAATAATTAGTGACTTATAATTTTCAAAGACGTCCAGAGACGCCCTATTTTAGTGCACAAGTCTAAATTTTTGCACATATATAGTTTTGTGTATAATCGATCAACTGTACAAATTTCATGAAAAAATATATAAGAATTCGCTGTTAAATAGAGCTTTTAAATATTTGTGGACGTCTGTTCGGCCGTAAAGTGAACCGAATGGGCTCATCTTCGAAAGCAGCCGTGCGACAGGCTATGCTAATGTCTATGCAAAATATTTAAGAAATCCGTTGATGCGTTCGAAAGTTAGAGCAATGAGATTCTACGACACAATCACGGTTCCATAAGCCTTTCCTGTGTTGGGCTAAAAAAGTGAAATATTGAAATTTATAACAAAAATTAGGAAAAAAATCAATATTTCATTATTGTCACAATAAGCAATGAAGATTATGATCAATAAGAAATCTTCGGCAATTCGATTTAAAGTAAATAAAGCTAGGTTAGCAAAGCAAGTCATGCATTACTGTGTTGTTTTGGTTTTAAAGTTGACGGTCGAGGATTCATATCCATGGACATCAGTGCTGCTCTCTCTTTTTCCTCTTGACAAAAAATTTTGCAATGGTTTTTTCAGAAATATCAGTGCTCATAGATAGATGAAATACGTGGGCTGTAAGTTGCTCATTTTTTTCCGGCATGTAATGTTTGAGGTAAGCACAACAATTTTTAATGGCTGATTTTATAGCATAAGAATTTTTTGTCCCGACTAAAGTGACACCGGAATTGGCATGGGTTTTGATATTTTAATATACACTTTAGTATTATTGTCACAATAAGCAATGAAGATTATGATCAATAAAAATTCTTAGTTAGTTTAGTTTAGTACAAGTTGAGCAACGTTATGTTAGTTATGTATGATTATACAGAATGCCCTTAAAATATATGCGCTAAAAGTGAAACCGCCTAAAACTGCAACCGTAGAATCTATCTATGCTTCGTGGAGTTTTTGGTAGTGACTGTGGTAATCGTAAGCATAAGTAACGTTAGATGGCGAGCAGGAAAACATCTCATCTAGAAATGAATGAACTATACACGTTGCGTGCTTATAAACCGCCGAATGAACTAATTTTTCAACGAGTTGACGAGTACGCCCCGACTGCTTATCAACTGTTACAAAGTTAAATTGAATTATTTGTTTTAATTAAAGTTTCCAATACATTCCAATAAACTATAAAATCCTCTCAAACGAAATGGTATTTACTTTTTTCAACTTCAACAAAATGATGAGCTAGAAAGCAAAAAAAGGTATCCTCAGATCAGAGAATGCGTTGTAGTACATTTTGTGTTCTACGAAAACTCTATATGCATTGCATAACAATGTCTGTGGTTCTAGCGTCAGCGCGGAACACACTTATTGGTGTGGAGCTTCCCCTGAAGCGTCTCTGATGGTCCGATTTTTATCTTAACGCATGTCTTGTATACGCGGGCCCTAATAAGCCTAAACAGTCCATTTCATGTGTGAATGTTTTCCGAGACATGGAATGAAATAAGTCCAAATCAGTTCTCGCTTTTGAGTTTTTGTTTTTGAGACGTCGGAATGAAAAAAGGTCCAAACAGTTCTCTTTGTGGGTGGTGTTGTAAGAAAACTGGACAGCATTGCGTCATTTGTCTATTGTTTCGTATTTCTATTCCTGTTTGTAGATGAGATATTTTGACTACAATAAACCGTCTTTTCTTGTATTCGATCAAAGTTTTTTAATTTTCTTGAATAAAATCAAATAACTCGCTCAAAAGAGGGATCTTTCTTGATCTGCCTGATGACATTTTAACCTAATTATAGATCCTTACAATTCGAACCGAGCGAGATACAATCGTGATCATTCGGTCGATATATTTCCGTGATCGGCTTGAGCTCGAATCGGGATCTTTGACTGAGGCAAGTTGAACTGAAAATCGGTAGCACATATTCCGAAAATTTCATAATGAAAATTTGTTATTCCGCTCCCTAATGTAGTGCATTTTTATGTTTCATCGCGACCAAAACCCAGTTTTTATAACCTAACATACAGAGACACTGTGGTTCCACTCTCTTTTGGCAGTATCTGGTGGCAACCTGGTTGCAAATCATGCAGAAAATCAGGTTGGATAGTTCAAAAAATTCCGATAGAGACCTGTATCATCAAACCAACGCACCCCCCACATACTATTCCCCATAGAAGTAGAAATTATATAATACACATATACATAATATTCACACCTATTTTAACTCATTCCCACTTTTTTTTGAACGACCTGCTTTAAGCATTGAGCAGAGCGCCCATTGAATCGTGTTGCCAGTTCTTTCGAAGAGTGCTCCTTCTAGTGTATTATATATATCTACTTCTATAATCGCGACTCAGGAAGTTTTTTCAAAAAATTTTCAAAAACTGAAGTTACTACTCAGGTGGTGGCTCATCGCCTAGCAATTTGCAATTAAAAAGTAGTTAACAAACATTTACCGCGGAAAGCGCAGCAACATTTTTGGTCAGCATAGGGATTGCCAAACATTATATATATCTAGTTCTATGGGATTTACTGTCCGTTTCAATGAAATACGGAGTTCCTAATGTTAAATTGAGTATCTAGGCTTGTTGGATGATGACCGTGAAAAAAGCAAATTTCGTAAAAACTGCCTGGGCAACCAAAATATGTTCTTGATTTTCAGTCCCCATGATGAGATTAAGACGAATTTATTATTGTTATTTATTATTTAAACTGAAGTACGTCGTGAAAAAACTCCAACTTTTCGATCAAAACTCAAATGAAGAATTTTTCGCCTATTTGGTGCATAAAAATGTCCAGATTTTGATTTGACGCTGTTCAAAAAAATTAAAGCTACGAAAAACCAATAATTTTTCAGTTTCTGTGATTTTTTTCCAAAGACACTGCATATTGGCAAAGTTGTCCACAACTGAGGGGACAAAAACACTTCAAAATATGTCACAAGGCTTAAAAAACAGTGAAGAATACGAATTATTTCCAGTTTGGGAAGTTTTAGATCAGAAAAATTCTCGTCGAAATTCTACAAGTCCATTTCGGATTGAATTAGTCGTAAGGGAAGCAATGCATTAAAGTTTCGCTTATTAAAATCAAGGTACGTTGCAAGTGTCGTTGTTATTTTTTTTAATATAGCTCAAAATTTCGTTCAAAATCAGGAAATTGTGCAAATTATAACATTTCTACATTATGACTCTACGTAATTTCTGAAAAAATATGTACTGAATTTCCGCACTTGTTAATTTTAATCGTTGCTTAGCAAACTGGCTTTATTTGCCGTACCTTCTACAAACACTATTCTATATACTTTGATTTGATGCAGAATTATGAACGCTACAAAACGTAGATTTCAACTAAAAAATTTTCCGGCCATGTTATTCCGATAACTCCCTTGAAAATTCATTAAAAATAGGTTTTTGCTGCCAGACATGACCACAAAATTGAAAAAAAATTCCAATGCGAGTCCCAAATATTCATCATCAGTAAGAATTGATCAAATGAGAATTTATCTCTGCTATTGATGTAACAATTTAACTACCACTGTATTAAAGTATCGGAAATCGCCAAATCCAGAAATATTGCAATTTATCCTTCGCCTACGCCAGCTAGCATCCAGCTGTGGCTACTCACCCATGCTGCAATTCGCTCATTGAGAATAAAAGTTAGACCAACTACCATATAAAGGCCACAAAATGCGCCATCTACCGACACAACATAATTCGATAAACACTGAAGACGAAATTTCGAATTCTCATTCATCTTTCATTTATTCAAAATTTTCAAGAAATAGTAATAAAAAAAGCAATGGTAGCCAAATATTGGAAAAATAAAACAAAGATACATGGTAAATACATTTTTAACTAAAGGTAAGTAGTATATAGTTCAAAAATATTATTTAATAAATGATATTCTGTTCAAAGCGATACCAATTTTGATGCAAAGTTGCACAGCTCGATCAAGTTCTTCTTCAGATGTGGCTTTAATCTTAACCCATTCAAGATTTGGCAACGTGAGCCACTTGCCCAATTTCTGAGCCATCCCAACTGACCAACTACCTTTGTATTTCACAATAAATTTGGGCCTAGCTTCTAATTCGGTCATAATGTGAGTCATCTGCACCATATCGAACATTGGATAGTTAAAAGAGATCCCATTTAAGCCCCGTAGATCAGTCGGCTCCAAATTCTCACAACTAAGCCAATCAGCCTGAGCTTCCAAGTCCAACCAGCGAATTTTTTTGGATACTGACAAAAGCATTTTTAAATCCCATCCCTCGCCCATTAATGAATTCAGTTTCAAACACTCGAGATCTGGCAAACTGTCTTTCCTAAATAACCGACCATGCAATTCCTTCCAAATTTTATAATATAGGCTGACTTGTAGAGTTTTCAAATTTGGAATACAGTGGACAAAATTAATCCAGATGGGCGCTCCAACATAGTTGCCATTATCTTTGTCATGAATGTCCAATCTGATGTATTTAAGATTTTTTAATGCCCGGGCAACATTGCTCGCCTTTTGATGAACGCCAGAGAAGTCTGTAAAACGTTTTGGACAAAAAGTAATGTTACGAATGTTAATTAGACATTTTGAGGGGAAATGAAACATCTTTTATGATGAACTTATTCACCTAATTCAAAATCGTTGAGTCGTTTAAAACTATAGAAACGAAGAATTATTATTAAATACCGAATGGAGGGGAAAATTTCAATCATGTTCAACAGCCATTGAGAATACTTTAGAAATTCTGTTTGGTCCACAACAATTGATGAGTTTTTAGGGTTGAAACAAACGTAGAGCGACAAAATTTGTAGGTGAGGACAACGGGCATGCAAGAAAAATTGAGCAGTGCTGAACGAGATTTCCTCGGGACCCACACTAAGAGAAATGTCTATTCTTTGAAGGCGAGAAAACCGATAAATGGAAATGGGCAGAAAGCCCAAGTAGCTTTTACAAGCATGGCTAATGTGAACCTCCCGTAACATGTCGATTCCACTCAGCATAGTCAGTACGGGAATCAAATCCAAATTATTTGGATAAAGAATACGCACACGTTTCAGAGGAGAACACCTTCTGTTCTGCAAAAGGACCATCAATTCCGAAGTGCTCATGTTTTTGGCACGCACATCTATTCCGTTGATCCGCAGACTTTGAATCCATTCAAACAGCTCATTGCTTTGTATCGGTTTACATAGGTTGATGTCAAGTCCCACAAAGGTATCTATTTCTTGGTTCAATTGTTTACAGCACATTCGAATGTTCTTTTTATCGGGTTCAGAAAGCAAACGGAAGATTCGAACTCGCATCTGTATACAAAATATATTTCAATTCAATATGGGCTAAATTAAGGTAACCCCACCAAACGGCTCTAATTTTTCATAAATTATTCTAATTAATTAGAATAATACTAATAATAATATAATACCTCTACTGGGATAGCCAGTAATGGTGAAGTCGACATTTTTCAGTCCTTATGTTATTTTGTTTTGAATCATTTTTCCATATGACACATTATGAGTCGAATCGGGGATCTGAAATAAAAGCAAGCTGCATTAAACACTGATTTTTTACAAAATTAAAAACCTGATTTATTTAGGATTTTTCGTAATAATTTGTTTTATGCTGATGATATAGTAATTTTAGCACCTTTAGTATTCGCATATTACAATCATTGATGACTATCTGTCAATAAGTCTATGCAAAGGACCATAACATTATGTTCAATAGTAGCAAAATCATGTGTATGAGATTTTCCCATGATAGGAAAAAAGCTGCTAAACTGCCTAATATCCAACTGTTGCAAACTGTTACAATAGGCTGATAGTTATAATTATCTAGGCTATGACATATCCAACGCTTGTAGTAATTATGATGATAATGAGATAGCCAGAAATGAAAGTAAGAGCTAATATGCTGACTTCCAGATTTTGTCAAGCAGATGAGCAAGTCAAAAAACTACTTTTTGTTACCTATTTCAGCAATATATTATGCCGTAGTTTATGGGTGACACAGACTAAAAAGTTAGAAAATACATAGCAAGAATAGCTACAAAACTATGGATCAAAGAATCTGCAATCAACGATCTTATATAAATATATTATAATTCTATTATCAGAATTTCCAACATTACTTTTTTTTGTATTCCGTAGTCGTTCACTTTAGGGTTCCCTTAGACTGAAACAAACACTCTGTAATTCCAAAAACTGCGAATAAAATGTAAAAACCAAATTGATTCCACTCGTTCACACATTATTAGTCCAGTATCCACAACAGTAGGCTATAGAAAGGGCGCTAACCAGAACTCTTTGTCTGGCATGACTGCACACAAACTTATTGAGAAAGAGGGTCAGTCAGCATAACTAACGCAATATTCATTCTATTTTCCTACCCGCAGAAAGGCGCCCACACTGCATGCATGTTGAACAATGAGCCAACCATTGCTTTTTTCCTAGCAAGCCATATGTTGTTGTACGATTACTACTACTGTAATTGACCGGAATATAAACGCAAAGTATACCGAATAAAACATCGGGATGAAGCCCGTTAGTATATAAGCATACTAGACAAATTGTTTTTCTTTTTAACCCTTAGCCACCGTTTGGAATCATATGATGCCTTTGGCTGCAAAGGCTCTCCCTTGGTTTCGCATTATATGATGCCACCTTTAAAGCATATTGACAATGTTATTTCAATGGCGCACAACTTAGGTCAATACTTTTTTTTGGTTTTTCTGCTAGTTAACCTCTCAGAATTTTTCGAAATATTTTGATTTTTTTTTTCTTCTATGTTTTTAGTTCATAAAAAGTTAAAATGGACGACTTTAAAAAGTTTTCAGAGGTAAAATGGCAGATTGTGTGATCGCAGTTCTGACTTCCTATTTCGCCCATGATAAAACTTGGATAGGGGGATAGGGCATTTAGCACACCAACTGAGAGATCATTTAAGGTTTTAAGATGCCCAGAATTTAACTTGCTTTGCGAAACATTTCGCCCAGAAATTCACTTGTTTTTGTTTCAAAACTGACTATGGCAAAAGTTATACAAGAAAATCAGTAAAAACGTAGAAAACCGTAAACTATGCATACTCCATAATAGTATATAAACTACATAGTTATAAGAAAAACAATTGGACGCGATTGGTTCCATAATGTCTTGAAAAATATATTTTAAATTCACAATTTGGATGGTATAAAAAAATTTCCGAAACAAACCAATGCGGCCTCAAAACAGGGCAAAGTATAGCTGGGCATTTTAGTTACTCTTTTAGTTACACATTTCTTTTCTTTTGGCAGAGAAGGGTCAAATTTTTACCTTTCTCCTTCCTTCTCAGTTTAATTTTTGCCGTTTCCTTCACTTTCCTTCAGAAGGGTAAAATTTTGACCCAACCCTTAACAATCCTTCTCTAACCCTTCCTTCTGAAGGATTCCTTTAAAGTGTTCATATATTTCTTTAATCAAAAATATATTTGGCGGCAAACTTTAGATAAATTTAAAATTTTGTGAGACTTTGACGTCTGAACACGAACTTAAGCAATTTGTTTCCAACAAACATGCACAGCATGTATAATTTTGCGAAAATTGCCCGAAATGGTCATTTTGCATGAAAATGAACGATTTTGAAAAACAGAGAAGACCTTCTTTAACCGTTCCTTCTCAAAATTTCATAACCAGCACCTTCCTTCATTTTTCCTTCTGAGAAGGACTTTTTGAATCAGCCCTTACTTCTCCATCCCTTCTCTGCCTTAAAAAAACCCAATCCTTCCTTCACCCTTCCCTTCTCCAACCCTTCCTTCTGAAGGAAGGTGCCCAGCTATGCTTTAGTACACTTTCGGCGTACATCCCATACGAAACCTTCAACATCAGAAATCCGTCATGTTTTCCATTTTTTAACAGACAGACAGCTTATCAACGCATACGCAAGCATACATTAGACCACATACGGTATATCCATCAATGCAGAAAAAAACATCCTCTGAAATATAGATGAAAACGTCTTTTTTATTCCAATACGTACAACTAAATAAATACACAAATAATTAGGTCAACGTTGATAATATTTTCACGAAACTCCTACAACACCATTTTCATGATACAACAGAAACATCGTTGTAGCCATAATTCAATAAAGTTAGTGCTCCGCACCGTTTCGATCGTTCCGTCTGAACCTCAAATAAAACCGATTAACGGAAACGAAACCGACTTGTGAGTTTTGCTACCCAAACCGTGCGGAGCACTAAATAATGTAAATAATTACACATTTACAAAAGGAAACATATACACAACCTGTGATATAAAAAATGGCCAGCAAGAAAGACAATTCAACATGTCACATAGCGCATACGAGTTTTAGTCACTAAACATGCATTTTTTCAACTAACTAACTAAAACTAATCGGACCCTCTCGAAGAATTTGATTCTGAGTCCGAAGAGTCATTCGCCCGTCGAGTCCCCGACTCGGGTTGATCATTCTCATTGTTTGGGGCTGATTGTTGAGCTGAATCGTTGTTATTAGTGGAATTGTTGGGACCACTGCTGATATCGGAATAGGTGAGGGACGAAGGGGTGAACGAGGAGCTGGAGCCACGCACAATGGTCAACGAAGATTTGTTCTGCTGTTTGTTCCCTTTGGCCAGACTGGCCATCTCTTTTTGATTCTTCTTCAGCTTGGTCATCAGTTCCTGCACTTTTTGCTCGTGGCCACGTTGCATGGTTTTCAGTTTGTTTCGACATTCGGCTTCCACGGTAAAACTGGCTGCTTTCAGCTCTGTGATCTGGAATAGAAATATATTCGAATTAAAAAAGTAAACAGTAATCAAGTTTAAAAGAATACTGAAAGCTTATGGTAACACTGGAATTATGCTCTGCTTAGCCTCACCTGTCTATCCTTGGCCAAAAGTTGTTGATCTTTTTGCTGCAATTGGCGTTGCAAACTTGAGATCTGCTCTCTGAGCTGAGTGAGGGCAACCACATGGTCCGAAGTGGAACCCATATCCAGTGCATTGGACAGGCCGCCGGTTCGTTCCCCCAAACTCTTCTCCAGGCTGGACAAGATGGCGCTACTGGAATTGGACTTTTTGGCCGGGGGTTCTCCATCGGAGGATAATTTCGTCACATCGATCCTCTGAGGTTTCTTGTCAAATGGTTTTCTATGAACAGTACAACAAATTCATAGTTTGCATTCGAAAAAAAGTCCGAATTTCATAGTTTACATCACATTGTGGAATAGAAGACAATGGTCTAGGCTAAGCAAAAAGAGCGTTTCTAATTTCAATTCTCAGGAGCTTAAATATTCAAGATTCTACAACATGAATTTGGAGAGTTTGGTATAGCATTTAGTATAGTGGGAAATATGAATCTAAAAATTAATAATCTTCAGCATGAAATCCATGTCTTTCTTTATAATCTTTTGCTTAGCTTAGTGTTAGCATTACATGTTTTGCTGCTTTAGAATCTGAACGAAAATCTTTCCAATTACCCTTACTTTTATGCTATAAACTTTCACTCACTTGTGCTCTTTGTGTTTAGAGGAATGGGAGGAGAACTTGACATGGGAATTGCGCGTTGGATCCGTGGACTTGGTTTTGGCCACAGCCCGTTTGTAACTCAATGTACAATGGTAGCAGAGTAGCTTTCCATCCACCTATTCAACATGTTCAAAATAATAATAATTAACATCACAATTTCAATTCTCAATAATTAATATGTTCAATTCACTATTATCCTACCTTTTTATCATCATCCTTCCGATCAAAAGCACACTTCTGTTTACACTGGTCACACAGGAGAGGGGGGCCATACTTTTTCACAGAATTGGTACACCGTTGACATTTGGTGCCGATGAAGGCGGCCAGAATGTTACAATGTTCACAAGACGAGGGTTTCCCAAATACTTTGATATTGCTTTCACATTTCTTGCAGATTGGGGAAGTTCCACCTTTCCTGCAATTCAAAATAGCATATATTCATATTTTTTTTCAAAATTGCGATTCTAAAACTACTAACGAAAAGTGAAAAATGTATATAGAATGCGATACTAACTACAACTTACGTGGTTTGCTGAAATTCGGATCGACAGTATGTGCATTTGACCACAGGGAAATCTCCTCGGCATTTCTAATGCAAAAAAAATCCTTATTTGATTTTACCGTTTTCTTCATCAAAATTGTCAATTTCACTTGATGTTTACCGTTTTTTCATCAAAATTGTGGATTTTGACGATCTTCTTAACATCCTTACCTTGCAAAGTTGCTGACCAGCAGACAATTCTTCAAAAGGATGACGACTGTAACATCTAGAGCAAGCGAAGAGCAATTCCCCAGCCCCTGGTCCCCCGGAAGTAACTGCCGAATTTCCAGTACTAGATCCCGGTGTCCCGGTCATGATTCTTGTTCACTAACTAACTTACTACCTTTATAAATTGTGCAACTCCACCGACAAAAAATATTCACTGGAAAATTTAGAACGAAAAGTTTTTCGCGTATTTTAGTGACAAATTGATAGATTTGTAAACAAATGGAAATAATTTTGTGACTGATTACTGATTTAATTTGAGATTCGCTAATTCCGCTTAACTTTTTTGATTCTCGTGCCGTTTTTTGAAATGAATTTATATGGCCATAGATTTTGTACACAGAATGCAAGTTTTCGTGTTGTGTAGCGTCCAAAAAAATACTGTGTGAGTGGGATTTAGCGCCATCTATGATTGAAATGTTGCATCATTCTTAAAACTATAAAATTTTCCAATATTGGCTTTCGCTTCTGTTAACTAAATTTATCATTGTTAAAGCCTAGTCTGTCGATTTTGTCGGGTTTCTTCAAAATTTTAACAACAGAATTCTTATGATCTATAGTGTCCATGTTATGCTCTATCTAACACTATTCTATATGCTTTATAGTATCCAAAATATACGCAATTTTTACCAAAACCAAAAAATTTTCAATGCTGGGAAATCAATGCCTACTAACTAGATTTAAATCGGCGGAGCCCTATTTGATGATGCAAGTTTTAATCACTCAAAATCAAATCGTCGATTGAATCTTTATTGTCTGTAATCAAAATCAATTATTATTATTGATCTTGAACCCCTCAAGTATAATACATAGCATGTCAATTAACTAACTTACTAACTAACTAACTTTACAAATATTAGACAAAATTTCAAATCATTGTCAGTCATTTTTAAAAAGTTGAGCACAAGTAATTATTGATCCTACGAATTTGAAGTCTACCAGCCCCATCCATGTTTTATAGTGGCTTTTCCCCATCCAAGGTCTGTCACTTTGGGTTGCCATCCCCATCCCCCTCCTCCGTGACCGCCTCCGTGTCCACCCCATCCCCCTCCTCCATGTCCACCCCCGTGACCACCCCATCCTCCTCCCCCATGACCACCTCCGTGACCCCATCCACCTCCATGTCCCATG
>Ga0210040_10009246_pt1 | contig 11504 bp, 8 predicted proteins | sample CryGeyCG12114_NA_FD_185462 | JGI IMG/M metagenome (GOLD analysis project Ga0210040, IMG submission 185462) | Groundwater microbial communities from aquifer - Crystal Geyser CG19_WC_8/21/14_NA (SPAdes) (version 2) | ecosystem: Environmental > Aquatic > Deep subsurface > Groundwater | place: USA... | reverse complement strand
GGCCGGCGCCCGGGCCGGCGAGGCGGCGGGCGTCGCCGCGGCCGAGCTGGCCGCGGCCGGCGCCCGCGTCCTCGGGCCCGACCCGGCCGCGACCGACGGCGGGCTGACCGAGGGCGAGCGGCTGGGCGGCCTGGTCGTCGACGCCACCACCGCGACCTCGCCCGCCGAGCTCGTCGGCCTCGTCGGGGCGTGCACGCCCCGGCTGCGCCGGCTCGCCCGCGGGGCGCACGTCGTCGTCGTCGGGCTCGACCCCGAGCGGCTGCCCGCCGGCGCGCCCGCCGCGGTGCGCGTGGCGCAGCGGGGGCTCGAGGGCTTCACGCGCTCCCTCGGCAAGGAGGTCGGCGGCGGGCGGACCGTCCAGCTCGTGCTGCTGTCCGGCCGCGGCGTCGAGGCGCTGGGCTCGACGCTGCGCTTCCTCCTCTCCGGGCGCTCGGCCTTCGTCAGCGGCCAGGTCGTCCGCCTGGGCGACCCCGTCCACGAGCTGCCCGCCGGGGACGGGGCCCGGGGGCCGCACCCGCTCGCCGGACGCCGGTGCGTCGTCACGGGCGCGGCCCGCGGCATCGGGGCGTCGGTCGCGCAGCTGCTGTCCGCCCGCGGCGCCCGGGTCGTGCTCGTGGACGTCCCCGCGGCAGCGTCCGACCTCGCCGCGACGGCGCGGGCGGTCGGCGGGGAGCCCCTCGTCCTGGACATCACCTCCGACCTCGCGCCGGGACGCCTCGCCGAGCGCTGCGAGCGCGCGGGCGGCGTCGACGTCGTCGTCCACAACGCCGGCATCACGCGGGACCGGCGGCTGCGCAACATGCGCGCCGAGGCCTTCGCGTCCGTGCTCGACGTCAACGTCGGGGCGCCGCTGCGCCTGACCGAGCACCTGCTCGGCACGGGCCTGCTGGGCCGGGGCGGTCGCGTGGTCGGCGTCTCCTCCCTCGCCGGCATCGCGGGCAACGACGGCCAGACCGCCTACGCGGCGTCCAAGGCGGGCGTCATCGGCCTGGTCGACGCGCTGGCGCCGGGCGCCGCGGCGGCCGGCGCCACCGTCAACGCCGTGGCGCCGGGGTTCGTCGAGACGCGCATGACCGCGGCCGTGCCGCCCCTGACGCGCCAGCTGGGGCGACGCCTGGCCTCCCTCGGCCAGGGCGGGCTGCCCGTCGACGTCGCCGAGGCCATCGCCTGGTTCGCCGAGCCGGCGACGGCCGGGGTCAACGGGCAGGTGCTGCGCGTGTGCGGCCAGAGCCTGCTGGGGGCCTGAGCGTGGCCCCGGCCCGCCGGCCCGAGGCAGCACGCCGCCCGGCCGCCCCCGTGCCGCTGGCGCCGTCGGCCCGCGACCTCGCCGGGGCACTCGTGCCCCGCCGCCGCGCGGGGTCGCTCCCCGGTCGCGTCGTCGAGGCGCGCGGGGTGCGCGCGGAGCCGGCGCACCTGGACGCGTGGGTGCGGGTGTGCGCGGGCCGGCCCGACGCGCCGGTGCCCGGGGCGCTGCCGGGCGCCTTCTGCCACGTCCTCGCGTCCGGGGCCTCCATGCGCCTGCTCCTCGACCCGGCCTTCCCGCTGCCCCTGCTGGGGCTCGTGCACGTGGCCCAGCGCCTGGAGGTGCTGCGGCCCGTCGACGCCCGGGAGGAGCTCGACCTCACCGTCACCGCGAGCGACCTGCGCCCGCACCGCCGCGGCCGCCAGCTCGACGTCGTCGCCACGGCCGGCGCCGCGGGCGAGCTGGTCTGGCGCGGCACGAGCACCTACCTGCACCGCGAGCGGTCGAGCGACGGCAGCGGGACGCCGGAGCCCGGTGCGGGCGGTGGGACCTCCGGCTCCCCGGCGGCGCCGGGGGCGGAGCAGCCCCTCCCGGACGGGAGCGTCCGCTGGGTCGTGCCGGCGGGCACCGGCCGGGCCTACGCCGCCGTCTCCGGCGACCCGAACCCGATCCACCTCTCGCGCCCGACGGCGCGCCTGCTCGGCTTCCGACGTCCGATCGCCCACGGCATGTGGACCCTGGCGCACGCCCTGCTCGACCTCGAGGGCCGCCTGCCCGCGGCCCACGACGTCTCCGCGCGCTTCCTGCGCCCCCTCCCCCTGCCGGGCCGCGCCGTGCACGGGTGGCGACCGCTGGACGATCGCGCCGACGGCGCGCTGCTCCTCGCCGTCCGCCGCGAGCGCGACGGCGAGCCGCACCTCGTCGCCGAGGTCACGCCCCGCTGAGCCGCGCCGAGATGGAGGTTCGTGCCACGCATAGCCGGTTCGCGTGACGCGGACCTCCATCTCGACAAGCCTGTGGATCGCGACGCACCCACGCCGCGGTGGCGGGCCACGCTCGGCAGGTGGACGACGCAGTGCTCCGGTCGCTGCTCGGCGTCGCCGCCCGGCAGGACGCCGTCGTCACCCGGGGCGACCTCGGGCGCGCCGGTGCGACACCGGCGGACGCGCGGACCCTCGTCCGACGAGGCGACTGGTCCCCGCTCCTGCGCGGCGCCCTCCTCGTGCGACCGACGCGAACCGGGACGCACCTGCTGCGGTCGTGGGCGAGGTCGGCCGCGCTCACGGTGCCGGGCGCGGTCGTGGGCATGGGCACGGCTGCTGCGCTGCACGGCCTCGCCGAGCCCGTCGAGCCGACGCCCGTGCACGTCCTGGTGCCGCCAGGGCTCCGCAAGCGCGGCCGCGCCCAGCTCGCTGTCCACCACGACGTCCTGGTCCCCGGGGACGTGGTCGACCTCCGCGGTCTCCCGGTGACCTCGGTGCTGCGGACGCTCGTCGACCTCGTGCCCCGGCTGCCGCGCGGGGACGCGCTCGGGCTCCTCGACGCCTCGCTCGCCGCCCGTGCGGCCGACCGTGACGACCTGCTGCGCGCTCGTGCGCTCGCGAGCGGGCGTCGCGGCTGCCGAGGCGTGGACGACCTGCGGGCCCTCGCCGACGGCCGGTCCGAGAGCGCGTTGGAGAGCCGCGCCCGGCTGGACTGCGTCGACGGCGGCGTCCCGCCCGACGACCTGCAGGTGGTGGTGAGGGACGACCAGGGCCGGCCGGTCGCCCGTGGCGACATCGTCGTCAGGCGCCGGCACAGGCCCGGGCGAGGACTGCTCGTGCTCGAGGCGGACGGGCGGCGCTTCCACGAGGCACCCGAGGCGCTCCTCCACGACCGGCACCGGGCGAACGCGCTGGTCGCCCTGGGTCACGACGTCATCCGCTGCACGTGGGCGGACACGTGCACGCCGGGCCGGGTGGCCGCGATGGTCAGGGCTGCCCTGTGACGCGCGGACACCCCACCGCCACCGAGATGGAGGCCTGCGTCACGGGACGGCGGTAGCGATGACGCAGACCTCCATCTCGGCGCCCGCATGCGCGTGCGCAGCCCGTCGAGAATCTCGACGTCGAGAGACCGCGCGTAGCATCGCCCCGTGGCTCTGGAGACGACCGGGGGGCGACCCGCGCGCCCCGCGGGCGGTCGCGACGAGGTCGACCGCATCGTCGAGGCGTGGCGCCGGGAGCGCCCGGACCTCGACGTCTCGCCCCTGCAGGTCCTCTCGCGGGTGAGCCGGCTGGCGCGCCACCTCGACCTGGCACGGCGCGCGGCGTTCGCCGAGCACGGCCTCGAGGTGTGGTCCTTCGACGTCCTGTCCGCGCTGCGCCGCTCCGGCGCCCCGCACCAGCTGACGCCGGGGCAGCTCGTGACCTCGACCCTCGTGACGAGCGGCACCATGACCAACCGCGTGGACCGCCTCGTCGCGGCGGGCCTCGTCGAGCGCCACCCGGACCCGGCCGACCGGCGGGGCGTGCTCGTGCGCCTGACGACCGCCGGGGCCTCGCGCGTCGACGCGGCGATGGCCGACCTGCTCTCGCGCGAGCGGCGCCTGCTCGCCGTTCTCGGCGAGCAGGAGCAGGCCCGCCTCGCCGACGTCCTGCGCTCCCTGTCCAGCGGATTCGACGCGCCCGCTGGGAGCCGGGGGGCACCCCCGCCGGAGGTGTGACCTCCCGCCACGGCCGTCCGACGACCGCCCACATCGTGGACACTGGCGGCGTGCGCGCCCGCCCGACCGCTCCCGGTCCCAGCTCCCCGGCACCGCCCGCGTCGAGCTCGGGGGACGCAGAGCCCGACGTCGTCGCCCTCGACCCCGTCACCGTGGCGACGACACGGGTCGCCGACCCGGGCCAGCGGATGGAGATGATGACCTGGGCCGGCGCGGGCGCCCGTCTGGCGGAGTCCTTCCCGGGCTTCCTCGGGGCGGGGTGGGTGCGCGGCGGGGTGGAGTCCCGCGAGTGGCACATGCTCTACCGCTTCGCCGACGAGGCCTCCCTCACCGGGTGGGAGCGGTCCGCGCAGCGCCGGTGGTGGCTGTCGGGGGCACCGGGCACCCTCCGCGAGGCCCAGACCGAGCGGCGCACCGGCATCGAGGGATGGTTCGACGCCGCGCAGGGCAGCGTCGTCGGCCCGGCGCCGAAGGGTGCGCCGGCCCGGTGGCGGCAGATGCTCGTGATCTTCTCCGTGTTCCTGCCGCTGTCCCTGCTCGTCAACGCGACCCTGGGGACGGCCCTCGCCGGGCACGTCCCGCTGCTCGTGCGGGTGGCGCTCGTCACCACGCTCATGACGCCGGTGATGACCTACCTGGCGCTGCCCTGGGCGACCCGCGCCCTCCAGTGGTTCCTCGACGGCGAGCCGGCGCCCTGGCGGCGCCGCGGCTGACGTCGCCCCGCGGGCTCGGCCGCCGGCCGGCGGGGCTCAGCCGGCCGCCTCCGCGGCGACGAGCCAGGCCTCCTCGACCTCCTCGCGCTCGGTCTGCACGGCCCGCAGCTCGGCGTCCAGCGCCGTGACGGCCTCGTGGTCGGCGGCCGCGGCGGCCATGCGCCCCAGCAGGTCGGACTCGGAGGCCTGCAGCTTCTCGAGCCGGCGCTCGAGGCGGGAGGCCTCCTTGCGGGCCGAGCGCACCTGCGCGGCCGAGGCCCCGGCCGCCGCCCCGCCGGCCGACGCCCCGCCGGGGAGCGCCGCGCCGTGGTCGGCCGCGCGGGCGCCGGCGCGCAGCGCGAGGTACTCCTCGACGCCGCCGGGCAGGTCGCGCACCTGGCCGTCGCCGAGGAAGGCGACCTGGTGGTCGGTGGTGCGCTCCAGCAGGTACCGGTCGTGCGAGACGACGACGAGCGTGCCCCGGAAGCCGTCGAGCACGTCCTCCACCGAGGCGAGCACGTCGGTGTCCAGGTCGTTCGTCGGCTCGTCGAGCAGCAGGACGTTCGGCTCGTGCACGAGCAGGCGCAGCAGCTGCAGCCGCCGCCGCTCGCCGCCGGAGAGCTCGCCGACCGGCGTCCACGCGCGGTCCTTGGTGAAGCCGAGCCGCTCGACGAGGGAGCTGGCGCTCACCTCCTTGCCGTCGACGACGAGCGAGCGGCGCTCGCGCTCCACGGCCTCCAGGGCCCGCAGGTCGGCGACCTCCTCCAGCTCGCGCAGCGACTGCGACAGCACGGCCACCTGCACGGTCTTGCCGCGCCGCACCCGGCCGGCGTCCGGCGCCAGCTCCCCGGTGAGCAGGCGCAGCACGGTGGTCTTGCCGGCCCCGTTGACGCCGACGACGCCGACGCGCTCCCCCGGCGCCAGGCCCCACGTGACGCCGTCGAGCAGGGTGCGCGGCGCGCCGCCGTCGTCCGGCGCGGGCACCCGGTAGACGACGTCCTCGAGGTCGAGGACGTCCTTGCCCAGGCGGGCGCTGGCGGTGGCGGTGATCTCGACGGTCTCGCGCGGCGGCGGCTCGGCCGCCACGAGCTCGGCGGCGGCGTCGAGCCGGAACTTGGGCTTGCTCGTGCGCGCGGGCGCCCCCCGGCGCAGCCACGCCAGCTCCTTGCGCAGGAGGTTGGCGCGGCGGTCGGCGGTCACGGCGGCGACGCGGGACCGCTCGGCGCGGGCGAGGACGTACGCGGCGTACCCGCCGTCGTAGCGCTCGACGCCGCCGCCGGTGACCTCCCACGTCTCCTGGCACACGGCGTCGAGGAACCACCGGTCGTGCGTCACCACGAGGAGGGCGCCGCGACCGGCGGGCCAGCGGGTGCGCAGGTGCTCGGCGAGCCAGGCGACGCCCTCGACGTCGAGGTGGTTGGTCGGCTCGTCGAGCACGACGAGGTCGTGGTCGCCCACGAGCACCGCGGCCAGGGCGGCGCGGCGGCGCTGGCCGCCGGACAGCGCGCTCAGCGGGGCGTCCAGCCCGCCGGGCACCGAGGTCTGGACGTCGTCGAGCAGTCCCGTGACGACGTCGCGCACCCGCGCGTCCCCGGCCCAGGCGTGGTCCGCGGTGTCGCCGACGACGAGCGAGCGCACCGACCCGGCGGCGTGCGGGTCGTCGACCTGCGGCAGGACGCCGATCCGCAGCCCCCGCGTGCGGGTGACGCGACCGGCGTCGGCCTCGTGCTCGCCGGTCAGGACGCGCAGCAGCGTCGACTTGCCGTCGCCGTTGCGCCCGACGACGCCGATGCGGTCCCCGTCGTCGAGCCCGAGGGAGACGCCCGCGAGCACGTCGCGGGCGCCGAGGACGACGGAGACCGACTCCGCGTTCAACAGGTGCGCCACCCTCCCAGCCTGCCGCACTCCCGGCGGTGCCCCCGCCGCGGACCCGGCGTCCGGCGCGCCCGGACGCCGGGAGCAGACGCCTCCGCCATCTCAGAGGGCCCCCCGTAGGCGAAGCAGACGCCTCCTTCACGAGCGGCAGCCCTCATGTGGCGAAGCAGACGCCTGCTTCGCGTAGGGGGGGCCAGACGAGGTGGAGAAGGCGCCAGCTTCGGGTGATGTCGTCGACCACGTCGAGTCTGCGGGCGCCGCTCACCACCGATGTTGTCGACTACTTCAGGCCAGAGGGCGGCCTCACCCCGAAGTTGTCGACTACTTCGGAGCCCTGGGCGCCGCCTGGACGATGTTGCCGACTACTTCAGTTCTGGAGGCCGCCTCACCCCGAAGTTGTCGACTACTTCGGAGCCCTGGGCGCCGCCTGGACGAACTTGTCGACTACTTCCGAGCCTGGGGGCGGCCTCACCCGAAAATGTCGACTACTTCAGTTCTAGAGGCCGCCTCACCACGAAGTTGTCGACTACTTCCAAACCTGGGGGCGGCCTCACCACGACGTCGCGCGAGGGCGGGTCAGCGCCCGACGTCGACCAGGCGGGCGCCGTGCACGGGCCCGGTGACGCGGCGCACGTCCGCCGCGGCCCCGGAGGCGGCGAGCGCGACGGCCACGGCGAGGCCCTGCTCGCGCCCGTCGACGAGGAAGGCCGTGGTGGGCCCGGAGCCGGAGACGAGCGCGGCGGTCGCCCCCGCCTCGAGGCCGACCCGCAGCGTCGTCGCCAGGTGCGGGGCGAGCGCGAGGGCCGGCTCCTGCAGGTCGTTGACCAGCGCGGCACCGACGGCCGAGGTGTTCCCCGCGCGCAGCGCCAGGAGCAGCTCGTGGACGGCGCCCTCGTCGACGTCGAGCGCGGCGTCCGACGTCCCCGCCGCCGCGCGCCGCCGGTCGAGCTCGCCGTAGACGGCGGGCGTCGACAGCCCCGTGGCGGACAGCGCGAGCACCCACGACCGCTCGCCGCGCGCGAGAGCGGGCACCACCCGCTCCCCCCGACCGGTGCCCACGGCCGTGCCGCCCGTCAGCGAGAAGGGGACGTCCGCCCCGAGCTCGCCGCCGAGCACGAGCATCTCCTCGCGCGACAGGCCCGTGCCCCACAGCGCGTCGCAGGCGACGAGCGCCGCGGCGGCGTCGGCGCTGCCCCCGGCCATGCCCCCGGCGACCGGCACGGTCTTGGTGATGTCGAGCCGCACCCGCGGCGGCACGCCTGCCCGCTCGGCCAGCAGGAGCGCCGCGCGGACCGCCAGGTTGGTCTCGTCGACCGGCACGTGCTCGGCGCCCTCGCCCTCGACCGTGCACTCCAGCCCCCGCGAGGGAGAGGCGCGGACGTCCTCGGGCAGGTCGACCGTCTCGAAGACGGTGACGAGGTCGTGCGACCGGTCGGGACGCAGGCCCCCCACGCGCAGCGCCAGGTTGATCTTGGCGTGGGCCCGCGCGACCACGGGTGCCCCTGGGACGGCGACGCCGCGCATCCCTCCGCTCCCCATGGAGCGACCCTAGGCGACGCCCCCGGGCGCGCACCCGCGGCTCGGAGCCGTCGCACGCCCGCCCGCCCGCCGTGGCCACCGCCCGGAGGCGAGCGGGCGTCGATCTTCCCTCGCACGTCCACCTCCACGGCGAGTCGATGGCGGTTCGCCCTCTCCGGGGCCGCTCCACGACGAGTGGATGACGACTCGCCCCGAGGGCCCCTGCCCACGGCGAGTCGATGGCGGTTCGCCCTCCCCGACGCCCACCCACGGCGAGTGGACGGCGACTCGCCGGTGCGCGGGGTCAGCGCCGGCGGGGGGTGGAGGAGGAGGCGCCGCGAGGCGCGGGCGGGGCGAGGCCGAGGACGTCGAGCCCGGCGTCCGCCACGGCGACGAACCCGGCGACGTCGAGGCGCTCGCCGCGCAGCGAGGGGTCCACGCCGGCGGCCCGCAGGGCCTCCTCCGCGCGCGCCGGGCTCCCCGCCCAGCCGGTCAGCGCCGCCCGCAGGGTCTTGCGCCGCTGGGCGAACGCGGCGTCCACGACGGCGAAGACGGCCTCGCGACCGGCGAGGCTGGCCGGGGGGTCGCGGCGCACCAGCGCCACGAGCCCCGAGTCGACGTTCGGCGCGGGCCAGAAGACGGTGCGCCCGACCGAGCCCGCCCGGACGACGTCGCCGTACCAGGCCGCCTTGACGGACGGGACGCCGTAGGCGCGGCTGCCGGGCTCGGCCGCCAGCCGCTCGGCGACCTCGGACTGGACCATCACCAGCGCGCTGCGCAGCCCGGGCAGCCGCTCGAGCAGCACCAGCAGCACGGGCACCGCCACGTTGTAGGGCAGGTTCGCCACGAGGGCGGTGGGCGCCCCCGCACCGGCGCCGAGCACCTCCTCCGGCCCCACCCGCAGCGCGTCCGCGCCCACGACCGCCAGCCTCGGCGGCTCCGCGTCAGCGGCCCCGCACCGGGCGGCGACCGTGCGGGGCAGCTCCGCGGCCAGCACCGGGTCGACCTCGACGGCGACGACCCCGGCGCAGCGCTCGAGCAGGGCGAGGGTCAGGGAGCCCAGGCCGGGCCCCACCTCGAGGACGACGTCCTGCGGACCCACCCCGGCCCGGCGGACCACCCGCCGGACGGTGCCGGCGTCGGTGACGAAGTTCTGCCCGAGGGTCTTGGTGGGACGGATCCCGAGCCGCGCCGCGAGGGCGCGCACGTCGGAGGGGCCCAGCAGCGCGGAGGGGGGCGGCGTGCGCCGGCTCTCCTGCTGCTGGGCCCCTCCGGGTGCGTCCGGCTGGCTCAGCGAGGCCCCCGCGGGCACGTGGCCGCCGGCGCGAGCGGGTGGCTCACAGACCCAGCTTGCGCGAGCAGGACGGCCACGCGCCGAAGCCGCCGCGGTCGGCCCGGACCTTCTCGGCGATGGCGATCTGCTGCTCGCGGCTGTTCTCGTGCGGGTAGCCGGACCCGCCGTAGGCCTGCCACGTCGCCAGGTTGAACTGCAGGCCGCCGTAGTAGCCGTTGCCGGTGTTGATCGACCAGTTGCCGCCGGACTCGCACTGGGCCAGGCGATCCCAGGCGCTGCCGCTGGCGACCGGCGCGGACGGCGTCTCGGGCTCCGGCTCCGGCTCCGGCTCGGGGGCGGGAGCCGGCTCCGGCTCAGGGGCCGGAGCGGGCGCCGGGGCCGCCGGGGCGGTGCTGGAGGAGGACGAGCTGCCGCTCGAGGAGCTCGACGAGCTGCTGCCGGAGGAGCTGCTGCTCGGCGAGCTGCTGGAGGAGCTGCTCGTCGACGGCGCGGGCTCGGGCTCGGGCTCCGGCGCGGGGCGCTCCGCGGTGCCGACGAGCACGACCCGGGGCTGCGGCTCCGTGGTGACGTCGTCGGCCACCTGCTCCCGGGAGACCACCTGACCGTCCGCCGTCGTCTGGGCGAAGCGCAGGGTGCGGACGCCCGCGACGCCGTCGGCGTCCACGCGGGTCTGGCCGACGTAGAGGTCGTCGGTCCGGCGCTCCTGGGTCGGCGCCTCGACCGGCTGCTCCTCGACGACCTCCTCCGTCGCCACGCGGACGACGGTGACGACGAGGCCGGGCGTGAGCGGCGAGGAGGTGTCCACGGACACGCCGTCCTGCTCGCCGACGGCCACGCCGGCCTCGGACAGCAGGGCCTGCACCGAGGACGCGGTGCTGGTCAGCGGTCGCGCCGCACCGTCGGCGACGACGGTGACGGCCTTCGGCGTCGTCAGCTCGACGCTGCCGCCCCCGCGGCCCAGCGGCATGGAGCGCGACGCCGACAGGGCGGCGCCCTCGGAGCGGACGCCGAGGTCGTCCAGCGCCTCGTCCAGGGTGAGCGCCGTCGTCCAGCGCGTCGTGGTCTCGCCGTCCACGGTGAGCTCGAGCTCGCGGGCGTGGCGGACGACGACCGTGCCGCCGTCCTCGACGTCCCCGTCGACCGACGGCGCGACGAGGTCGCGCGGGCCGACCTCGACGCCGCCCTCGGCGAGCACGTCCTCGACCTCCCCGCCGAAGAGCCGCACCTGCTGACTCGCGCCGTCGACGTCCAGCTCGACGGTCGTGGACCCGGCGGCGTAGACGGCCGCCCCGCCGAGCAGCGCCACCAGCGCCGCGCCCTGGACGGCCGTGGTCGCCGCGCGCCGGGCGCGGGAGCGACGGGCCGGCTCCGAGGTCCCGGCCTGGGCGGGGGCCTCGTCGAGGAGCGCGTCGAGGCGGTCGGTGCCGGGCCCGGAGGGGGAGGGCGAGGTGGTCATGAGGTCCTGACGTCGCACGTTCCGGTCGCTCGCGGGGCGGGGCGGGCCGCGCGCAGCCGTGCAGGCCCCTCGCGGTGCTCGCGCACCGGGGGCCTGCAGCGTTGTGCGGGACGTCGCCCGGAGCCCCCAGCCCCGGCTGACGCGCCGACCGTAACCGACCCGAGACCTGATGTCACACTCCCGGCCCCCTCGCGGCCACCGGCCGGACGCCGGCGGAGCACGAGCGCGCGCCCGCCCCGGCCGTCCGGCAGCCGCTCACCAGGGGCCGTAGAGCTCCTCCGACGTCTGCGCCACGGCCGTGCACAGCCGCTCGAGGGGGACGTCGAGGACGTCGGCGACGACGCGCGCCGTCAGCGGCACGAGGTAGCTGGCGTTGGGCCGGCCCCGGTGCGGCGCGGGCGTGAGGAAGGGCGCGTCGGTCTCGAGCAGCACCCGCTCCAACGGCACGACGGACAGCGCCGCGCGCAGGCCGCCCGCGTTCTTGAAGGTCACCGTGCCGGCGAAGGAGAGGTGGTAACCGCGCTGGACGCACTCGCGCGCCATCTCGACGTCCCCCGAGAAGCAGTGCAGCACCACCCGTTCCGCGCCCTCCTCGGCCAGCACCCGCAGGACGTCGGCGTGGGCGTCGCGGTCGTGGACCTGCAGCGGCAGCCCCAGCTCCTTCGCGAGGGCGATGTGCGCGCGGAAGGACTCCTCCTGCGCGGCCACCGCCGCGGCGTCGG
>Ga0210040_10009245_pt1 | contig 11504 bp, 8 predicted proteins | sample CryGeyCG12114_NA_FD_185462 | JGI IMG/M metagenome (GOLD analysis project Ga0210040, IMG submission 185462) | Groundwater microbial communities from aquifer - Crystal Geyser CG19_WC_8/21/14_NA (SPAdes) (version 2) | ecosystem: Environmental > Aquatic > Deep subsurface > Groundwater | place: USA... | reverse complement strand
GGGTGTCGGGGAGCTTACAGGACGAGGGTGTTGGTGTTAAGGTGTTGTGCGAGGCAAGTCGGTGGTGGGTGCTGAAATAAGCGGGCCGGCCTTGCCCAGATTTACTAGCGGAGTGGCAGCTGCGAGCAAGGTTGGTGAAGGAGGAGGCTTTGCACGAACGACACAACGAGTAAGAGCAAGATTTTCAGCGTTGGGCCCTCAATTTGAGCATCGGGATATGTTGAGCATCATCTATTTGTATCGCACTGCTCCTCAAGGCTGCACAATTGCTATTTTGGCAGCCGCGCAAGCTCCCCGCCACAGCATGAGGAAGCTTCTCCCACACATGTCATCCAGACCGCCAGGCAGCGCTATTGTGCACTCGCCAAGCTGTGCCGCTGTATAATTTCTCCACTGTGTGCGACGTGTTTCATAGACATGCTCGTGGCAGTCAGATATGCCCATTGCCGCGCGCATTGCGATGCCAGCCATGCGCTGCTCTTCACCGCCAATCCCATGGCCCCCGCTGCCAGGGGCGAATACGAGGCTGGATCACGTGACATGGAGGGGCAGCTAAACACCTCCCATCTGCCTCAAGATGCTGTGGTTCGACTGCAATAGCAAATCATTTCGGAATACTCTTGTTATCACTTGCGAGTAATGCGATAGCAAGTCGTTTAACTTGACCCTTTGTTTGCGCACGTTGTGACAGCCGCCAACCATGGAAGCCTCGCGAACCCGCTGGAGCTGTCGGCCCGCGTCATCAGCAGCGCGCGCCAAAATTATTCCAGATGCCTTAACAACCGCAACATCTCAACGCACCACGAACTGAAAGCAACACACACTCGTCCGCCCACCATGAACGACCCAGCGGCCAACAACCTCCTCAAGTGGAGCATCCAAAACTCCGATGCTTCGCGAAATGATCCGTCTGCGCCGCCACCGCAACCAATGTCAGACGGCGACCGCGAGGTATTGGAGCAACTCATGACTGCTTTTTCAGGCGGCCCGACAGATGCTCAGAGAATGGACTGGAATTTGGACGCGATTGAGAAAGAGGACGTCGAGAGTGAAGACAAATACATCGCATTCGAGAACCTGGAGATGATCGTCCAGAACATCGACAACGCGCACAACCTGGAGAACGATAACAGATGGACCCGCCTCATCACGCAACTTGAGAGCGAGGATCCAGAGCTTAGACGTCTGGCTGCATGGTGCTGCGGTACCGCCGTCCAGAATAACATCAGGTCTCAAGAACGAGTAAGCCGTTTCTTCTTCACACGCTGATGAATTAAAGCTGACAAACCACAGCTCCTTGTGATGGGCGTCATCCCAATCCTTATCCGACTCGCTACCACAGATCCCGAGAAGAAAGTCCGAAAGAAGGCAGCCACTGCCCTGTCGTCAACCGTCCGTAACTTCCAGCCCGGCCTCGATGCTGCCGTCTCGCATGTGTCTGCCGAATTCAAGCCCCAAGAGAAGCTCGACGCCAGCGAAATGGAGTCGGTCGACATCCTCATCAACAAGATACGCGAGAGCATATGATCGCGAGAGAGTGCTTGCATTTGCATTGTATTGCATTGGCGTTCCGGACTACAACTTGGGTCAGCATAGGGCCGGCGTTTGGATGATGATGATATGATATCAAGAGGAAGATCAGAGAGTGTGCATACCTGGAAGAGGTCATGAAGAGAGCCTCGCTTCAATCAAGAAGCACGCGCTGCTGTGCGACTACAACCAAGCCATTCCCACCCTTTATTTTCGCTCTTGGGCATAATAATTGCATATGTTGTTCATATCACTTCCAGTACCAACCCAACCAGTGCGCCAAACTCCTCTTTTGCTACCATACTCTTGTCCAGTCCCATACCCAGCACCACTAGCCTTGTCTCCCTCTCGTCCCGTGTCTTCAGCGCACTAGCGATCTGCGTCGCAAGTGTCTGCCCTAGAATATCGAGCTCGGGCACCGTGCCGCCCAGTATTGTCGTCGCCGTGAGGTGGTGCATGGGCAAGAGGTCGGACTCTGGGTCGTCGTCGTCGCGGTCGAGGTACGGATTTGAGACCATTGAGGCGTCTGTCGCTGCGATGTCGAGGGGTACGTGTACCTAAACTATGAGTTAATGCTACTAGGAACTTCGAGTACTATGTCTGCATACCCAATGTGCTAGTCTTCCATTTTGAGTGACTGTGATGAATATCTTGTCTGCAAAGTTGACGACTGTGGCTGTTGTTTGGAGACCCTTGATGGACGAGGACGCTGTCTTCGTGTGCGCCGGGTACGGAGCGGCAGTGACGCTGTAGTCTCCCATGGAGGCCGTAGCTGTATTCGTCATATCTGTCAGACTGCGCGTCTCGAGGAATGAGAACTAAGGGTATCGCGACTCCAAGCTTCGTGATCAGTGTAACAAACAAGCCGTAGCGGGGGCGCTTTCTGCCACCGCCTTCGGCGATAGTGGCTGCATCTCCGCCAAAATCTCTGGAGCCCGCGAACACCTTCAGCCCTTGCGCTCGCGAGTCGCCCTCACCGCGTCACCATGCCCAAATTTGTACCTAGGCAGCGCAAACATAAGGTTCTAGCGCGCCAGAAGTCGACTGCGCCACAAAATGAAGACGCAAACGCCGAACAAATCCTCCCGGCCGAACAGCGCGAGCGCGAAGAGAAGAAGAAGGCCTTGAAGGAAGAGCTTGTGCGCGAATCGCAAGGCAAAATCAGCGGCAAGAAGAAGAAGCGTCTGGATAAATACGTGGATACGAAGCTCAAGAAAGAAGAGAATCTGGCACTGCTCAAGAAATTGGCGTTGCAAAAGGTCGATACCAGCTTGTTCCAGAGCTCCAAGAAGCTTGGTAGCGGTTCAGATTCGAAACGAGAGGTGCTCAGGCGCGCGCTGGCTGAGAGGAAGGCGGGCATTGATGTGGAGAAGAATGAGAGGCTGCTGTTTGAGGAGCGGCCTGTGAGGGAGTTCGAACCGACGAACGACGACGCTGGCAGCGACGACGAGCCTACGACCATATCACAACACGCACCGCGGCGAAAGACTACTACATCGCAAATCACTCCACGAAACCGCGAACGATCAAGCTCTGCATCTACTCCAGAAGCAGAGGCTGAGAGGCCAACAGCGACAGCGACTACGTCTGCAACATCACAGCCTACGGGCCTTTTTGGAGGAGGACTGAAGCGACCTTTGGAGGTGGACGACTCAGGCAAGCCCATTATACAAGTACGGAAGCGCAGGAAGGCAAAGGGCAAGCCCATCGTCATAGAGGAGGAGGTCGAATGGGAAGGCTTCAGCTCCAACGAGGATGGGGATGGTGACGAAGCTCCAAGGGAAGGCTCTGTCAGCGACGCTTCGGAGAGCGCCAGCGAAGATATCGAGGCTGAGGAAACATCAGACTCAGGCTCGGACTCTGGTTCAGAAGAAGCCGAAGGCTCAAGCGAGGAGGAATCAGAAGACGACAGCGAGGAGGACAGTGACACAAGCCCGGACGAGGATAGCAAGGTAGCCAAGAAGGAGAAAACGTCAGCCTTCAAAGCATGGGCGACACAGCAAAGAAACGAAGCGATTGGTTTCGTTCCAACCAACAATCTATCACAAGCTATATTGCCAAAATCCGTGAACTTCAAGCCGAGAGCTCCCGAGCACGACCCATTACCTGCCGAGTTGCAGACGAATACCGCGACCGACGCGACACGGAAAGCATTCAGCGTCAACGTTGAGCGATCACCCGAGATCCAAGAGTCGAGGCTTCAGCTCCCAATTGTAGCAGAGGAACAGAAGATCATGGAGGCGATACACAACAACGACGTAGTAGTCGTCTGGGGTGCCACGGGTAGTGGTAAGACGACACAGGTGCCGCAGTTCTTGTACGAGGCAGGGTACGGAGCGCCAGATGGGCCAACACCAGGCATGATTGGAGTTACGCAACCGCGGCGAGTCGCTGCTGTAAGCATGTCGAAGCGCGTGGGCGATGAGCTGAGCGACCACGGCGCGAAAGTGGCATATCAGATCCGATTCGACACTACTACGAGTGCGAAGACAGCCCTGAAGTTCATGACGGACGGAGTGCTTCTGCGCGAGATCACTCAGGATTTCGTGCTGACAAAGTACTCTGCCATTGTCATTGATGAGGCTCACGAGCGGAGTGTCAACACGGACATCTTGATAGGAATGCTTAGCAGGATCGCCGATCTACGGGCTCAGATGGCTAAAGAGGACCCGAAGATCAAGCCTCTCAAGCTAGTGATAATGTCTGCTACTTTGCGCATATCAGACTTTACAGAGAACAAGCGGCTATTCCGAGGCCAACCCCCACCACTCATCAAAGCTGAAGGTCGACAATATGCTGTCACTAATCACTTTGCTCGTCGCACTCAACGAGATTATGCCGAGGAGATGTTCCAGAAGGTGTCTAGAGGCCACCGCAAGCTACCAAAGGGTGGTATGCTTGTCTTCCTCACGGGACAGAATGAGATTGCGCATCTCGCAAAGCGTTTGAAGCAGACGTTCTCGTCAACTCAAGGCCACGAAGCGAAGGCCGGAAAGGTGCAAATCTCCCCTGCAGAGACGCCATTGGAGACCGAGGATATTGAACTAGGTTCGAAGGAGCAAGTCTTCGAGGACGACGACGGATCTGACTCTGAGGACTCTGTCATTGTCGGGCTTGACGATGAGGATGACAAGGAATTTGAGATCGAGGACGAGAAGTCAGAAGACGCCGTCATGAACGTACATGTCTTGCCACTCTACTCACAGCTTCCAACGAACCAACAACTACGAGTCTTCGAACCACCTACAGATGGTTCGCGCCTCATAGTGCTTGCTACGAACGTCGCAGAGACAAGTTTGACAATTCCGGGGATACGATATGTGTTCGATTGCGGAAGAGCCAAAGAAAAGAAGTATGATTTGATCACAGGCGTGCAGAGTTTCGAGGTGGGCTGGATCAGCAAAGCTAGTGCAAACCAGAGATCTGGTCGTGCTGGTCGTACTGGGCCAGGTCATTGCTATCGACTTTACTCTTCTGCCGTTTTTGAGCGCGATTTTGACGAGTATGCTGCGCCAGAGATTTCACGAACACCACTCGAGGGTGTCGTCCTTCAGCTCAAGAGCATGGGTGCACCTGTTGTTGGCTTTCCCTTCCCAACGCCGCCGGATCGTGAGAGTTTGCAGAAAGCTGAGAACTTACTGTCATACCTAGGTGCACTCTCTGCGGACGGCAAGGTAACCAAGCTCGGCCACGAGCTATCTCTCTACCCGCTCAATCCACGTTTTGCCCGCATGGTCGCCATGGGCGTTGCACAAAACCTCACCGCAGAGACCATCGCCCTCGTCGCCGCCCTCTCCGTCCCCGAACTCATCATCCCAGAGAACAAACTCGGCCTTCGCGAACCCACCGTAGACCCAGACGTCATCCGCACCGAACAAGACAACATCGAAGCTGAAGGGCGCTCCCGCCTCCGCAAAGCCTACAACGCCGCTCAAGCCAAACTCGCCATCAACGCCAAACAAAGCGACTGCATAAAATCCAGCAACGCCGTGTGCGCATACGCATATGAGGCCAACACCAACAACTTCTGCGAAGACATGTTCCTCAACCCTAAAGCTATGAACGAAGCCTCCCAGCTCCGTCACCAACTCACAAACATCGTGCGCGCACACCGCCCCACTGCCATCGCTGCATACAATCCCAAGCTCCCAGCCCCATCAGACCGCAGCATCAACATCCTGACCCAGATCTGCGCAGCGGGCTTCATCGACCAGATCGCCATGCGCGCGGACCTCGCGCCTGTACCTCCAGAATTACACCGCAAACCCAAAACAGCAATCGAAGTCCCGTACATCACCCTCTTCACTTCACAAGCCGACCGCGGCGAAGACCCATACGTATACCTACACCCCAGCAGTCTCCTCGCACGCACGCCTCCCGCCAAAATGCCCGGGTACATCGTATACAGCCACTTGCAGCGCGCTTCCGCAAACACCATCAACGCTTCTCGCGCCCCGAGAACGCGACTGCATCCATTAACGCCTGTTACGCGGCCGCAGATCATTAATACTGCGCTGAATACGCCGTTGTTGCAGGCGGGGAAGCCGAAGGGTAAGATTGTGGAGATGGGCAGGGAGAGGAGGGAGTGTGAGGTTGAGATGAGTTTTGTGGGGGAGAAAGGGAGTTTGGGGTGGGGATTGGGGGTGAGGAGGGTGGTGCTGAGGAGGGAGGATGGGAGGTGGGTTGTTGAGAGGGTTGTTGGTTGAGAGGGGATGAGGATAATTGGGCCGAGTGTCAGGACGTAGCAAAAGGGTGGAAGGTTTAGAGAAAGTTGTATGGCATGGCAGTACATACGGAAAGTCGCCGAAGCAATGATACCCCAATTCGTGGTTGATTCATGGCTTCACAGTTCTCATTTCATGCAGTCATCATATATACTATTGCGCCAACACACTGACAGCTCTCAGTCCCATGTACATCTCTTCCCCCACCACTCCTACAAAATCCCTAAAGCCATCCCCTCTCCCTCCTTCCGTCCCCCCTCAATCAATCCCTAACAACACTCGTCTCTGCTGCCACCTTCTCGCTTCCCAAAACAGTAACTTCCTTCTCATGCTCAACACTCTTCCTCCCCTCCTTACTCACCTCCGCACGCCCCCTCGTCTGATACTTCCTAAACTTCCTCGCCGGCAAGCCCATCTCAAACATCTCATCAATCTCCTCCAACGTCCTATTCTTAACCTCTGGCAGGAAGAAAAACACCCACGTGGCGCCGACGACGCAACTCGGGAACCAGATGAAGCCGTACCGGGGCCCCCAGTTCATGCTCGCCGGGTTGATGAAGTACGGTGCTGTGAAGGTGGTGAGCCATGCGCCTGCGAAGCCGACGGCGGCGGCGAGACCAAAGGTGTGGCTGCGCAGGCGCTGCGTGGGGAGTTCGCCGCCGCAGAGCCAGGCGTATGTGCTGATCATGCCGTTGTAGCTGAACATGTATATGGCGGTCAGGCCGACGGTGACTTTTCCGGTGGATTTGGCGTCGGGGTACTGGTGGTATACGGTTGCGATGATGAGTTGCAGGATGCCGCAGGTGAGTAGGCCCGTCATGAGCAGGATGCGGCGGTTGCCGAAGCGTACGACGATGAAGGAGTTTGCGATGAAGGCGAGGATGGAGATTGCGGAGAGGACGTTGGACATGGCGAAGGGGTCGGAGACTTTGGCCATTTGGAGGAAGTAGGCTTTGAATGCTGCGAGAGGGGGTTAGTAGGGTGGATAGGGTTGGAAGGGATGGAGACGTACCGATGATGAACATAGATCCAGATGCAGCTTGTAGCAAGACAGAGCACACTGCGAGTGTTGTGCGGCGACGGTCGACGCGGTTTTTGAATAGATCGAGCCATCCGACACCAGAGCTGGACTCTTTCTCGCGATCAATAGCTGCCTGAATCGCCGTGGCCTCAGCCAGACTGTCATGCGTCTCCGGCCTCAGCCACTTCAGTGCCTTGACGCCCTCATCGAAGTCACCGCGTAGGATGAGCCATCGAGGTGACTCCGGGATGAACCAGATTGTGCAGAGAATGATGAAGGGAAAGACGTAGATCAATCCGAGCGGAATTAGGTATGCTGACTTGTCTGGACGTTTCGCGGTAGCCCAGTCCACGATGGTGCCAATGAGTGTGCCGAACGAGACGAAGAAGTTGAATGCCGTCAGGAAAACACCTCGTAGCTCAGCTGTGCTGCATTCCTGCAGGTACAGCTGTGCAAAGGTCATGAAGTACCCGTTTGCAAGACCGATGATGAAACGTCCAGCATACAATGCTCCAATGTTCTCGGTCGTCATCATGATGATGTTCGCGATGAAACAGACCACACAAGCAAGAGCTAGGCAGTACCGACGTCCGAAGCGCGTGGAAGGTATGCCAGCCGTTGCAGAGCTGATGAATGCGCCTAGCGTCATGAGCGACGAGATGAGTTGTTGGCGCTCGGTTTGGATGTTCCATCCGGTGGGTGTCTTGGGGGCGCGGTAGCCGAAGACCTGTGATCATGAAGCGTCAGTCCAGGTAGGATGCATACTCAGGTTGGTTGAGATGTTTACCTGCAAAAAGCCTCTCATAGCCTGCAACCCACCGATCATACCAAAATCAAATCCATACTGAAACGGACTGAGGATCACAATACCACACGCGATGAATAATCGCGAGTGGCTGCGCCAGGAATCGCCTTTGTTGACGTCGGTCGTCATGGTGTCTCAAAAAACTGCGTGTCTGACAACGGTCCGTTTTGAATCGAACACCTGGGTCCCTTATACACATGTACCTCTCGAGCGGTGATCACTTGCCTAGGATTGCATTGGGATTTACCCCAGACTATAGGTCAGCTTATGCCAAGAAATACGTCAGGTTTATGCTAGCTATAGTTAGCGCTTAGAAAGACAGATTAGCAGTATTTATAAAAATTTGCATATCTCTTACTTACGTAAAACTATAACTAATCTATAAAGCACTATAGATATACATTAGTATAATATAAGATTATAGATGCTTTAGTAAAGCGTAGGCTTATCTTATATTTAAGTATATACTATCTATAGCAGAGAGGCAGTATTTAGGAAGTTTAGAAGAAGTTTAAATAATCTTATAATAGATATAGGAAGTGTATATACACCTTTTACTTCTACCTAAAGTTTATAAACCCTATACGCCTTACGTATTATATCTATTATACTTAACATATATAGCTTATCTATTCCTTAGTTTTCTCTTAAAGTAGTAGCGCTTAAATATCTCTACTTATAGTTTATATTATTACTATATAATATAAGTAATATAACATTCTAAGTATATTCCTTACTTATTATTATCTATAGTAAGGCTATATTTGCTTTACCTATTTTATAGCCCTTCTATAAAGTCTTATAGCTACTCTAATAAATATAAGTTATTTAATCTTTACTATCTAGCTATTATAAGAGTATATTTAATTTACTTATTCTATAGTAATTCTATAAAGTCTTATAATTATTCCTTATAAATAGTAGCTATTATACATTCCTACTACGTAATATAGCTAAATAGTATATTTATGTAGCTATCCCCTAATAGGAGTGTCTTTACCTTAAATATTATACCTTTACGCTATATCTTCTTTCCTCTTACTATCTATAACGCAGCACCTTAATAGTTATATTTACTATAGTTAATAAGTTTACGTAATTCTATAGTAGTTTACTTAACTACTATTAAAATATCTTATTATTTATATATATATAATTATAAAGCATCTCTACTATATAATAGCCTATATTCCTACTTATATATATACTATATATAAGCGTTTTAGCGCAGCTATTTACTATATAAAAGATAATTACCCTTTTGTACTCTTACTTATAAATGTAGGATTACTCTTAAATTAGAGTATAGGTTATTAGGCTATAAGGACACGTAAATCTTATTTTAGTAGCTATACTTTATCTATACACTTCTTATATAGGGCTTATAAAGTAAGTATAGCTGTAAGTTACTACTTCTCTATTTATATTTTATCCTCTATTATATCTTATCCTAAAAACTACTCTTTATCTACCTAGTTATTACTATCGTTTTCGCTAGCTCCTACTACCTAACCTTCTTTACCTTTACGCTCTTTATCCCTTACTACCTTAAGATTTTTAGTAAAAAAAGTAAGTATTTCGTTTTATAGGTTATTAGTACTAAGCTTTATATGCGCATTATAAAGAGAGTAATAGAAGTCTATAGATAGTTAGTAAATTGCTACTAGTATACTTAAGTAAGGCTTACCTTTAGTAACCTTAGCCTACACCTTTAAGATCTTACTAACTAGCTTATAAATAACGCTAAGTAGCTTACTATTACTCCTAGTATATTTATACTTAAGGATATAGTTATAGAGCTTACTATAAGAAGTAAACTAATCTTATATACTATATATTAGCTAAGAACTAGAGGAGAAAGATTAAGAGTATTGCGATTACTTACGCTATAGATCTCGTTCTAGTTATAGTAGTATATGCTAGGCACCCTATAAAAGACCTTACTAAGATAGATCTTTATCTTAGCACTCCTTTTTGTTGTACACTCTAGTATACTATCTTCTTTCTTTTTTTTCTTAGATGCTTTATTATATATAATTATAACCTTAATTTAGCATAGGTAAGTTAGAGAAGCTCTTTAGGACTATATAATTTTAAAAGATATATATATCTATGTTATGCTTAACGTTAAATAGAGGGATGTAGTAATAAAGAATAGGCACTGCTATATACTAGTTAAAGTAAAACTGTATATTGTTAGTAACGCGTCTTTATCGCACTATACCTAAGTAGTATACATTATTCTATAGCAGTCTAGGCACTTTAATTACTTTTAGCGTCTCTTATTAAAGGTCTAGTACTATTACAGCTGTCGCATCTTTAAGTGTAAGGTTATTAGATATATTAGAGGCGTAATCTATAGCTAATAAGGATTTATTACGTAGTTTAAGGTAGGAGTAATAATATAAAGGTATAGGTTAATAGTATAAGGTAGAAGTTTAGATTACTTAGTTACGTAGGCGCGTTAGCGTGTAGGCTTAGTAGATAATGTAATAAGCGAGAGAGGCTTATACTCTAATACTCTCTTACTTAGAGGATAGAGTTTATACTAGAATACGTAGTAGATTATTATAGAAGTGCTATAGAAGTATACTTAATTCGTAGTAGCTGTATTTTAGTAGCTATCTTATAGCTAGGCTACCCCTAATAGATAGTAGTTAGACTACTATCTAACTACTAGCTTATTGCTAAAAGACTACTAGAACACTATAGAAATATTATTACAACTCTACTATAGTATTACTTTACTACTATAGTAGTACTAAGCTTTTATATTAGTGTAAACTTATATACATTATATATAATAAGAATTAATATTAAAGTAGCTTTAGACTAATTTTAGCATTAATATATATTTTACTATATCTAAGTGTTCTACTACATCTCTCTCTATAACCTTACTTTTTATTCTATAGTACTTCTTAGAGATCCTCTTAACTTATAGCTCCTAACATCTTTACACTATCTACCTACTATTTATTAATTCTCTTCTTCCTCTCTTATTCTATATTAATCTATAGTACTTCTTAGAGACCTTCTTATTTTATAGCTCTTAATATCCTTATACTATCTACTTACTATCTATTAATCCTCTTCTTTTTCTTTTATTTTGTATTAATCTATAGTACTTCTTAGAGACCTTCTTATTTTACAGCTTCTAATATCCTTATACTATCTACTTACTATCTATTAATCCTCTTCTTCTTTTCTTATTCTATATTAGTCTATAGCACTTCCTAGACGTCCTTGTAGTTTCTATACACTACTTAATAAACGAATCTTAGCTCTACTCCTACTATAGATAATATAGTATACGTAGTTTAACTATACCTATATACCTTTAGTATACTAGCTGCTATTAAATACACTAGGCTTAATACCTTTAAGAGCTCCTTACGGGTCTTACTTTAGGCTTTAGTTCTTA
>Ga0210040_10009244_pt1 | contig 11504 bp, 9 predicted proteins | sample CryGeyCG12114_NA_FD_185462 | JGI IMG/M metagenome (GOLD analysis project Ga0210040, IMG submission 185462) | Groundwater microbial communities from aquifer - Crystal Geyser CG19_WC_8/21/14_NA (SPAdes) (version 2) | ecosystem: Environmental > Aquatic > Deep subsurface > Groundwater | place: USA... | reverse complement strand
AATGTATGTCGTATATAGCAGGCAGCAAAAGACAAGAAGAGTAGAGAAGGCCGTGCGCAGAGACCCTGATAAATTGCCGGTTTGGTACTATGGAGATGGGTGAGGCAGCCGAGAGGTGACTAGCCGAGTTACGAGGTGCGATGGACGCGTTGCGATTGTTTTGGGTGCCAAAAATACAGCATACTGCGACTGATGACTCGATTTCTGGTTAACGAGTTGTTCGTTCAAATCATTGACGTTGCGCCGTCGCGTCCTTCCAGCGCACCCCGTTCACCGCCACCCCCCCCACCCCAATCCATCTCTTGCTTTCATCATCGTCAACAGCAGTGCAACGTACCGCCGATCATGCACATCAATGCTGACGAGATCACCGCATACATTTCCCGCGCGGGTCTCCAGATACCAGGCACCTTTTTCGCCTGCGATGGTCGGCTGTTTGGCGGGCTGGATCGGATGTTTCGAGGGGCGCCGCGAAGTGGAGAGCCGAACAGCATTGAGTAGCGGGAACCTTTAAGTCGTGGGCGGTGGAGCATGTTTAAGTTTATTGGAGTAGCGCGACGTTTTGGCTATTTTTAATTAGGATGATATGATGTTGTAGGAGGTTTGGGATGGGTGGTGTTGTGGGAGTGCAATAGTTTGTGCGTATCGTGTTGGGCTGTTCGAGGGATCTGGTCGAGTTTCCACCTGCACGTTCCGACAGGTGCGACTTCCATGCATATATTTTCCATTACGTGCAACCTATGTCTGATCAGAATCGACCTCTGTAATCTGACATTACTCTTGTTGAGGATGGATAACACTTTTGTTCCATGAAAGGGACTTGAGATTCTTGCCCATCATGGACGACACTCCTGGAGACAATTTGCCCTAGAAGGTAAGCAAAGTATTTACGAATGGCGACGCATGCAAACCCAACCCCTAAAGACAGCGGAAGAACGAAAGGTCGTGAGCTAAGCACCAATAATACATACGACGAAAGTCGCGAAAGCTACAACAATTTACGATTCGGCTCAACCTTTTACGGGAGCTCAGATCAATATGCACCTCACAACTTCGCCTCAGCCATACCTTGCTGCTCATTTCCCTCGAGCTTACGCCCCGTAAAGCTAACACCCGCCGTCGGCGCAACCGTCCCACTCCTGTTAAGAATCTGAAGTTTCCTCAGCCTACTAATTGGCTCGTCATCATCCCTCTCCCTGATATAGAACCCCCAGTCGGACGACGGGTCAATCTCCGTCTGACTGTACCCATTGCCCAGCCAGTTGAACCGATTGCCCTGGTACTTGACGTCCCAGTCCTCGAGCCTGACTTCCATAAGCGCCTCGATGTAGTGCAGCGTCGAGCCGGGCCACAGCGCGGTGACGGGGCCGTCGGGGCCCAAGGATTTATACCACGAGCGGCACGGGTCGTGCCAGACAGTGCGCTTCATGTACTCGTCCTTGAACGCGAGGAAGTCATCTACAGCCTCCGCCTTTGGCGCAAACGTGCTGATGTTGTGCGTCTGGAAGCGGTCGATGAGCTTGCACATGTAGTCTGCCTGGCACTCAATCGCACTCAGCACCGGGCCGTTGCCGATGGGGCAGTTGGGACCCAGGAAAATGAGATAGTTTGGGAAGTCGGCGGCGGCGAGACCGAAGTAGGAGCGCGGCTCTTTGCCCCAGATGTCCTGCAGGTTTTGGCCAGCGGCGTTGACGACGGGAAAGCGCGGCTTGAAGGAGGTGTTGAAGCCGGTGGCGCAGATGAGGACATCGACGGGGTACTCTTTGCCGTCATCGCAAAGGCAGCCGCGCTCGGTTATCGAGTTGATCTCGCCGTACACAGTCTGTACGTTTGGCTTGCCTAGGGCCTCGAGGTATCCGACACCCGGCGTCAGTCTGCGGCAGCCAACGTGCCAGTTCGGGATTAGACGGTCCTCGAGATACGGGTTCTTTAGCTTATCCGTCATTTGCTGGCGGAAGTACTGTTCTGTCTCCGAGTTGATGTTGCTATCTTTCAGGAAGATACCATATTGGCCGTTGAGGCCGCGCTCGATGCCGCGGCGGTACTCTGTCAAGGCGCCGGGCTTGGTGGCGAATTCGTACTTTTCATGCTCGGAGAAGACGTGTTGCTCGAGGCCTTGCACGGGAGAGACCCAGGTCGGCTCGCGGATGAAGGTTGTTACTTTCGCAACGTGTGGTTGGATTGTGGGGAGGACTTGGATACCGGAGGAACTGCTGGCGCTTAGCATTGGCACACCCATCAAACAAGTCATCGACTTACCCATTGCCAATAAGCCCAACATTGCGGCCAGTCAGGTCGACGTTGTCGTCCCAGTTCGCAGTGTGCAGAAGTGTGCCCTTGTACTTGTCGATCCCTGGGATGGCCGGCCATTGCCAGTTGTTTAGGATGCCACCAGCGTTGACGAGGATGTCGCAGTGATCGACTACAGTCTGGCCACTTTCAAGGTCCTTGATTTCCACATCGTATCCGCCCTTCTCCCTGTTCCATGTGGCGCCAGCGACCTGGTGCCGTGTCTTGACGTACTTGTGCAGGCCATACTTGCGTGCGAAGTCGTTGAAATATGCGAAAATCTCCTTGGAGCTGGCGTATACGGCGGACCAGTCAAGTTTTGGCTCGAAAGACCATGTGTAGTTGTGGGATGGGACGTCGCATGCGCATCTGGAAGGGATTGTTAGCAATCGCTTCGTCGTCGAATGGCAACGCGGGGCTGGCCCGGCTGGGGTGGACAGGGCGCCACCGTCTGTCAGCACCTTATCTTCACTTACCCGGGGTATCGGTTCTCGAACCACGTCCCCGACACTTCAGAATTCTTCTCGTACACTTGGAGGCTGTAGTTCGAAAAGTGCTTCTGCAGCTTGTATGCCATCAAGAGACCAGACGCGCCGGCTCCAATGCAAATAACGCGGACATGACGTTGCGCGTGGATTGGGCCCCTCAGCCGATGCTGGGCATCTGTCTCGGGGCGAGCTGTTGAGGGAACGAGAAAGCCGTCCGCCATTGTGCACTGGGTATATAACAAAATTTATCAAAAGGAAGATAGACTGAGCACACGGGGAGGACGCAGGTCGCAAGTACGGAGCACAGTGCAACGATTCCCACGCGTCTTTAAAGCGACTCTCTTGCGCGTACAACCCCATCTTTTCGGCCCATCAAAGTCAGTGCCAGCCTCTCTTTCTCCACACTTCGAGTCAGTGCATCGGGCGTGGAATCTGGGGCTCCGCCTCGACGCTGTTGGCGAGAACACGGCATGTTAGTGCAGGCGGTCCGATTCATGGCGCAAGCCAGTCATGCCACCATTTTAGGCCTGGAAAAGCACAACCGGTCGGGCACGCGACCGACCTAACAGCATTCGCGTCACTTTAGTGTCGCACACAGAGTCATCAGAGCTGACGGTCGCCTCACGCTTGAATCGACCATGCTCCAGAGTGTTGTTCGCGGGAGCTGGCATGACATGCAACCTTGGAAGCTTCGGTGTCGAAAAAGTAGGCAGCCGACTAGCCACCGGAAGCGCTAGTCGTGAGCCGAGATGCAAACAAGCGGTATGCCGTTGTTTCGAAATGCACAAGCAGATTGCGGAAGGAACAGCGATGAAAAGTTGAGCTGGACGTGCACCGTCAAACAGTCAATTTGCATTTCATCGCCTAGACTATCGTGTATCCCCCATCTGCCACCAGTGTCGCGCCGACCATGTAACTTGCTGCGTCCGAGTGTAAGAAAGCAATGCAGTCGCCAATTTCTTCCATCTCTGAGTACCTATGAACGGGCACCTTCTTCCGTTCAGTCTCCATCATGTCACCTTTGCCCATGGTCTCCTGGACAAGCGGCGTCAGGACGTATCCGGGCGAAATGGCGTTAATTCTGATGCCCCTGTGTGCGAAAGCTAGAGCATCGGACCTTGTCAGACCAATGACGGCATGCTTGCTGGTCGCATATGCTGTGGCAGGAACGTTGAGGGGTGGTGCAACCAGGCCATACATCGAGGCAACATTGACAATTGACCCGCGGTATGATCGATATGAGTTGGAGAGCTTTTCTTGCTTGAGCATCTGCCGGATTTGCGCACGTTGGCACTGCCATACGGCTGTGGTGTTGACGGCAATGACCTTTTCGAAGTCGTCTTTCGGTATGTGGTCCGACGTTTTGATAATGCCACCAATGCCAGCGTTGTTGACTGCAAAGTCGAGCCTGCCGAATTCCTTGACTGTCTTTTCGATACTGTCGTCGATGGCCTTTTCGTTGGTCACATCAAGCTCGAACTCCTTGATCGAAACATCTGGGGCAATCTTCTTCAGCTCAGTGACTGTGGTGGTGATGGCGTTCCGATCAAGCAGGGCAAATGAGCGTACGCCTTGCCGTGCCAGAGAGTACGCGGTATGTTGGCCAATGCCTGAAGGCGTCAGTCAAGCAAGCAAGCATATCATTCGATGAAACTCACCAGAGCCTGCGCCCGTAACGTAAGCCACGCCCTTCAGAGCAAACGCCATAGTGCTGTGGTCAATGCTATGATAGTTCGAGATACTGAAGTCAGTGTATCACTCTAACCCGCATATGAGCAAGTTGGAGGGCGAGGGATCATGTTGGAGCTGTCCCAATCGGGATAATCTCATGGAGCTGCAGGCCGACGCATGCAAGCCGTGGACCCCGCATAATCGCGGTCACGGTCCGAGAGAGGCGGCGTCCAGGTACGGGACAATGGCTGCCTGAGAGTCGGATGCTCGGCTCGTTGTCTGCATACCCCCGCATTCTGGATTTGCGTCGCGCGAGGACTGTGTGCACTGGGAAATGAATTAGGCGAGCAGTACACTGGCGTATGCTTCGGTCGTATGTCGAACTGCAGGACGGAGGAAGGCGCCCAGGTTGTGTGAGGGTTGATGCAATGTTCATCGAAGATTCCGAGGAGATGGGAAGGTATGTTATCGATAAGAGCTAAGCGTGGTTCGAAGTAGTCTTTCTGCAACGCATCCAGCTCAAGCTTTATAGTTCGCAGAAGGCATATTCATACAGCGCTTCTCCTACTCTTTCAGTGTCATACCTAGGTATCACGCGTTCTGCAATCAATTCCAGGTTCCGCAAAGAAGAATCGGGAATTCTGAACTTCATTCAGTGTATCTCTCTAGTACTTTCCACTCATCTATCATCTACCACACAGTCGGATTCCCATCCTTTAGCAACGGCTGGATAGGCGTAGCACCATTCAAAGCCACCTTGATAGCCTGCGCAAACGCCTGCGCCGACAAATCCGCGCCCTTGGGACTCGTATGCGTATGATCCTTAGGGTACAGCGCATTCGTCGCCGTATTCCCCAGCTTCTTATACATGCTCGCAACAGCCTGGAAGTGGTCGACATAGCTTGCACCAGTTCCAATCTCCTTGCCCACCTGCGCAGCATATGCCACGAACCGCGGTGCGGACGCCGAGTAACTGCCGCCCTCCCAGAGATTGTTGGGCGTCTGGCTGCTGATTACGACTTTTGCGCCCTTGGCGACGTACGTTTTCGCAGCGGCCTTGACGTAGTGGCCAAAGGTATACACCGTCGAGCCGTCCTTGCCGGATTTGCAGGTCTCTTCGCCGGTGCCGGGGCAGTCGCTGCGGGCGTTGTCCGTGGCCGAGGCGGGCGATCCGCCATCGTTGTGGCCAAACTCAATCACCACAATGTCGCCGGCTTTGACGAGGTTGGCGATGTCGGTGAAGCGGCCTTCGTTGGTGTAGCTGCGAGCTGAACGGCCGCCCACTGCTTTGTTCACGACGGGAACGGTAACGTATCGGGAGAGGTACTGTCCCCAGCCTGTTTTGCCAAGGTCAGCGATTTGATTGTTTTGGCCAATGGCAGGGGTTGCTGACCATCTGTTGCGCCGTCGTTGGCACCTTTAGCTGCCATGGTGCTGTCACCAGCGAGATATATGGTCGGACCGGCGCGCGTGTCGAGGCCGCCTGGGAGCGCAGATGCGCCGAGCGCAAAAGAGACGACTTGGGCGAACTTCATCGTGACGGTGTCGAGTGTGAAGCTTGAATGCCAGTGCGGATCCTCGAGATTGCATCATCTTGGGTTTATGTATTCGCCGATATTACTTTGGCACACGTTGCTTGAAACTTCATTTCCGGGGCGTAAGTGCGGAGAAATATTTACCGTGTTTAGGGGTGTCAGATCACGTGCATTCGCGACTTAGCGCGCGCTACTCTCATGTGATGTGCAACATTGATTGCGCCACTCTCCAACACCATCCTCCCCGCAATGCGCCTTGCAGCACCGACATGCCCCCCACGCCCCTCCGGATCGCGCAAACGTCCAACGAAGCGAAGACGCAGTACAAGCAGAATGGGCCGCGCCTGCCCGACCACCAGCGAAAACAGCTCGAGCGCGGGCACGAGCTAGACGTACGCGCCGCCCGCCTACGCGAGGCCGAAGACCGCCGCAGGGCCGCCAAGAAGAAGCGCGACGAGAGGGGGGACAAGGAGAAGGCGGCGCGCAAGCAGACGGGCGTTGGCCTGGCGACGCAGCTGATTGGATACAGCCACACGCAGGCGCAGTTGAAGAGCGGCATGGAGGCCTTCCTGGGGCTGAAGCGGCGCAACGAGGAGCAGCAGCGCAACAAGGACAGGGAGCTGGCGAAAAAGCTGGACGAGATTGCACATGAGGTAGAGAAGGAGCCATGGGACGACGACATGCATACCTCGTTTGGAGAGCAGTATGTCGATGCCGACCTGGACGACGAGACGCTGCTTGGGGCACATGACTTGGTCATGTCTGATCCCATCGCCCCAAGCGCCCCGCAGCCAATGCCTCCCAAGGACGAGGCCGACTTCACCCGCCGCCACGGCCCCATCAACAGAGCGGTCGAGAGCATACTGGACAGGCTGCCGGAGCCGCTGGTGGAGCTTCTGTCGCAGGACATGTCCATGAAGCTCCCAGCCTGGGACCCTGCTCCTGCTCTGCTCCACAAGCTGAATCCCCTTGGCCTACCGCCCCACCGACTGCGCATCAAGGTCGGCAGCATCGTCTCCCTTCTTCGTGACCTGAACACGAGCAGCCAGCTGTCCAAGAGTCAGCATCTACGGGTACTACGTGTTGAGGCTGATCGCTTAGAGTGCCTAGTCCTGCATGGCCAGCTGGAAGGCACGAAAGCCTTCCTCACACGCACTCCCTTTCTTGCCAAATTCAGGAATGATGGTGCCTACCCATTCCAGCGAACCCAGTTTCCCATTCGTATAGCCACCGACTACACCAAGCCCAGTGAGGGGACATCATCCAGCCTGTCAAACAGGCCGAACATGGCATCGGATCACAGGTCAGATCCGACCAAAAATGCTAGCTTCAAGCTTCCTGGCCTTCCTGCGTCAAAGTCAGCTCCTGCCGAATTAAGAAAACCTGTTCCGACATCAAATCCTCCCGTACCATCGAAAGCAGTCATACTCGACGGCTGGGACGACTTTCTTGAGAGTGGCACACAGATTGCGCGTGAGCTCTCTGCAGAAGTGGTCGAAGCCCCCTGTCTGCCACCTGTTACAATAACTTCTGCCTCGATAACACAAAACCTGCCTCCACTGTCCACACAAGACTTTGACTTCTCCATCGATGACCTTGAAGACGTTGTCCAACTACTGCCGCCAAAGGAAGTCAAGTCTACTGTCATTCCTATCGAGCTGAGTGCGTTCACGCCGTCCCAAAAGCCTCTCTCCGTGCCCGATCACCATCCCAAGTTGTTCAAGAGAAAGGCGTATGCACCGCCAGCGGAGCGTGCACTTCCGTCGGCAAAGCGGCCTTGCGTATCAGCATCTCGTCCATCAGTCGTGCCGAAACTTGTGGCTGAGTCCGATGGCTTTGCTGACTTTGGCATCTCGACACAGGAAGTGGCGTCTTTCTTCGATGATGATGATGATGATGGTGACGATATGTTTGGTGGATCGCCTCCCATCACTGTATGAGTTGGGATGGTAGACGAAGGTCTGGTTAGGTCGGTGTTACTCTTGGATACGAATTGGTATCCTTTGGACACGGTTTGCTTAATTTGATATTGTTCTACAGCCGAATTGGCAACCATCGTGTGCCGTCTACCCCTAAAACCTTCATCTACCTACCTTCAAAGGTCTCCACTTAGAGTTCCTCGACTGCACGAAAGCAACATCCTCAACCAGAGTCTCGATGCTCGTTTCACCTATATCAAAAGTCACATGCACCAGAACTCGACAGATATCTCAGTCCGTCCAAGTCAGTCGGTTCCAGATGCCGCCAAGCCACGCCAACCTACGATTCGCGGATGTAGTTTTGTTCCGCATGGAGATGACAGGAGCTCTTGGCCATGTCTTGGCAGTGGAACCCATGCCTTAAATCCCGGGGTGATCGATATATGCCGTGTGCTAGCGGGAACAGATGACCCGGAGTTGTTGCACGACAGGGTGCTCCTCGCCAGGAAAATTAGCATCCCATGCAGATCCATGGCGTGCATTGCGGGGTAGTACAAGACTATCTACACGACGGTCTATATTCTGCTAATCTACTTGCCCTGGCTAGAACGGAAGGCATGCTGAAAGAGTAACAGGCGGTACGTTCCGCATTCCGTTTCTCGCATAATCTGGTGTTTGTGCCTAGGCCGGGTGAAACATGTCCGCTCGCCTAGGTGAGCCCTTTACCAAGGCTGACATGGGCTGGGGTATACCGCTCGGATGGTCAGGATGGAACGAGAGCACTGCCGTGTAATTTACCGCGGATCGAACGTTGTCACGCCGAAAGGGAGATGCCAATGTCGATTGTCCTGGCGAAACAGGGCCTGTCATTGGCTCCTTCATGGGCGATCAGTGCCGCAGGTACGGATATTCGGTTTTGTAAGACTTGAAAAGGGGATTCGAAACACCCACAGCCATGCCCAAGATGGCGGAAAATTCGTTATTACCCTTCTTCATATCGAAGTCTTGGACATTTGCTTCTAGAGAGGAGTTCCATTCTCAGCCCTTAGTGCTTTTCCTTTCAACATGATATAAGTAGTTCCGTCCGATCCTTCATTCAGACCCCAGGCAGCACTTTCCATTCACTTCACAATGGTGCGGCTTTCCAACATCGCAGCAGCGCTTGCGCTCATTCCTTCTGTGTCCGCCCAGTGCGGTGCCGGTACCCCAGATGCTACTGTTACGGTGCGTACAACATCTCTCTGACTCCATTCGTGTTTTGAACTGACAAGGCCCAGGGCTCAGGAAGCTCCTTCGTGGCAAAGAAGGGCAGCTCCACCGTCTACACTGGCGACTACATCACCGCCATCCAGCGCGCCGTCGACTCCATCTCCAGCGGCCAGCGCGTGGCCGTCATGGCGTCCGGATCCATCGGCGCAAACACGATTACGATCCAGGCCGGCAAGACGTTCGAAGGATGCGGTACTATCAACGCAGCTATCAAGTCTGGTAAGTCCTTATTACCCGTCCCACATTGCACATTTACTTACCGTGCGATTCCAAGGCCGCGGCGCCATCGAAGTCACAAACGCCGCAAACGTCAAGATCCCCTACCTCACCATGACCGGCAGCGTCTACTTCGGCCTACGCTTCTCCGGCACCACGGGCCTCACGCTCGGCGACATTACTTTCGACCTTACTGCCGGGATGGGCATCCGGTTCGACCGCGACCGCGCCGCAAACTCGAATGTCAAGATCGGAACGGTAACATGCAAGCGCACATCCAGCCACTGCGTCGAGACATTCAACATCGACAAACTCGAGATCGGCTCCGTTATCGCTAGGAACGTCGGCGAGTGCGGTCTATTGCTGCAGACGGTGACAAATGTCAAGGTCGGGCTTGTAGATGGCGACAACGTCGCCGCCGGAAACGGCTACGCCACACTGCGCTTCGCCAACCGCGCGGGCCGCGTCAGCGACGCCTATCCCACCAACATTGTCGTCGACAAGGTAAAATCCCGGGGTGGCGGGCGTGGCATCTTCTGCGTGTCCGAGTCCGGCGGCGTGGAAATTGGAAACATCGACCTGGCTAATAACGGCAACAACGCCATCTTGCTCGAGAACTGCTACAACGTCAATATCAAGGGTGGAACGATTAACGGCGGCGGAGAGGTGAGACTCGCGGCGCGCACGGAGTTTGCGAATAGTAGGGACATTGCGATTACGGCAAAGGTGGATGGGACGACGGTGAGGGAGAGCCCGTGTACGGTGAATAAGACGAAGTGGAATTTAAGCGGGAATGCGGCGAAGACGATTTGTACGTAGGCGGGTTTGGAGGGGGAAGGTGTTCGATTCTCGAGTATATATCTTGTTGTGAGGAGGTGTTTGGGCCTTTGTACATACTCGTCGACTACGTTTATATGATGTCGGCTTGTTACGCCCTTGCCCCTGGTAGTGTTCGTGTATCGTGGTTGTTGTTGTTGTTGTAACTCCAGCATGCATCTTGCTGGCACGCTTTGAGAAATGCTGCGCACGCAGTACTAATCATCATGCTTAGCTTCCATACTCCACTCCAACTACTGCGCAATGCTACGATCGCAATGTCACTCAAATGCCGTCTGACAGTTCGCCCTGTAGTAGCATCTCGTCAGACCCGGTGCGCGAGATGCGACGTATCTTTACCTAAGGGGGTGTGCCAGGCTGACTTGGTCAAGATATCGTGACAGGAAGCATGCTCTATGAAAGACTGGTATAAGGACGGTTGTCTCGAAATGTGCTTGAACGAGCAGGACATAAAATCTTCAAGACAGGCAATATAGAGTATGGTCGATGAGCAGAGAGAAGCATGAAGAGCGACATGCCGTGTAGCGGCAATGCTACGTCTTCTCAACGGTGTTGTGGAGTAAGCAACAGCTGTTGCAAGGAGGAAAGCCATCAGATACGCGGCACAAGTTACCGCAACCGGCGCATGTTTCAGAAGCGAGCAGTGCATGGAAAATGACATCTGAGAGCTACGGCGATGAAGGTGAAATGATGCTGTCCACGTGATTGAGATAGTGGCGTAGATGGAATTTGTGTGCCTGGGCTCGTAAGTCATGCGATGGAGTTCTGCTTCGAGTATATGCGTCGTGAGGTACATAGTACAGATACATCGTGTTCTGCACTTCTTGTCGCACGCTTGATTGATCAGGTCAAGTTTAGGTTTTGGGAGTAGAATGGAGCTTGGTGACAGGATCGCAAACGCAGGTGCCGGCAAGGGTGGAAGTAGGCGCAGCTGCCCCTTGGATCCCGGCTACTTGCGGACCGGCCTGGTAGGTGAGAACAAATATTTGTTATTTCATGAGTTTGGCCTCGAAAGGACATCGAAAACAAAGGTTGCGCCCCAGAATGAGATGCACGTACCGTAGATGGGTTTGTGCATGGACCGGTCCGATCTCTGCCGGTCCACTTGATCGCCGCATGCCTGGCGATTTGTCGCTTAAACGGCCTTCCTGTGTAGGGACCTATCGCAGTGGTTAGGTTTGATAATATGTCGCAGAGGCCGAGTGTATCCCACCTGGGCACATCAGTTGACTTCGGCGGTCTTTTGACGGAGTCGAGATCACGTGGACAGCCGTTAGGCA
>Ga0210040_10009243_pt1 | contig 11504 bp, 10 predicted proteins | sample CryGeyCG12114_NA_FD_185462 | JGI IMG/M metagenome (GOLD analysis project Ga0210040, IMG submission 185462) | Groundwater microbial communities from aquifer - Crystal Geyser CG19_WC_8/21/14_NA (SPAdes) (version 2) | ecosystem: Environmental > Aquatic > Deep subsurface > Groundwater | place: USA... | reverse complement strand
GAATTTGGGAGCAATTACATGGGGATGGGGCATAGTGGCGTACGGTGTGCCTACTGGTTTGATCAGATTCCGATCCAATTTGACTTTGGGAAAAGAACGCATTGTTAGGACTGACACGATGGTTGTGCGTCCTTTTGTATATCATCTTCATAGGAAAGAAATGGAAAGAAAGAGACTTCTCGTTTCGAAGCGGTGTTTTTGGTCTGGGATTATGCTTTCATATTATATGTGCTGTAATTCACGCGCTTGTCAGAGGAAGCAAGATCGAAAGTGGTTTGTGTCACTCATCGGCGACGACGGTATGGTATTGATGCAAACCCCATCTAACTTACTCGTACACAGTCGCAACTCTAGCATCGACTTCATGGAGCCGAATACAAGTTACAAACCCATCGCCAAAACGATATCTGTCCAGCGCCTCACCGTCTGCGGTCCCTATCATCCCTCCTGTGCCGGTCTCGACTTCGATCTCGTCGGTCCTCACGTCGAACAGGACTGCGACTTCGCTCTCGTCGCTTGGGCTCATATCTTCCGTCGTCTCGATCTCGGCGGTCTCGTCTGGGGCTGCGGCTGCGATTCCGCTTGAACCGGTCGTCGTGGTAGTCGTCTCTTCGCTCTCGTCTTCGGTCATCGTCTCTCCGCCGATCTCGATCGTCTCTTGGTTTCTCGCGTGCGCTACCGTTGGTGTCTTTTCTCGATGTGTCACGGTCCACGACGAGGTTGTTGACCACTGAGTCCGAGACGATTTGTCGACCGTGGTCGCCGCGGTACTGGCGCTTCTTCTCGAGGTTGTCGATACCCCCGAAACCACCCGCTGCCCTTCTTCGCTTCGTGTTCGTGACGTCCCGCCAGTCGTCGGCAATCTTTGAGACACTCTGCGAGAAGTCGACGTGTATGCGGTGGTCGTCGATCAAGACGCCATCCATCTTGAAGTATGCCTGTTCGCAGTCCTTCTGATTCGTGTACTCAATGAACGCATACTGCAAGCTGTCACCCGTCCGCTTGTCCCTGATGACCTCGCAGCTCAGGATCTTGCCGAATCGCGAGAAGATGAGCTCGAGATCCTCATCTTGCGTCACCGGATTGAGTTTGCAGACGAAGAGCACGTTCTCAGGCGGTGCGACTTCGGCAAACGGAAGATCGCCAACCATCTCGAGCGTGAGAGCTTGTGCGCGCGCCTCACGTTCCCTCCGGACCCGCTCCAGCGCTTCTGGGTCGTTCTGCTCCTCGAGGTTCTCATCATAGGCGACACGTACGGTGGCGAGCTGCGTGGCGGAGGGTACAGGGCTCTCGGGCGGCTCTTCGAGGCCAGAGGGGTCGGCGTACGGGTCATCGAGGACGACGGTGTGCAGCAAGCGGATGTCTTTGAGTGGCTGTCCCTTGTCATCAATATATGCCGTGTTGATCTTCTCCAGCGTATCGAAGCCCTCGACGACGGTGCCGAATATTGCAGCCTTGCCGTCGAGAAAATCGATGTTTGGCCCGAGAGTAATGATGAACTGGCTGCCAGCCAACCGTTCGTCGGGGTTGTCTGGGTTTGGCGCGGTTGCCATACTGACAGTGCCCATCTCCGCGTGCTTCAGCTTCGGCTTGAACTCAGGCACAAATGTCTTCTTCGCAGGCTGCGCAGGGTCGAGCAAGCCCCATATTGAGCGGCCGCCATCGCTATCTTTAGAGCTGGGCCCAATGGGGTCGCCTGTCTGGAAGGAGAAGTTTGGTTGAACGCTATGCACGGGCGCAAAGTTGTAGTACTTTACTTTGCATAGCTTGAGGAAGCTACGGTGGCCAGCTGTCAGTGTCTGTTCTATGCTCAGCTTGGAAAGACAGCGGGCTCAGGCATGCACATGCCGTGGAGTGCAGCGAAAGCACACGAGGCGCGCGTGGGGATTGGAGGAACTCACTTCTCACAGCATTTGGGCGCGTCGTCAACCAGCAGATCGATGGTTATGTCACCGAGTGACGTCTCCAGGAGCACGGACATGGTTCGCAGGGTGTTGCGCAGGCGTGGTGGTGTTTGTCGCAAAAGTCTGGTGGACGCGACTGAAGCTCGAGCGCTCTAGCTTGCGTAGCTTGGTCACGTGTTGGTGATTGCCTTCAAATTAGCTCAGGAACCGTGCGACTCTTCTCCACCTCTGGAGTCTCGCAGGTCGCTCTTCAATATTCCTGCGCAACGTTCTCCAGCATCTTTTGCACTTATCCAGTATTATGAGTGGGTCTACTCGCCTCCAGCTCTCCGTTTTAGACCAACGCGGTTCCGACGCGCGTGCAGCCGCTGTCAGAAAGAGCCTCAGTCACGGCGATACAGCTGAGCAACAAGCTACAGCGAATGACAATCCGAATGCTGCAAGAGTCGTGTAGTACGGGAGAAGAGCTTGGATCGCCTGCCGTGAGGCGGGCCGTTTGACAATCCCTCCGCTATCAGAATGCTGTGTGGCCTCACCCTAGCCCGATGCTCGGCAAGCCGCTTCGTTTCTTATGCGGTACTTCAGCATCGATGCGAAGTCCCCGCTCCCGATACAAGCCAGGATCCTTGCCCGGAGAAGCAGAGTCATTTCGCCTGGAGATCATCCGAAGCCACAGCTGGGCCTGAGTCGGGCCTCTTCGTCTTCCCAAGATGCCAAATACAGGGCAAATTGGATGCTGCCACTCTCCTGGTCGTCCTCGAGCGGCCTCTCAACTTTGCGAGAAGGCTCCCCGAGTTTCGCGCAGGTTCTTGATGCGGACGCCGCTCCTTGTTTGTCATTTGCGCAGCCGATCATTCGTACGAAAGAGATGCGCACAGCATAGCTGATGATAGCGCGTGCAGTTGCACCGTCACTCAGCAATTGCAGAACTTCTGGGCATTTCCGTTCTATTGAACTAATGTAGCTGCAGCGTAACCGCGAAGTCAACAATACTCAACTCACTACATCTGTCAATCTCATGTCATCCAGCTTCGCGGGTATTCAGGAGCCATCAACGGTACTCAACGGTCACACTTGCAGACCTTCTCAGACGCCAAATCATGGACGTCTTCCAGCTCGACTCTGATTCATTGAGCTCACGTTGCGCTACGTCGCTTCATCTTGATCCTGTAGGCGTTTGTTTGCTGCATTTTGCACTTGGCGTTTGCCTCGCGCACAGTCCAATGGCGGTCGACCCCTAATGCATAACGCTCACCAGTAGATGCAGATGAGAACCAAGGAAAGCGCTCCTTCGAGACGAGCGCAAGCAGTGGCGTACGCAAGCACAATGTGTTCCAGGCTTGATACAAGCTCGAATCACATGTATGCGCTTTGACGCAATTTGACTTCTTCTGCATCCGTGTTCAGCCTTCATTTTCCCTCGACTCGCGTATCACGGCTCATCCCTACCTCCAGATCATAGCCGATGCCTGCGTGCACAAGTTGGGCACAGGTCCGATCTGGTCTCAGCTTCGTCGGAATCGCTTGCCAGCTCCCCCCGTCGACACAAGATGTTTCCGTATCGACTTGCGTGCGGGACGGTCTTGGCCCGAGAATCAGGAAATTCGGTCATAGTAGAGAGGACTGCAAAGCTTTCCCCTTCGCGATATCTGTTGTGGAGCCCAAGGTGACAAGGATCAGTTTCGACGCTTTGCTGCAGTTGCTATACGGTGCTTTACCGGCGGCGACCCAATCGGCAGCTGGTCTTTTGACAGCTACCTGCAGATCGATGGCTTGCAGGTACGTTTCATCGAGCCCCAAGTTTGGACGCTCGTTGATTGCTTAGGGCCCGAGCAAACGACCTTTTGAGGTCAAGGCAGCCATTGACGAATACAGGGCCTATTCCTAGCACGTTCTCTGACTTGACGAAAGCACAAGCAGTCATATCCACGTCCGTCTTCAAACCTGACTCTCTTCATAAACTGCGTTTGTACACCACATCGAGCAAACCTTCCCATCATCTTGTGTTTGTACTTGAATGTGAAAGACCACCGTACTAGAGTCCTCACACGTGCATCGACTCCCGGTTCCGCGGTGTTACCATGCACCTATCAAACAAACGTTGATCTTGAAAGGGGCATAGCCTCATTCGCTCGATGGAGGCTCGAAAAGCTAATCAGCGTTTGCTCGCTTTGGTCCTGAGCTTTCAAACCTCACGAATTTGATGGTGAAGATGTAGGCTAATCGCCGGTCCATCTACAAACGTCTCATCGTTCGTGTGGTTGAGGCGCGTATCGAGTGATTTCCAAACACGATTCCACTTTGTACAATGTTTCACTCATCTATACTGAGAAGTCAGTTGGCCTAAGACGATTCTGGAGGCATGTACCGCAGACCCTGGCCCAGCGGCAAGCATTATGCAGGCATCCATCTGCTGCACTAGCATGGCGTACACACCTACACTTTACAAACACATCTCCGCCCCTCCAGGAAGCACCAATAACTTCTTCGATTCCCTTCTTCGATGAGACGTCGACACGTAGCAACTCGATACCAGCTAGTAACCTTTTTCTTTCGCTTGATCTCACACGGCCGATGCAAGGCCGTCTCGTTTTGGCTATAAACCTCATCCTTCCAACACATGGCCGGTTGAGATCGTTCACCGGTCGACTTCCCCAGTTTTGCGAGGCCATTCATCGGCTGCCACCGTCATTAGCCCGTTGGTTTGAGGCACAGTCGTCGAATCTCACCATAGGAAGACCAATCGGATCGCAATAAGAACGACTGTCTCATCAGCTAGTGGCACTCCACCAACGGTTCGTATGATTTCCCCTCTAGCATGACTCGTACTCAAGTCTGACCTCGTCACAGTCCGCAAACATGTCTGTCATGAATTATGACATAACTCGCCGTTACCCGCACAACTTATCCTTCCCAAACTACTACAATCACTACAACGACCGCGATGTGCCTCTTACGCTCTCACAACATTCGAGACCAGACCCTCGCGGCTATCCGATTGGCGGCCCTGTGGGTAGTCCTCGCGGACGACCTGGTGTAGGAAGAGATGAGCCTACCATAGAGAGCGGGCCTTCGAGGCGTCGTATCGCTGTAGCTGTAAGTCTCATCCCTGCAGCACTGTCATTCTGGCAACGTATCTACGTCCATCACCAGCGGTGAATGGACATTCGACCCTTGCATTGCTCCGTGAAGGCAAGAGTGTTGGCACACTACTGACACCCGCAACAGTGCGCTCGATGCCGGAAAAGGAAGATTCGTTGTAGTGGAGATCCGGGCAATGGTTCCGGGTGCACGAATTGCAGGCAAGCTGGAGTTGAAGCCGTCCACTGCCAATTTCACCGTGTAAGTGAGTCGTTCAATCTTGGGAACAGACACTAACGGCAGCAGGTTGGCTCAGACCAGGTGCACAAGGTTTTCGACAATTATAACCTGGCACGCAGTCTCACGGGCATGGCAAACTCTACTGGGGTGATGCCAATATATCCCGCGGCGACCAACAATCAGATGTATGCTCGCCCGATGACGAGTCAGACGTACCCACCGCTCGATACCAAATCGATGTACTCCTCGAGCTGGACTGTGCCCTACTCTGAAGATACCTCACCTGTCGAGACATACGGGCTCGAGAATTCCGCAGCGTACCTGCCCAACCCAACCCCTATGACGAGCAACAGCATGTACGGCACGTCGTATAGATGGACTCATCCGACTTCCAAGCGACTTCAGCACGGAGCGAACACCTACTACGATCAAGATTCGTCCTACACTCCGCACGGTTTGCCGTACGTGCAGACGAGCAATATCCGGACCTCAGCAGCGAGTGAGGCACTTTCACCACTAAACATGTCCTCGCTGTCATTGACACTACCAGAAAGGCCACACCCACGCCAATATGCTATGACAGACAGTGCAGCACCACAGCGACAATTGCCAATGCCTCAGCCTAGCCCAGCTCAAACTTCGCGTAATGTGGTGGATCAACTGCAAGATCAGCGCCTACGGTCTGGACAAGTCAACGCTTCGTCCGCAGGTTCTGGCGCCACATTCGCAAAACCACTACTACCTTGGAGTGCCGATAGCGACAGCCAAGCGAACGCAACTGCAGCCGCAGCGACATCAAGCGGAATATCTACGCAATTAACGACAGCCACTGACGGCGCTTTGAACTATCTTGCGGCAGTATCTTCGATGGTAGGCGATACGAGCGCGGCTGGCACCCCTTCACAAATCCAGCTCAATTACAGCTCTTCATCGCTGCTCGAAGCCATGAACGCCCCAGCACCAGCTACTACTTACTCTACCTTCCGCGAGCATCGTCCGCAAGGCACGCCGTCGGTGCGTCTTCCTCGTCACAGCTCACAAACGAGCTTATACACGTTCAACGCAGACAGCACCTCGAAGCCAAACTCCCTCGGCGAAGATAGCAGTTGCACGCTTGTCAACGGTCAGTGCTACACTCCGTTGCCACACCAGCCACAACAGCAAGTTTCCTCGGGCGCTGAGAGCTTGCAGCGAGAGTCGTTTGACAATCGCAACGTTCCACTTCACCGGTCCTCAATGGGAGATCTCAACAGTTCGTTCTGATGCCGGTCGTCATGTTTCCCTTCCTTCTCATCGCACCGCCCGGCGTTCATTCGCTGCTTACATCGCTACGGCCGTATCAAAAGATCGAACTTCCTCTTGGCGTGTGCGGTATTACCATTGTATTCTCGCCTACCCCTTTCCTGTGTTGCTCCCAGCCTCTTTTGCTTTACGGATGTGCATTTACATTACAATGGCGGCTTAATATGTAACGATCAATCCGCTCATGTACCACCATGTCATTCTTATCACGTCGTCACTTTCCTCGGAAAGAAGACATCTGTCAGGGCCACTCTTTTGATGCGCTTAGTCTTTTGCAACACTGTTCACAAAATCATCATATGCATGGCAGGTAGACTAGCGTTTGGGCGCATTCACACTTGTACAATCGAAATATAGCAATCTTAATCAGCATCGCCTTAACAACTGAACACTGTGACACATGCACAGGAATGAACGTGCCAAAATCACGTTACAACGAGCAAAAGCAGATAATTGGCTTGGCTCCACATTCCAGCACGAGCATACGCGTTCCTCATGCACGCCTGATCGAGTTTGCAGCACCTCGCATCCCTGTGCTGTACTAAACCTTTGCCGCGCCCCAGCCGCGCCCAACCACACCGCCCCATCGTGATACCACACACCGCACCATCTCCAGGCATCATCGTTGCAGTGCCAGGTGGGTCCCTGATACCACCTCATGCGTTGCTTGTGCGACATTGTGGAACTGGGAAATTGTGGGGCGGGGGAAGATCGTGCATTTGTATGAAACGGGTACCGGGGTTTGTTGGCTGTTTTGGGAGCGGTGTGGGTGGACTGGGGTGGGGTATTGGGGCATGATGGGATGAATATGGATATGTGGTGGTGAAGCACGTTCTTCGGCATTCAGTCTTTGGGTGCTCGCTCCTGCCGCAATGTCGCGACAACGCGATCTTTAAATCGACATTGAATGATATTAGATATATTCTCAGAAGATAAATGTACATGCGCCATAGTCAAAACGCTTCTCTCTCGTCCCTCCTTCAAGGTTGTTTGCAAGCATACTTTGTTCGTTCGACTCGTCTTCTCCCGCAGCCTTTTATGATCTCAAGGTCGACTGTCTTCTAGGAAAGCTTTAGATTCACTTTTCTGGTTCTGCTTGTCCAGATCGATCAAAATCATTTAGCATGAATCTTCGTACGCCGCGCATTCTCGCATTCGACAGGGCAAAGATCGATTAGTCGCAGTAGATAGGTGTGCCACAAAAGTCGCGCTTCTTCCATCATGAAGCAAACAGATCCCCTCCGTGCTCGTCCATCACGTTGCTTGTTTGAACGGTCTATCAGGTCAAGTGGGAAGCGACGGCGTCGAAGCTGGTGAGGCGAACTTGATGAGGCACAGTGGCCTAGATCAATTTGGGTTTAGTCTGGTCTCGGTCGCGATGGCAGCCTAACGAACTTCAACCCCTCTTCTCTTCTACTCTTACTCTTCGTTTCACAATAGCCTCGAAGGCTCCCGGAAATAGACAGTATTGATCCAACAATGGCATCTGTTCAAGAACGGAGTGGTGCCAAACTTGTCATCTCGCCCGCCATTCCTCCTCCACCACCCAAGATACGCGATGGAGCGTCGCAAGCTGCGAACTCGAGCGCTACTTCTTTCCTTGACCTGCCAGCCGAGCTGAGAAACTCGATATACGCTCATGCTTTGGTCTTGTCTCGTGGTCCATTGCTAATCTCATCGGCTCGCCCATATCGTTACGTGGATGATGATCAAGGATCTGATATTCTCACCCATGCCATTGGTGAAGAGTTGAGTAAGTACCGACAATGACATCTGCCTAGTAGTTCTCTGACAGTCTGTTATCAGGGTCATGGTCCAAAGATATCATCATGGGCTTGGACTTCGTACCAATGAAGCTTCCCACCCTTGGAATATTTGCCACGTGCCGCCAAGTCTACCACGAAGCATCATCCGTATTCTTCTCTCAGAACCGATTCACGATTAGTAGGCCTCGTTGCGATACCTTTGATCCCAGAAGCCATGACTCCTACGGAACCTTCATTGCTGAAGGGGCAGACTGGTTGATCACCATCGGCTCGCAAATGCCAAAGCTTCAAAGACTTGTGCTTGATTGCCGCGCTCTGTGTGGGTCACAAACCCTGATTCCGGACGAAGGCGGAGCCTGCATCGAATTGCTGCCTCTTCTCCGAGTTGTGTGGAATCGACTTTGGACAGGCAAGGTCGAATTCCGCTGTGTTGGTGGTCGCCATTTTGTTCGTTGGTGCAAATTTGACAAGAGTGGGGTCCGCCGGGGTGAGAAGAACTATGAATGGAACAATGTTGAGACTCTGACAACGGTTCTGGATGCTCTTCAGAGGGACGACTTGAACATACGCAGGTTCGAACGAGTCATCAGTCACGTTGCTGTGCACCGCAAGGGATCTAAAGGAGTTGTATTGTTTCACTCAAATCAAGCAACTGCATGCTCAGAGAACCAGACGCACAAGTACTACTCAACACATGGTACCAGCAACCGAGCATCAGACTACGAATGTGTTCAGCACCGACTGGACTTCGTACTAGACAAACAAGGCATCCGCAAAGTCTATGAGCAGCCCACGCTGTTCAACTTCACCTACCGCACGCGACGTCAAATCTTTGACTATCTTCTTGTCTCCGATGAAGCCATCGATATCAATCTAAACCGTGGGAAAGACCAGACCTCAGGACTGCTGTTCCTGACACGAGACATGCACATCAGGGAGACCAGACGATATTACATGCTCAACAACTTCAACCTACATGTTCGCTACAAGGTTGAGGGCTCCGAAGTCTTCGGTGTTGACGCTTTGGATTGGTGGATGTCCACTCGCGACTTCAGCGGGAGAGGCGAGAAGATGGCAGGACTCAAAGGCCAGAACGTACGCAGCATATGCCTAAATTTCGACGTGCCAGATGGCTCCGCGCTCGCGCCGGGGCAGCTCAAGATCAACACTGCTGCTCTTCTACGACATGGCGCTCATCTCGGCGCTCGCGGTGCTTCGGTCTCGATCCGGGTGCGTATAGCTTCAGGCTCGGCTCGACCAAATGATTTGTCGAATAGAGCCACGTTTTCGCTCTATACAGTGCGCTTCAAAGCTCTCCGCGTTCTTCGAAAGCTTCGCGATGCTGATCTGGGACTTGAGAGAGATGACGATGTGGAGATAATCATCAATGGCTATGGTCTTCCGGTTGGTTACACCTTCCCGGGCTTGAATGAGGTGCATCGGTTTCCTTGAATAGCTGTTATCGGAGCTTCCGACTCTTATTTAGAGCCTACCTCGAGCTTCCCATCGGTGTGAATATCGTCATTGGAGCAAGATTGGAGCAAACGCTGACGTCTCAAATTGGCTTGGTTCGCTAATTCGTCGCCTTGGCCGCGCAATCATGTGTTCATTGTGGTCAACGCGATCTTCCGGAATATCGAAGGCAAGGATCCAAGAAGTGAAAAACATATCTTCTCACTCACCCATCTACGCAATACCGTGTTGCGTGCACTAATACGTCGTGGTGCTAATGTCAACGAGCCTGGTATCAAGAACGCCAAATGCCCTCCAATCTATCAGCGGCTACGGGGCCATCAGCGAGCCACTTCCTGACCGGAGCATTGGCAAGGGCCACCTATCCGGCAGTCGTGTCGGCCTGGATTGGGATCCAAGCTGGGTACGTCACGATGGTCCATTCGACGGATGTACGACTTGTATCATGAGTTACCTGTGGGGTGTCTTCACTGGCGGACACCCATATGCTTGTGCTTCTGAATGTAAGCACAATGCTAATTATGAGGGGAGGTGTGTGGAGTTGATTCGATATAGACTTCCACCTCTGAAGCACATGCGCATCCCGTGCCAAAACCGCCCCGGACCCAAGCAAACAAACGATCATGATTCGATCTATCATGACCATCAACCTATGGAGGAAGTCGGGGTCGTTAAAGACGCTCAATTTGCGGCGGATATCTTTCCATCCGTAACGCGGAAATGGTCGCGACTACGAGGACATGGCATGGAGGAGGATCGCTACTGGATGTGAAGGCGCCAATGGTTGCTTGTCTAGTCAGCTTTGCCATGACTGGATCCTTTTCCGTGTCTTCTCACTGCTCTCAATGTACCTCAATTCCCAAAAGCGAAGTATACCAACAACCCAGGTCTTGATATATACACATCAAGTATGTCTATTTTCTCATCATATCTACCCAACAAGCGCCCCATCTTCTTCGTCGTAATCCATACTCAGTTCCTTTCCGGAGCGCTAGTATCCGTACAAATTGACGTGCTGATCCGTAGATGCCCTCAACCGCCTGTTCTCCTTGATAAGCATCACGCGAATAACCCATGCGCAGCCAATCGAGCACAACGCAAAAGCCGCAGATGCGCCGAACCCAATGCCGTAGCGTGGTTCGTCGTAGTCGGGCCAGAGGTAGGCGCCGTAAATGTATCCTGGGAAGAGTATAAGTATGAGTAACGCGAAGTAGGAGCATGAACATACCAATTTGCCCACCGACATTCGTCATTGCGAGAACAACCTAAAGGACGTCAGCAACCTGAGGTGGAAAGAGCGAGGGTTACTTACCGCTTTCTTCTCCTTTGTTTGGCTGAGCGTAGAGGATGCCCAGCCGATGATGACGGAGTTCACGGAGTACGCACCCATGGGAAAGATGAAGCATGCGACATAACGACCCGCAGTATTCAATGTGCTCGCCGCGATCACGAAGCCCACAATAGCCACGAGCAGACCAATCGTAATGTGCCACGTTCGTTCATGCATGCGGCCGGAGCTCCAGCCCGTCAGGATGGTGGGCATGTCAAAACAAGGGTGATGGTGCGATTGAAGCCTAGAGTGCGAACGACGCTGTGCCAAGGTTAGCATACGTTCTCGTGTAGGAAGCCTCCGAACTTACGTTGGAAAGAAAGAGTTGAAGGAGCAGGCACTCAGATGGAAGTTCTGCATGAAGCAGAACAGCCACGTTCGCGGATCCCTACACGCCTGCCTCAAGCC
>Ga0210040_10009242_pt1 | contig 11504 bp, 12 predicted proteins | sample CryGeyCG12114_NA_FD_185462 | JGI IMG/M metagenome (GOLD analysis project Ga0210040, IMG submission 185462) | Groundwater microbial communities from aquifer - Crystal Geyser CG19_WC_8/21/14_NA (SPAdes) (version 2) | ecosystem: Environmental > Aquatic > Deep subsurface > Groundwater | place: USA... | reverse complement strand
GTTCACGCCGATGGCCGCACCTTCGACGAGGTGGCTGCCGACCGCCAGCAAGGTCGTGGCCATGACTGAGGATGGCCGAGGCAGGTCCGAGGGGTCGAAGAGGACGCAGTTCCCGTCGGGGGTTTCCGGCAACAAGGGGGGGCGCCCGCGCGGTGCCAAGGGCTTCCGGTCCGAACTCAAGGAAGAGCTCGATGAGTTGGTAGAGGTCACTGAAGGCGGAAAGGTTAGACGCTTGCCCAAGCGTCGGCTCATCTTGAAGTCGCTGGTGACCAAAGCCGCCAAGGGCGACGTCCGTGCCGCCGAACGGATCGTTGCCCTCATCAAGGAGCTGGAGGGGTTCGACGATCCCAATACCGATCGTAAGAAGCTGTCAGAGAACGATCAGCACATTCTCGATTACTATCTCGGGATTGCCCAAGAGCCCCTCCGTCCGCCGACGTCGGCTGGAACCGAAGACCACGGAGAGCAGCCTGATCTCACAACCGCCCGGCCCGTTGACGACCAGTGAACCGTGCTGAGCTCCTTTCGTCGATCGAGAACCCCGAAGCCTTCATGGACGAGCTCTGCCGGCGAGATTTCGTTTCGTTCGTTATGCGTGCTTACCCGATGGTTCGCGGTGGTGTTCTGCTGCCGAACTGGCACTTCGACGCCGTTGCGCACGTGCTTGACGAGGTAAGCGCAGGCCGTCTCCGCGGCCTCGTTGTGGCGTTGCCGCCGCGCCACCTCAAATCGATGCTGATTTCCGTGTTCTGGGTAGCTTGGAAGCTCGGCCACAACCCTGGCTTGCGCTTCGTCTGCGTGAGCTACTCGAACGAACTCTCTCACGCGATGGCACGCGACTGCCGGACGCTGATGCAATCCGCACTCTACCAGCGTCTGTTTCCTCGGACCCGCATCCGCTCCAACCGGTCTGCCGTTCACGACTTCGAGACCACGGCCGCCGGAGGTAGACTCTCCACCTCCATAACGGGAACACTTACCGGCCGCGGTGGCGACTACATCATCGTCGACGACGCCCATAAGCCTGACGAGGTCTTCTCGGACGTCGTTCGCGAGGCAGTAGTCGAGTGGTTCTTTTCGACATTGAGTTCCCGCCTGGATCAACCCACCAAGGGTGCGATCATTGTGGTGATGCAGCGACTGCACCAATACGACCTGGCAGGCATGCTCGCGGAACGTGGCTGGGCCCAGCTTTCCTTGCCAGCCATCGCAACCGCCCGCGAGCTCGTTCCGCTTACCCGAGGCCGCATCCATGTTCGGCAGGAAGGCGAAGCTTTGGCTCCCGACTTCTTTCCGCTCCACGAGCTGCGTGCGAAGGAGCAAGATATCGGTTCGCGGCTGTTCGCAGCGCAGTATCAGCAAGACCCAGTTCCAGCTGAGGGTAACATCGTCAAAGCCGGGTGGCTGTTGAATTACGGCCCGGAACTCAAGATGAACGACGGTGGGTTCATCGTTCAGAGCTGGGACACTGCATCCAAAGACGGTGAGCGTAACGACTATTCAGTCTGCATCACCGCGCATGTTCGTGGACGCAAGGTGCACATCCTGGATGTCTGGCGGCAAAAGGTTCAGTTCAGCGAACTCTGGAAGGCAGCCATCGATCTTGCTCGAAATTGCCGTTGTCACTCTCTCCTGATTGAAGACACCGTAAACGGCACTGCGCTGATCTCGCGGCTCCGCAACGAGCAGCCTTCAGGTGTTCCAACGCCGATCGCGCGTCGCCCTAAGTTGGACAAAGTGGCTCGCCTGGAGGCTGCCAGCAGCATGATCGAAGCCGGCGACCTGCTTCTGCCCCCGGAGGCACAATGGCTCGCAACCTTCAAATCTGAATTGCTAGGCTTCCCCTCAGCTCGTCATGATGATCAGGTTGATGCGCTCTCTCAACTCATGAACTGGGTCGACGAACGGCAGCGCGATGATGATACTTCTAGTGAAGGTCCTATCCTCGTGGACCTCGCTGAGCCGTACTACGACCACCGCCCAAATTGGGAGTACGATCCTTGGGGACCTGAATCATACTAATCGGCGCTTACCCAATTCGACCTTGAGCAAGGTACGCGGACGGAGCCGATACAAGTAACGCAGGGGGTTGCTTTGCGCCCCAGCGACGCTCTGAGGGGTGGCGGGTAGGTTCCGGGGGCGAACGTTCGTTCAGCGACCCGGCTGATGTCCGCTTACGACCCAAAGCAGACATTAAGCCGAAGTCTTGGGAACGGTTATCCGTACAGAAAAGGACGCCGGGGTGCGTTGCAATGTGGGCGTCCCACGCTTCAGCGCGCTACCGTAGAAAGGCTGGATGAACCAGCCGCTCTTAAACAAGGCATAGCCTATGTTCGCGGTGATTTCGTGCGGCCGGCTTGGTAAAAGGCGCAAGGGCGCACTGGCCTTCGCCGCGACCAGACCAATACCGCCCGACATCGTAGACCTGGGTGGGATCGAAACACTCACCGCGTGCAAGGGCACGCGACTGCCATCAACGATCATTAGTGTGGAGCGCAACAGCGCAGCCGCGTAGGCACGCTTCTCGCCGTCGCTCATGACGCCATCGTGGTTGGCATCGAGATGATCGAACATGTGCGTCCCATTTTTGAACGAAGGAACAACGCGATATTCGATTACGACCGATCCGCGGTCGAGCGAGAGGATTGCCTGCTGATCGACCCGCGCGTGAGGATGAGCAAGCAATTGCCCATCCGACAGGAACAACACCGCTACGGCGAGCCAGCGCTTCACCGCGCCTTGAGCCACGCAGAACCATAATCGTTCGTTGGATCACGATACATGTTGTGAGCGTGCTCGGTCAGGTCGCCGTTTCCTAGTTTCTGTGGGCTGTATTCAAGCACGATGTGCGGTCCAGTGACCCTGTAATAAGCCGCACCGAACGGCTGCTCGGGACCCCACCAGCCGAAATAGGTATCGCCAATTTCGCGGCGCACCTCGGTCATCGTCGCGTTTGCGTCACGCGCATTGAACTGATCGACCCGCGCCTGAATGACGTTCAGCAGAAGTTGCTTCTGCTGCTCCTGAAGGGAAGACCCACGCACCCCCTCCGGAGCGATGGTCGTGCCATACTCGCCCGGCCCTAAAACCAATTGGATCGCCGCGTTTCCGCGCACCGCAGCGGCCTTCTGCTGCGGATCAAGGCTGGCGAGGAACGACCTCGCGGCATCCAGTTCTTCCTTGGTGATGTAAGTCTTTTGACCGCCGTAGTTCACCGTCAGCGGCTGGCCACCCGTCAGCATCGGCGAGAAGGAGGCTCGTGGCCCGGCAAAGGTGGCGTTGATCGCCAGATGATGCCCGCCAAATTGGAACATCCACGGGTGCTCGGTGCTTGGCATGCCGAGGAAGGAGACGTAGTAGTTGGCACTTCCGAAATTTGGCGATGGTCCACCTCCACCGCTCTCGCTGGCCTTCAGCGCGTCGTCCGCTGCCATTTGAAGTCGAGTGTTCCTGACGCCTTTGTCACTAAGAACGGTTGCGAGCAGCTGATCCAGGGCCGCGTTCTGTTGAGCGTTAAGATCGCCACGTTTCAAACCGGACCGCGGGAAGATGCCGTTAGGGAAATTCGACCATTTGGCACGCTGGCTATTGTCGTTGAACGCGAAGAGGACGGCTTTTCGCTGTTGGTCGCTTAGGGACCGCAAGAACGCATCCGCCGCGCCGACTATCTTCTGAGCCGTTGGATCCGCAGGATCGACCTTGATGTCCTGCCGGATCGGCAGGTCGACTTTCTCCTGGTCACCCATGAAGCGCGAGCATGCGCTCGCCAGCAGAACCAACGACAGTAGCTCCCAACTGCAGCGCATAACGTCTCCGATGGCCCTAGCGCCCGGCCACTTAGACGGTTCCGCGCTGAGGCGCCTTATGTCCGGAATCCACCCATCGCGGACTTCCGGGCTGAATGTCTGACTTCGACCCATCGCGGACATTCGCGTCACTCGACCTCTGGCTGAGCTAAGCGCCTTTCCGGTCGCCCAATCGGCCGCGCGAGCACCCGTAAGCGGATATTTATTCTGCATTTGAGTTAATAGCGCAGCCTAGGCAGGCAGATGAGCCTCATGAAGATGGTCGTTTGGGTGGGCCGCCTGCCATATGAATGCGAGGGGGGCCTCCCGAAAGGCGAAGCGGTCAAGATGGCGCGCAACTACGTTTTGCAGCTTCTCGGCCGTGGGCTGGTCGTTGGCGAGGATCTGCACCTTTAGCGCCTGCTCTCCGGGCGTGAGCATGGCAACGCCGTTTTCGAAGCAGACGACCCCGCGCTCCTCGGTAAGCTCCACCTTCAGCTTGTGCGCCCAATGCTTGCACAGCTGCGTGACGTAGCGTTGGGCATTAGCGGTCGGCACGGTGGCGGTGGTCTCGATCATTCTGCGGGCTCCTGCGCGCTGCTGGTGGTGTGGGGTAGGCCGATGATCGCGGCGGCTAGATCTTCGCGCTCGCGCTTGGCGGCCTTGTAGAGCGCGTACTCGCTAGGGGTTGGTTCCGTCACGAACATTGCTCCGATACTCTCGCCTTTGCCTACCTTCCTCAGCATTGTTGCCGCGGTCGCCGCTGCCGCGAGCAGGTTGAAGGTCGGTGGGTTCATGCAGCCCATGGTGCCGACGACTTGGCAGCTGGTATCTGCCAGGCGTTCCGGTGGCTTGGGATGCGTGCGATTGCGATACTGCCGCTGCGCGGCCAGCACGTCCGCATCGATACGGTAGCCCTCGCGCTTGCCGCAGACGACGATCACGTCGGGTTGCACCTTCGAGCTCTGGCACGGATCGGCAAGCGCAGCCGGTCGAACCTTCGCCTTGTGAGTATCCTCCGGCCCGTAGGCTGCGGCTGGTGCGAGGACCAGCAGGGCGGGACTGATCAGCATGCGCGTTCCTCCGTCATTCGTGTCGCGGGCATCGGGTCCACCAATGCTGCAGTTCGGCAGCGTCGGGGGCGGTCGGCCCAGCGTTTGCGTAAGTGTCCGGCACCGCAAGGTTCGCGGGCGTCGGAGTGCTGTAGTTCGGCCCAACGGTGGCGCAGGCTGATGTCAGCAGGCCCGCTAGCACCGTGGTGACAATCGCATGTTCTTTCACCGTTCAACCCTCTTGGGGGAACCGTCTAGCTGGCCAGTGTTGCCCGGCTTTCCCTTGAATTTGTCCGATTGTGTCAGCGCGCAGGCTCCTTGGACAAATGGTTGCCAAGGAGGTCGAGCAAGCATGCCCTTCCTCCAGAGAAGGGACTGAAGCCATGCTCTTGTTCGTTGCGCTGTCCGCTATGCAACCCGCCGCACCTCCGGCCGGCCCGCCGCCACCTGGTGCGGCCATCTTCGTCAGCCCAATGGGCGAGCCGTTCCGGGCGGAACGGGGAGAAGCTTCGCTGCAACATTGGTTCCAGACCGCAGATACGACCCGCGATGGTTGGCTCAGTCAGGCCGAATTCGTTCGCGACGCCGAACGGTTCTTTGCAACCCTCGACACCGACGGCAGCGGCGGCATCGATCCCGACGAGATGAAGCGCTATGAGCGCGAGGTTGCTCCGCGCGACCTTCGCCTGGGTGCCGCAGGCCGGCGTCCAGGCGGCTTTGGCGAGGGTGGGTCCGGCGACGGCGATCGCCGAAGCGGACAGCAATCAGGACGCGGCGGTCCTCCGGACGGGGACGGGCGCGGAATGAGTTCTCCGCGTGAGGGCGGACGAGGTCCGATGGGTCGCGAGATGCCTCAACCTGTCGCATCGGCCGACGCCGACATGAACCGGCTGGTGACGATGGCCGAGTTCCGCACGGCGGCAATTCAGCGATTCGCCGAAAAGGATCGAAACGGCGACGGTCGCCTGGTCGAAGCAGAACTCAGGCCCGATCGCCTTCATGATCGCCGCTCGCGCAGGCACGAGTAACCGATAAGGGGCGCGCCGGCCTGCCTACCGACGCGCCCACGGCGATCCGCTCGAGGGTTAGAAGCGGATGCCGAACCCGGCGAGCAGCTCGTTCTTGGCGATGTCCTGCTCGTAGTTGGAGTAGCGGTATTCGGCCTTGGCGAAGGTGTTCGCGCCGAGGCCCTGCTCAATTCCGACCCCGAGACGGTAACCAACGAGGTTGGTCTTGGAATTGGTGGTCACCCCGGCCAAGTCGAGCTCGCTGCCGATCCGCAGATTGGTGTAGCCCGCCTTGCCGTAGAGCAGGGTGCGCGGGCCGACCGGAGCGCCAATGCGGCCAGACAGTTCAATGTCGCGCCCGGCGTCCACTGTCAGGCTGTTGGTGCCGTCGCTGAAGGTGCGGTCGGCGGTCGACTTGCTAATACCCGCCTCGACGCCGGCGATCAGGCCCCCGAGCGGCACGTCGTAGCCGAGCGTGCCGCCGATCGACACGCCATGTGCCTTGCGCGATCCGGCGGTGCCGACGCTACCCAGGTCGAACTTCAGCTGGTCCGCGCCGACCGTCACTTCGGCGCGAGGGCCGACGAAGTCGGCAGCGGCGGCCGGCTGCGATACCGCCACGGCCGATGTGGTTGCGGCAGCGAATAAGAGGGCCGCGGAGCGCTGCTTCATGAAAGTATTCCTTCTTGTCTGCATGGTCGGTGCCGGTCGCGGACCTTGGGGGCTCCACGACCGACAAAGGCGTTCTGGAAGGATTGTTCGCCGTCCGGTTGCCGGCTTTGTGTCGGGCGCTTCCAGGCCTGACACGAACCGACAAGAAGATTCGTCAGGCCAGCGGAAGCCTGACCTCGGCGACAAGTCCGCCATGGCTGGAGTTGGCCAGCCGCACCTCGCCGCCGTGAGCCCGCGCGGCGCTGAGTACGATGGCAAGACCAAGGCCGATGCCGCCCGTCTGCCGGTTGCGGCTGCTCTCCGCCCGGTAGAAGGGCTCGAAGGCCCGGGCGATGTCCTTGTCGCTCATGCCAGGACCTCGATCGATGACGCTGACGACCGCCATGCCGTCCTCCCGCTCCACTCGAACCCGCGCATCGTTCCCGTAGGTCACGGCATTGGCTATAAGATTGTTGAACAGCCGCTTGAGCAACAGCGCGTCGCCGCGAACGGTGACCCGTTCCGCTCCCTCCAACTCGACCGGCCGGCCAAGATCGGCCAGGTCGTCGACCACGCCTTCGACCAGCAGGGCCAGGTCGATGGGTTCGGACGTCCTCGGCCGCGTCTCATGCTGGACGAAGTCCATCGTCGCCGCGATCATCGCCTCCATCTCGGCAATTTCAGCCTCGCCGCGGGACCGGATCGCGTCCGGTGCGTCGTTCAGGTGAAAGCGGAGCCGCGCAAGGGGCGTGCGAAGGTCATGGGCGATCGCTCCCACCACGCCGGTGCGCTCGCTGAGATAACGCTGCAGCCGTCCCTGCATGTTGCTGACTGCCTGCGCCGCCATGCGAATCTCAGCTGGGCCGCGTATCTCGACTGGCGCGACGCCCGGCTCGCGCCCGACGCGGTCCACATTTGCGGCGAACGATCGAATGGGCTGGGCAAGTGCCCGAGCGAACCACCAGGCGAACGGCAGCACCAGGAAGAATGCCAGCAGGAGCCGAAGCGCCGTGTTGATTTGCCAGCTCCAGCCTGGATCGCTCGATTGCCGTGCGAGGCTCGTTAGCCTTCCGTCCGGTAGCCGCGCCGTGACCGCGAATGCGTTGAAGACGATTGGGTCGAACTCGGACGCCGGGTAGAGCCGCGCTTCGCGCGCGATCTGCTCGTCGAGGTGAATCATCCCCCCCGGCAAAGGTGTGGTCCGTTGAAAGCGAACGGCTTCGGCTGGCACCCTGAGGTGGCGGGCGATTGCAGCGCCGATCAGGTGGTCGGACTCGGTCGCGGGTGTCACAGTTGATTGGAAAGGTTCGGCTCGGAGACCTCCGGCCTGCTTCGCAATGGGCGCGCCCGTCAGCAATCGAGCCACTTCATAGCTGGTCAGCGGCATGTCGCGCGGTGGTGCGCGGAGGAAGATGATGCCCACGTTGATGGCCGTCAGCAGCAACACCAAGCCGATTGCTAAAAGGATGGTCCGCCCAAGGATGTTGTCGGGCAGGGCCCAACGCCGCACCTTGTTCACCGGCGAGCGACCTTGGGCAGGAACATATAACCTTCGCTCCGTACGGTGCGGATCAATTCCGCTTCGGTGCGGCTGCCGAGCTTGCGTCGAAGTCGGCTCACTTGCGTATCGATCGCTCGGTCGAAGGCATCGCTCTCCGGCCCACGCGCATAATCCAGCAACTGGTCGCGGGTGAGCACCCGCTGGGGCCGTTCGACCAGCACACGGAGAAGCGAGAATTCACCTTCCGACAGGCTGATGATCACCCCTTCGGGATCCCGCAGGACGTGCCGAATTGCATCCAGGGTCCAGCCGTCGAACTGATAGATCGTGGCCGGCTCTTCCGGCGTGTCGACCGCTGCCTGTCCCTGTCGGCGCAAAACGGCGCGAATCCTGGCAAGCAGCTCTCGGGGAGAGAAGGGTTTAGGGAGGTAGTCGTCCGCCCCGACTTCCAGGCCGATGATCCGATCGGTCTCATTGCCGAGTGCCGAGACCATGACGATGCCGAGATCGCGTCGGCCACTCAGCGATCGCGCGATGGTTAAGCCGTCTTCGCCGGGCATCATGACATCGAGCACGACGATGTCGACCGGCTCGGTATCGATTACCGCGCGCATCGCGGCACCGCCCTCGGCTTCCCGGACCCGATAGCCGTGACCGGCGAGAAAGTCGCGAACCAGGCCGCGCAGCGCAGGATCGTCGTCGACGACAAGGATGTTGGCATTATCGGTCATGGGCGGTCCAGTGAGCTGAGCGTATGGCACAACGCTCTCGACCGTGTTTGTCCGTTCCGCCACAGTTTGACACAAAGGGTGGCCGGAACGCTGCACCAACGCGGCATTCCGGCCTTTTCACTTATCCCCGACGGCCGTCCCAGTCGCGTTGTTCCAGGCGAAGTTGGCGGCGTAACTGGTTGACCTGCCGTTCAAGGGCCGCGACTTCGGTCCGGGTTAGCCCATTCCGATTGTACCGGGCGTAGTCGCGGCGGACCTGAAGCGTCTGCCGACGAAGCAAAGTCGACTCCCGAGCTGAAACGGTTTGCCGCTGCTGGGCACGGGCGATCTGCCGATCCAGCTGATCGATGTCCTGCTGGATCTGACTGCGGACGGACGCGGCCGGGCGCCAGTTCTGTGCTGCGGCTGGGGCGACAGTTGCCGCCGACAGGACAAGGGCAAGCAAAAGGTTGCGCATGATAAGCCTCCGTGGTTGAAGGCATCTGGTAACTCATGCTCATGCCTAGCGGTTGCCGCTTGCGTGTCACCATGTGTCTTCGCTGCGATGAAGCGCTCTTTTGGGCTATGTCAGCCCCGGGCGGTGACGTTTGACCAGCAGTATCGCTGTGAGACTATCGCAGGTGCGTGGCCTTGCTTTCCCCAACGGCGTCATTCCAAAACGTTCCTGAGCGAACCTTTATGCGGCGGGAACTGCTGGAAGAACCAGTCATGAAAGATCCGCACTGGTCGCCGCCTGAGTGCTGCGGTTTCACACGCGAACCAATAGGAATAGGGGCTATCAGCTGAGTTGGGGAGGATCTGCGCAAGGCGTTCGCCAGTCGAATGCAACAAGTGGCTTTCGAACATGAAAGCTATGCCAAGTCCTTCAGCGGCAGCATCCAATATGAGTTGCCCGGCATCACAATAGTTCAACGAACGAGGTTTGAGGTCGGGAACACCAGCACGCTTGCGCCATACATCGAATGCCTGGGGCATGGCACGATGTAGAAGGACGGAATGTCGCTGGAGATCATGAGGCGTTCTGATGGGCTGCTCGCCATCTCCCAAGTGCTTGGGGCCTAACGGGACCACCCGCCCTTTCTCCACCAGTCGGGAATAGAGTCTGTCATCGATCTTGTCGGTGATTGCGATGGCCGCATCAACGCCGTCGTTCAACCGAGCGAGGCCATCGGCACCCGTATCCACATCTATCTGCAGGTCAGGAACTGTCCGGTGTAGCGAGGGTAATGCCGGCATAAGCCTCTGTGCTGCAAATAGCGAAGGCACAGCGATTCGAAGGCGCATGACCTTAACAGGCTCGCTGATCCGGTCGACGGCGATTGCCAGGGCGTCGAGGTGCGGGGATATGTCCGCGAGAAAGGCGGTACCTTGGAGCGTTAGCTGCAGTCCCTTGTGTTGGCGATGGAAGAGCGGGGTTCCGACGAACTGCTCTAACGTTTGGATGCGCCTCGTCAGTGCCGGTGAGGAAAGCGCAAGCGTGTCGGCTGCCGCCTTCATGGAGCCCAGTCGCGCCACGTGCATGAAGGCCTGGATCGACCCCAAGGGCGGAAGCCTCCGCATTCGGCTGGAATGCCATTGTGCAGTGCAGCAAGCAACCTTGTACTGAGCACCAACAGAGAAAAGGAGCCTTCCCGAAGGAGGATGGGAAGGCTCCTAGTTACTCAGTGCCGTTTGTCGGCTCGAGAAGACTGCAGTGAAATCGAGTCTGCTGCAATTGCGAACACTGCACAGCATGTTGAGCAATTTGCACCTGCAGATAGTCGGATCGCTCCTACGGTGACTGACTCTAGCTTGCTCACTAGCGAATAAGATGACGCTGCTATCAATTAGGCGGCGTGAGAGGATCGGGAACCAACGGCTCAGCGATCAAGGCCGTACAGCCTGCTCAACCGAATGCCCTGGGCAAGAGCGACCGGAGAGCTGGGTGCTTCTAGTCGATCATCGACCAGGGGAACGCGAGAGGCGCTTCCCTGAAGGCGAACCGATCAAGATGCTCCTGTACGACCCGCTGCATGCGGACGAGCGTCTCCTGATCTTCGGCTTCGATCAAGGTCGTGATACGTTCCTGATCCGATCTCATCGTCGCCAATGCCGACGAGAACCGCACAACCGCCTGGGGTTCATGCAATTCAACTGCAAGCTTGTGAGACCAGTGCTTACCGAGCTGTTGAACGTATTTCCAACCGCTGCGCGTGGGCACCTGCGCGCTTGCCTTGAACATCGTTCCGGACCTTATGCCTGGGTGGTCGAGTCACTAGGGATTTTCAGTCTTGTGAGGTCGCCGACGATTTCGCCCTTTTGATCGTTGGCTTTCGAACTTTAGCGCTACTCGAAGCTGTTCCGAGCTTCCGTTCTTGCTCGTGCAAAAACAACGCAGCTTCCTCGAGACAGTTCATCATGAGCTCTGTCCCGGGAGCAAGCGGCCTGTTGCGATTCCACAACATGCCGACGCCACGTGGCATCGGTGGCAGTGTCAGTGGCAGAACGGCCAGGGGCAGGGAGGGCTCGTGCGCTGCGGCGCTGGCCATCGCCGCTATGGCTTCGGTCTGGTACAGGTAAGCACGAGTGAGGTGGACCGAGGATGTCTCGACGTAGTTCTTCTCCAGCTCGATTCCGTTTCTTACCAGCGCTCGCTCCACCGGCTCGCGCATTTGAGACGCGAGGGGCGGAAGTACCCAAGGATAGTCCAAGAGTTCCGACCACTCCAGGTGCTTGCGCTTGGCGATCGGGTGACTAGGGCTGGTCACCAGCACGAGTGGCTCGTCGAGTAGCTGCTT
>Ga0210040_10009241_pt1 | contig 11507 bp, 7 predicted proteins | sample CryGeyCG12114_NA_FD_185462 | JGI IMG/M metagenome (GOLD analysis project Ga0210040, IMG submission 185462) | Groundwater microbial communities from aquifer - Crystal Geyser CG19_WC_8/21/14_NA (SPAdes) (version 2) | ecosystem: Environmental > Aquatic > Deep subsurface > Groundwater | place: USA... | reverse complement strand
TCGTCGTGACCCGCTCACCCAACGCCTCCGCCGCCCGGACCCGGCGACCCGCCTCACCCCGTGACAGGCGCAGCGCCCACGCCAGCAGTCTGGCCATGCTCGGCTGGCTCAGCTTCTCCGGCAGCCGGCGACCCTCACCGTCGCGCACGGCCCGGTGGTCGACCAGGGCGAGCCGGTGACGGACCCGCTCGAGCTCCTGCAGGAACCCCACCAGCTCCTTGTCGCTGAGCGGCTCGAAGCCGCCGCCCTCGACGACGTCGACCAGATCGCGGGCCGCGCCGCGGAACCGGTCGAGGGCGAGGTCGACCGCGGTCGCCTCCCGGCCCTCGATCTCCATGCCCTCAACCTACGAAAGACCACTGACAGTTAACGAACACGTGTTCGATGAGCGCGGGAACCACGTAAGTCCCTCGCCCGGCTCAGGGAGCGGCGTGATGTCCGCCGGCGCGGGTCAGACGGAGACGTCGGCCCGCCGGCGTCCGTGCTCGCCGTCGTCGGAGTCGCACAACGTACGACCGTCGGTGTAGAGCACGCCGTCGGCGAACCTGGCCTCCACCTGCCCGCCGCCGAACTGCTCGGTGTAGAGGCGGGCGTAGAGGCCGCCCCTGGCGAGGAGCTCCGCGTGGGTGCCCTGCTCGACCAGCTCCCCGTCCTCGAGGCCGAAGATGACGTCGGCGTTCTGGATGGTCGAGAGGCGGTGGGCGATGGCGATGGTCGTCCGGCCCTGCGTCGCACGCTCGAGCGCGTCCTGGACCAGCCGCTCGGTCTCGGTGTCCAGCGCCGACGTCGCCTCGTCGAGGATCAGCACCCGCGGGTCCTTGAGGAACACCCGCGCGATGGCCAGCCGCTGCTTCTCCCCGCCGGACAGCCGGTAGCCGCGCTCCCCCGTGATCGTGGCGTAGCCCTCGTCGAAGCCCATGATCCGGTCGTGGATGTTGGCGTTGCGTGCCGCCTCGTGGACCTCGGCCTCGGTGGCGGCCGGCCGGGCGTAGGCGATGTTGTCGTAGATCGTGCCGTGGAAGAGGTAGGGCTCCTGCGTCACCATGCCGACGGTCTCGGCGAGCGAGTCCATGGTGAGGTCGCGGACGTCGACCCCGTCCACGAGGACCGCGCCCTCGGTGACGTCGTAGAAGCGCGGGACGAGGTAGGTCATCGTCGTCTTGCCCGACCCCGAGGGCCCCACGATGGCCGCGAGCTGGCCGGGGCGGACGTGCAGCGAGAGGTGCTTGAGCGTCCAGGTCTCACCCGGCGGCCGCGCGGCCGACTCGTCCGTCGCCGCCGGGACGGGCGCCCCGCGCTCCCCCGCGAACCGCGGTCCCCGGCCCGCGGGTGCGGTGAGCTCGCGCGGCTGCGGGTAGCGGAACCACACGTCCGCGAACTCGACGGAGCCACCCGCGGGACCGCTCGGCAGGGCCCGGGCTCCCGGACGCTCGACGACGGCGGGCTCGAGGTCGAGGTACTCGAAGATCCGCCGGAACAGGGCCAGCGACGTCTGCACGTCGAGCGTGACCCGCATCAGCTGGATGAGCGGCATCTGCAGGCGGGCCTGCAGCGTGGTGAAGGCGACGAGGGTGCCCGCCGTCAGCGTCGCCGCGCCGACGCTGATCCGGCCGGTGATGATGAAGCCGGCCGCGAGGTAGATCAGCGCGGGGGTGATCGCGAAGAACGTCTGGACGAGGGCGAAGAACGCGCGTCCGGTCATGGCCTGCTCGACCTGGAGCCGGGTCTGGCGCGCGTTCTCCTCGCGGTAGCGCTGCACCTCCGAGTCGGCGCGGTTGAAGACCTTGGCCAGCAGGATGCCGGAGACCGAGAGCGACTCCTCGGTGATCGCCGTCATCTCTGACAGCGACTCCTGGGTGCGCCGGGCCAGCCGCTGGCGCCGCCGGCCGACCCGCAGCTGCAGCCAGACGAACAGCGGCATCAGGACGAGGGTGATGATCGTCAGCTGCCAGCTCAGCAGCACCATGGCGATGAACGCCGAGATGACCGTGACCGAGTTCTGCACGATGGTCGTCGCGGTGTCGGTGAGGACGGTCCGCACGCCGCTCACGTCGTTGGCCAGCCGGGACTGGATCGCGCCCGTCTTGGTCGCGGTGAAGAACGCCAGCTCCATCTTCTGCAGGTGCGCGAAGAGGTCCCCGCGCAGGTCGGCCATGGCCGAGTTGCCGATGGTGCTGGTCAGCAGGTTCTGGCCGATGCCGATCAGCGCGGTGGCCACGGGGACGACGCACAGGCCGGCGACCAGCCAGCCGAGCAGGTGGAGGTCGGCCGGACGCCCGTCGGTCGGGAAGAGGGCGTCGTCGAACACGGCCTTGGTCAGGAACGGGGCGAGGATGCCGAGCAGCGCGGACAGGACCACGGCCAGCAGGACCAGCACGATCTTGTTGCGGTAGGGCGCGAGCATCCGCGCGATCCGCCGCAGGGTGGTCTGCGAACCGTCCTGCTCCACGGCGTGCGGACCGTGGGCCGCCGGCTCCGTGGTCGCGTCCGTCACGTCGTGAGCCTAGTGGCGCGTACGGCGGAGGGGCCGACGCCAGGAGCGACGAGGCGGCTACCGGTACTCCTTGGGGAGCGGGGGTGCGTACTCGCTGCGCGTGCTCGTACGGAGCCCGAGCTTGACCATCGACTCCACCAGTGCCACGGCCGCGCTGACACCGTCGATGACCGGCACGCCGACCTGCTCCGACACGTCGTGGCAGAAGTCGGCCATGCCGGCGCAGCCGAGCACGACCGAGTCGGACTCGTCGTGCTCGACCGCCCGGCGGCAGAGGTCGACGACGAGCTTGCGGGCGTCGGAGGCGGGGTCGTCCAGCTCGAGGACCGGCACCTCGCAGGCGTAGATGCTGCGGCAGTGGCCGGCGAACCCGTAGCGCTGGACGAGGTGCTCGGCCTGCCCCATCGTCCGGGCCAGGGTGGTGACCACGCTGAAGGACCGCCCGAGCATCGTGGCCAGGTGGAACCCCGCCTCGGCGATGCCCACCACCGGGCCCGAGGCCAGCTCCCGCGCCGCGTCGAGGCCGGGGTCGCCGAAGCAGGCGATGACGAAGCCGTCGACCCCGTCGGCCTCCGCCGCCGCCACCTCGGCCAGCAGGCCGGGGACGGCCAGCGCCTCGTCGTAGTGGCTCTCGATCGAGGCCGGTCCGCGCGCGTTCGTGATCGCGATGATCTCGGTGGAGGCGTCGGCGACCCCGCGGGCCGCGGCGCCGACCGCCGCGGTCATCGACTCCGTGGTGTTCGGGTTGATGACGGCGATGCGGCGCCGCACGGTCGGGCCAGGGATCACTGGCCCACCCCGCTCGTGACCACCTCGACGTCGCGGTCGAGGTGCGCGATGCGGGGGTTGACGCGCTCCAGCAGCGTGAAGGCCGCGAACCCGAGCCCGCAGCCCACGAACCAGCTGAAGTCGCCCGCGTGGGACAGGATCGCGCTGTCGGAGGTGGCCCAGGCCACGCCCCCGACGAGCACCAGGACGATGGCCGGCACACCCCCGATCAGGACGGAGGCCACCGCGTTCGGGTTGTAGCCGTTGCGGAACCAGTAGCGCTTCGTCGTGTCCATGGAGTACATGTCGTCGACCCAGACGCGCTGCCTGCTGACCACGTAGTAGCCGGAGATCAGGATCCCGAAGAGCGGGCCGATCAGGGCGCCGAGGATGCCGAGGGTGAACAGGATGCCCTCGTCGCTGTTGTACCAGTTCCACGGCGTCAGGAGGACGGAGCCGACCGCGGCGATCATGCCGCCCATCCGCCAGCTGATCTTCCTCGGGTTGACGTTGGAGAAGTCGAAGGCCGGGGAGATGAAGTTGGCGACGATGTTGATGCCCACCGTGGCGATGACGAAGGTCAGCCCGCCGAGCAGGATGGCGAAGCCGGAGTCGATGCGCTGCACGGTCTCGATCGGGTCGGTGATCATCTCGCCGAACACCGGCACGGTGGCCGAGGCGGTGACGACGGTGAGGATGGAGAAGAAGAGGAAGTTCAGGGGCAGGCCGAGCCAGTTGCCCTTGCGGACCGCCTTGAACGACCGGGCGTAGCGCGAGAAGTCGCCGAAGTTGAGCATCGGTCCCGAGAAGTACGACACCACGGCCGCGATCGCCGCGATCATCACCGGGATGGAGGCCGCGAAGCCGAGCTGCTGGGTCGAGAGGTTGAGGCTGATGTTCCCGATGCCGGCCTTGGCCACGAGGTAGACGCAGAGGATGATCATGACGACGTAGACCGCGGGCCCGGCCCAGTCGATGAACCGCTTGATCGCCTCCATGCCGCGCCAGAACACCGCCGCCTGCGCGACCCAGAGGATCGCGTAGCAGAGGTAGCCCAGCGGCGACAGGCCCAGGAACGTCGTGCCGTTCAGGACGGCGGAGAAGCCGGGCGCGAACTTGAGGAAGATGATCATCAGTGACGTCGCGGCGAGGTAGGTCTGCACGCCGTACCAGGCGATCGCGATGCAGCCGCGGATGATGGCCGGGATGTTCGCCCCGCGCACGCCGAAGACCGCCCGGTTGATCACCGGGTACGGCACCCCGGTGATCTGGCTGGGCTTGGCGACCAGGTTGCAGAACACCATCACGATCCCGATGCCGATGACCAGCGACACCAGCACCTGCCAGGCGGCGATGCCGAGGCTGAAGAGGGCGCCGGCGGTGACGTAGCCGCCGACGCTGTGCACGTCGGACATCCAGAACGCGAAGATGTTGTACGACGACCAGCTCTGCTTCCGCAGCGGCGCGAGGTCGGTGTTCGCCAGCCGGTCGTCGTACTCGGGCTTGACCAGGCCGTCACCACCCGGGTGGCCGGCCGTCTCGAGGACGTCGTGGTGCGAAGGGGCGGTGTCGGTCATGCGGGCCTCCCGAGGAGTGACGCTTTCTCGTCACGCTAGGGATCACCGGCGACGTCGTGGTTTCATCCGTGTAACGGATTATCGCCGTGCCGACGGGTGGCCACCGCTCGGATCCTTGGCCCGACGGGAGTCTCCGGGCGACGTCTCGGCCCGTGCCGCGATCTTGGCCACGAGCGTGCCGACGGTCCCCACGGTGCGCGTGGTCGCGCTCACGCCGACGATCCTGCTGAACGCCGCCGCGAGCCTGCTGTCGGCGATCCCGTCGCCGTAGTGCACCCACACCTCGCGTCCCGCCACCAGGAAAGGTTCCGCCGGGGTCGCGACCTCCGCCAGCCGGGCCACCGCACCGTCCCGTGCCGGGCCCACGAGGAACGCGACCGTCACCCGGCTGGGTGAACCGTCTCGGAAGGGGTTCTGCTCGAGGAGCGCCCCCAGCTGGGCCGCGGAGCGGACGGTCACGTCGACCTGGGCCCCGTGCTCGCGCAGCAGGACGCCGGCGACCTCCCGCTCGACGGCGGCCGCGTCCTCGCCCGTCGTCAGCACGAGGTTCCCGCTGCTGGCCCAGGTCCACACGTCGTCGTAGCCGAGCTCGCGGCCGAGCTCGGCCAGCCGCGGCATCGACACCTTCCTGGTCGGACCGAGGTTCACCCCGCGCAGGAACGCGACGTACGTCGTCACGGCGCCTCCCGTCCTTCTTCCGACCGACGCATCCATCGACAGCCACCCCTCTGGCTGCCACGATGCCTGAGGTGACGAGAACGCAGCAAGCACCGGCGGTGGCGGCGCGGTCCGCGCAGGAGGTCGCCCCACCGACGCGGCAGCCGAGGCGCCGGCGGGTGGTCCGACGGGTGGTGCCGACCCTGGTGCTGGGCGCGCTCGTCTCGTCGGTGCTCGTCGCCGTCCCGGTGTCGCCCGCGGCCGCCAGCACGACGCGGTGCGTGGGCAGCGGCGCCGGCTGCTACGCGACGCTGCAGGGCGCGATCGACGCGTCCGCCGCCGGGGACACGGTGCGCGTCACGCCCGGCACGTACGCGGGTGGCGTCCGCATCGCCAAGAACCTCACGCTCGTCGGAGCCGGGGCCGGGCGCTCGGTCGTCCGCGGCGGCGGCCCGGTGATCACGATCAGCCCCACCGGGCCCGGGACGCCGGTCGTCGACATCACCGGCCTCACCGTCACCGGCGGGCTCGACCCGGGCGGGGACGACGGGGTGCACGCGGCCGGCGGAGGCCTCTTCATCCCGCCCGCGGGGGAAGGTGTCCCGGGAGCCACGGTGACCCTCCGCAACGTCAACGTGACGCACAACCGGGCCCGGCCTCGCAGCACGCAGCCGGCGGACTGGCCCCTCGTGTGCGCCGAGGGCAAGAGCTGCCGGTTCGCCTCCGCCGTCGGTGGCGGGATCGCCTCCTCGGGCCACCTCACGCTCATCGACTCGGTGGTGAGCAGCAACGAGGTGGGCGGGCGGGCGACCGAGGCGCGGGGTGGCGGCATCCACAGCGACGTCGGCTCCCTCACGCTGCGCTCGTCCCGCGTCCTCGACAACCGGGTCGACCCGGTCGCGATCGGTCGGCTGGTCCAGGGCGGCGGGATCTACGTCGAGCAGAGCGAGATGACCCTGCTGGACAGCTCGGTGAGCGGCAACCGTGCGGACATGGTGACGCGGTGGCCCGGCCTGGCGGACGTCAACACCTTCCAGGCCCGCGCCGACAGCGGTGGCATCCACCTGGGCGAGTGGAGCACCGCCCGGATCGAACGTTCGCGGATCAACGACAACCTCGTCACCGCCACGGACCCGGTCGGCGAACCGAGGGCCTTCGACTCGGCGATGCTGGCGGACGGGGCGACCCTCGAGATGCGCCACAGCGAGCTGAGGCGGAACACGGTGCGCGTGCGCGGCGCGACCACGAACCACGACTCGCCGAGCGGACAGGTTGCCGAGCTCGACGGCACGACCGAGGTCAGCGACACCCTGGTGGAGGGCAACCACGTCTCGGTCGTCGCCGACCGCGGCGACGCGTCCGCCGCCGGTGGGCTCCGCTTCGTCAACTACTTCGACTTCTCGGCCGACCTCGCCCGGGTCGTCGTCAGAGACAACACGGTGACGGCGCGCAGCCGGAACGGCTCGGCCCACGCCCAGGCCGGGGGCCTCTGGAACATGGGCTCGCTGAGGATCACGGGCTCCACGTTCAGCCGGAACGTGGTCGTGGCGAAGGGAGGCGACGCCACCGCCAGGGGCGGCGGCGTGCTCAGCGAGCGCACGAACGGCGACCCCTTCCTGCTCAGCCTCGTCGGGTCGAGGGTCGAGCGGAACGCCGCGGTCACCAGCCGGGGCGGCACCGCCTCGGGCGGAGGTCTCCTCAGCGACGGGGAGGTCGAGCTGCGGGAGACCACGATCCGGCGGAACGTGCCCGACCAGTGCGTGGGCTGCACCACGCGCTGACCGGTCCGGCGTGCTGGTCCGGCGAGCGCCGGGCTCAGACGCCGACGAGCCGGCCCGGGCGGTTGCGGAGGAAGACGGCCCAGGTGACGACGACGCAGATCGCGTAGAACGCGATGAACGTGACGTACGCGCCGTCGCCGTTCTTGAGGGTGAGGAACGACTGGCGGAAGGCGAGGTTGACCAGGACGCCGCCGAAGGCGCCGATCGCCCCGGCCAGCCCGATGAGCGCGCCCGAGCGTCGCCGGGCCACGGTGTCCGCCGCGTCGCGCCCGGTGCCGCCGGCCACGGCGGTGTCGGCCTTGGCGTGGAAGATCGCCGGGATCATCTTGTAGACCGAGCCGTTGCCGATGCCGCTGAACACGAACAGGATCACGAAGCCGACGAAGAACAGCGGCAGCGAGTTCGCCCTCGAGGCCAGCAGCACGATGACGGCACCGAGGGCCATGACCACGAAGTTGATGCAGCTGACGAGCGAGCCCTTGTAGCGGTCGGCCAGGTGGCCCCCGATCGGTCGGACCAGCGAGCCGAGCAGCGGACCGAGGAACGTCAGCGCCGCGGCCTTGACCGGCACCGGGAACTGGGCGGGGAACTGGACCAGCAGCACCTGGCCGAAGGCGAAGCCGAAGCCGATGAACGAGCCGAACGTGCCGATGTAGAGCAGCGCGATCCACCACGTCTCGCTGTGCCGGGTGACCTCCCGGATCGCTCCCTTGGCGTTCGAGTTCTGCGTCAGGTTGTCCATCGTCAACGCCGCACCGAGCGCTGCGAGCAGGATCAGGGGGATGTAGACCGCGACCAGCGCACGCGGGTGGGCGACGCCCACGGTGGCCAGCACCAGCAGGCCGACGAGCTGGACGACCGGCACGCCCAGGTTCCCGCCGCCGGCGTTCACCCCGAGCGCCCAGCCCTTGAGCCGCTTGGGGTAGTAGGCGTTGATGTTGGTCATCGAGGACGCGAAGTTCCCGCCGCCCACGCCGGCGAGCAACGACACGAGGAGCAGCGTGTTGAACGAGACCCCGGGCTTCAGCACGATCGCGATGGCCACGGTCGGGACCAGCAGCAGGAGCGCCGCGACGATCGTCCAGTTGCGGCCGCCGAAGGTGCCCACCGCGAACGTGTAGGGGATCCGCAGCACGGCGCCGACCAGGGTCGGCAGCGCGGTGAGCAGGAACTTCTGCGCCGGGTCGAAGCCGTAGGCCGGGCCCAGGAACAGCACGAGCACCGACCACAGGCTCCAGACCGAGAAGCCGATGTGCTCGCTGATCACCGAGAAGAGCAGGTTGCGCCGGGCGATCGGCGCGCCGGTCTGTTCCCAGAACTGCACGTCCTCAGGACGCCAGTCGTTGATCCAGCGCCCGCCGAGCTGCTTCTGCGCGGCGTTGCTGAGGTGGTGGGTGGAGGTGGGGGTGAGGTCGGTCGACATGGCTTCCCTGCAGTTCGGTGAGGCGGGCAGCGGACGGTGGAAGGGGACAGTCAGACGGTGAGGACGATCTCCGCGCCGTCGAGGCGGACGTCGTAGTGCTGCAGCGGCGGCTGGCCGGTCTTCGAGCAGCCGGTGTCGAGGTCGAACGCGTTGAGGTGCAGCGGGCACAGGACGACCTTCAGGTCGGTCTGCCCGTCGGCGATCGGGCCGCCGCGGTGCGTGCACACCGCCGACAGGGCGCGGACCCGGCCGTCCCGGATCCGGAACACGGCCACCTGCTCGCCGGCGACGTCGAAGGTCCGCCCCTCGCCGTACGGGATCTGCTCGATCGGGCCCAGCCGGTGCTCGGTCGGCCCGTCGTGCGCACCGAGCCCGACCGCCTGCACCAGCCGCTCACCGATGCTCACCACGCACCCCCGAGCAGCTCGGTGGCCCGGTCGGCCGGGACGTGCGGCAGCACCTCGAGCGGGAGCGCGGTCCGGAACTGCCCCGGGGTCATCGGGTCCTTGCCCTGCGTCCAGGGGTCGACGTGGGTGTCGGCGTGCAGCTGGACCGCGGCGTCGAGCCGTTCCGCGATGCCCTCGGAGTCCTCGACCACGACGGCTCGGAGGTGCTCGATCCCGACGCGGGGCACCCAGGCGTACGTGCGCTCCAGCCAGTTCGCGCTCTCGCGGTAGTACTGCAGGAACCGGCCGGTGATCGTCTTCGCCTCGTCCGCGGAGTCGACGGTGCAGAGCAGGTCGCCCTTGCGGATGTGCGCACCGGCCGCGCCGCCGACGTAGATCTCCCAGCGGCCGCCCTCGATCGCCACGATGCCGACGTCCTTGCACAGCGACTCGGCGCAGTTGCGGGGGCAGCCCGAGACGGCGAGCTTCATCTTGGCGGGCGACTCCATGCCCGCCATCCGGGTCTCGATCTCCACCCCGAGCTTCGTGGAGTCGCCGGTGCCGAAGCGGCAGAACTCCTGGCCGACGCACGTCTTCACCGTGCGGAACGACTTGCCGTAGGCGTAGCCCGACGGCATGTCCAGGTCCGCCCAGACGCCCGGCAGGTCCTCCTTCTTGATCCCGAGCAGGTCGATCCGCTGGCCGCCGGTCAGCTTGACCATCGGGACCGCGTACTTGTCGGCCACGTCGGCGATGCGGCGCAGCTGCGCCGCCGTGGTGACGCCGCCCCGCATCTGCGGCACGACGGAGAACGTGCCGTCGCGCTGGATGTTGGCGTTGACCCGGTCGTTGATGAACCGGGCGTCCTTCTCCTCGACGTAGTCCTCGCCCCACATCATCTTGAGCAGCGAGGACAGGCCCATCTTGGACTTGGCCTCCTCGGCGCCGTCGGGGGCGAGCGCGGCGAACACGGCCGACGGCGTCATCAGGCGCTGCTCGCGGATGATCTCCATCAGCGGCGCCTTGGCCATCGGGATCCCGGGCACGTAGTAGCTGGCGGCCGGGTCCTCCTCCACCGCGCCGCCGGCTGCGTGCTCGACGAGCTGGGCGACCAGGCCCTTGCAGGTGCCGCACCCCTTGCCGGCGCGGGTGGCGTCCATGACCCCGGAGACGGTCTTGCAGCCGCCGCCGACGCAGTCGACGATCGCCTTCTTGGAGACGCCGTTGCAGTTGCAGACCTGGGCGTCGTCGGCGAGCTCGGCGACCCCGACCTCCTCGCTCGGGCCGCCCAGGTCGAACATCAGCTCCACCCGCTGCTCGGGCAGCGGGAGGCCGCGGTCGAAGGCCTGCTGGAGGAAGGCGACCTTCTTGCTGTCGCCGAGCAGGGTCGCGCCGACGATCTTGTCGTCGCGGATGACGATCGACTTGAACACCCCGCGCTTCGGCTCGGAGAAGACGATGTGCTCGTCGGTCTCCTTCTCCGGCGAGGTCAGCCCCATCGACGCCACGTCCACCCCGGCGACCTTGAGCTTGGTCGCGGTCCGCGAGCCCAGGTACGCCGCCGTCGGGTCGTGCCCGGTGATCTGGTCGGCGAGCACGACGGCCTGCTCCCACAGCGGGGCGACCAGGCCGTAGACCTCGCCGCGGTGCTGCACGCACTCCCCCACGGCGTAGATGTCGTCCTCGTCGAGCACCCGCATCTGGTCGTCGACCACGACGGCGCGCTCGACGGCCAGCCCGCTGAGCAGGGCGACCTCGGTGTTGGGCCGGATGCCGGCGGCGACGACCACGAGGTCGCAGTCGATCTCGGCGCCGTCCTTGAGCCGCAGGCCGCGGACCTTGTCCGGTCCCCAGATCGCGGTGCTCCGGTTGCCGCAGACGACGTGGATGCCGAGGGCCTCCATGCTCTGCCGCAGGATCTCGCCGCCCTCGGGGCCGAGCTGGGCGTTCATCAGGTGCTTCGGCGAGTGCACGACGGTGACGTCGAGCCCGTAGTGCTGCAGCCCCCGGGCCGCCTCCAGGCCGAGCAGCCCGCCGCCGATGACGACGGCCCGGTGGTGCTCGTCGTGGGTGGCGTAGTCGATCATCGCGCGGGTGTCGTCGATGGTCCGGAAGGCGAACACGCCGGGCAGGGTGGAGCCGTCGGGGCCCTGCAGACCCTCCATCGGCGGCATGAACGACCGGCTCCCGGTGGCGATGACCAGGTCGTCGTACGGCTCCGTACGGCCGTCGTCGGTGATCACGAGCTTGGCGATCCGGTCGATCCGGTCGACGCGGACGCCCGCGTGCAGCTCGATCGAGTTCTCGACGTACCACTCGAGCGAGTTCAGGTAGATGTCGTCGTGGCTCTCCTCGCCCGACAGGACGTGGCTGAGCATGATCCGGTTGTAGTTGCCGTACGGCTCGTCGCCGAACATCGTG
>Ga0210040_10009240_pt1 | contig 11507 bp, 11 predicted proteins | sample CryGeyCG12114_NA_FD_185462 | JGI IMG/M metagenome (GOLD analysis project Ga0210040, IMG submission 185462) | Groundwater microbial communities from aquifer - Crystal Geyser CG19_WC_8/21/14_NA (SPAdes) (version 2) | ecosystem: Environmental > Aquatic > Deep subsurface > Groundwater | place: USA... | reverse complement strand
AATTCATCGAGCGAGTATTTCCGGAGAAAGGTACCAATAGCGGTTAATCGCTGCGCATCGTCTAATAAAGAACCATCCGGGGCGCAAGCATCCGACATGGTTTTAAATTTATATAGTTTAAATTGCTGTTCGTTCAGGCCGGGCCGAATTTGCGTAAATAAAACGGCTCGTTTCTGAAAAATAAAGAGCAGCCCGGCGAGCAGCAACATGATTGGCAGCGCTACCAGCAACGCCGGAACCCCAATTCCTAAATCTAAAAGCCGTTTAAAATATTTTTGGTACATGCCTCTTTTTCGACCTCTAATTTACGGCATTTTAAAACAAAACCCAAAGGTTAAACATTCTACTCTTTATGCTTTTATCTCTTCCGGTCTCTTTTTACCTTCGCCGCTATGATTGTATTTCCCAACGCTAAAATAAATATCGGTTTACACGTGGTTTTGCGCCGGCCGGATGGTTTTCGGAATTTAGAGTCTTGCTTTTACCCGGTGCAATGGCAAGACGCCCTGGAAGTGGTGCCGGCCACGCAAACCCAGTTAACCCTGTCGGGCATTCCGGTACCCGGAGCTACGGAAACCAATTTGTGCGGGCAAGCCTACGATTTGCTGCGGATGGATTATAACTTACCGCCGGTAAACATGCATTTGCACAAAAACATTCCGATTGGGGCCGGCATGGGCGGAGGATCAGCGGACGGGGCTTTTGCGTTGCAAGTGTTAAATAATTTATTTTCATTAAATCTGGCACCAGAAGTTTTGGAAGGATATGCCCGCCGCTTAGGCAGCGATTGTGCGTTTTTTATTCGGAACAAACCGGTATTTGCCCGCGAACGAGGCGATGTTTTTGAGCCGATAAACTTAGATTTAAGCAGCTACCAGATCTTGATAGTTTACCCTAATTTACATATTACTACCGGCGAAGCATTTGGTTTGGTAAAAACGGAGATGCCCCGTTATAATTTAAAAGAAGTATTGGAACAGGATATAACTACCTGGAAAGATAAAGTAGAAAATAGTTTTGAAGTTGCTTTGTTTCCGAAATATCCGGTGTTGCCCGAGATAAAAGCGGAACTATACGCACAAGGCGCCATTTATGCTTCTATGACGGGTTCTGGTTCGGCCATCTATGGTATTTTTCCGCCGGGCGAAATAGCTACAGAGTGGGCGTTTCCGGAAGCTTTCCGGTGGTGGCACGGGCAGCTGTAAGTTTGTGGCGCCGCGTTAAATAACCTTCAATTAAGGCATGCGAAAATACACTGAATAATATGATAGCGGCCCCCAGGTAAAAGCCTACCGACATATGTTCGGCATCTTTAAATAAAAGCAAAGCGAACACTATTCCGTACACCGGCTCCAGGTTGACGCTTAAATTTACCGTAAAAGCCGATATGCGCTGCATAAGCCGTACCGTAGAAGTGAAGGGATAAACGGTACATACCAAAGCCAGCAGGAGTAACCATAAACCATCCCACCAGGTTAAGTTAAAATTCAAAGTGCCAGTATCAGTTAAATAAGCCGCATAAAAAGGAAAAAACAATGCCGTAGCCAAACAAGCGCCCGCCAACTCGTAACACGAAATAACCAACGGACGGTGCTGTTGAGCTAAGCGGGCATTTATAATGGTGAATATAGCGCTCAGCATGGCCGACACCACCGCCATGATAATTCCCAGCAGGTGATTAAATTCAAATCGAAATATTAAATACAAGCCCACTATAATTAGTAAGGACATTAAAAGCTCGTGAGCTCTTAATTTTTTGCGCGTAAAAACCGGTTCCAACAGGGCGGTCCAGAGACTGACGGTAGATAAACCGGCGAGGCAAATGGCCACCGAAGAAACCCGGGCCGAAGCAAAAAATAAGATCCAGTGCGCCGAAATCAGGAAACCAACGCCAATAATTTTAGTAATTTGCCGGGTGCCAATCCGGAAAGATATATTTTTTAGATAAAGGATTAAGGCCAGGGCAGAAGCTGCAATAAGTGTGCGGGCAAATACCAGTTCAACTGCTGGTATAGAAATAAGCTTTCCCAGAATAGCTGTAAATCCCCAGAGGAAAACAATGAAATGAAGTTCTAAATAATTTTTTAACGTAGGCGCCAAATCAGTGAACAGTAATCAGTAAAAAGTAAACTGTAATTAGTAAACAGTAAACATGTATAATTTACTGAAAACATATTATAATGTTAAAGCTTTGATAATTACCCGTAACCCCAATTCTTTATAGCGGTACACTGCTAACTGCTAACTGCTAACTGCTAACTGCTAACTGCTAACTGCTAACTGCTAACTGCTAACTGCTAACTGCTAACTGCTTAACGCGGTACGGTTTTATACAACACTATCCCAATAGCAGTAAAAACCATAGACGGAATCCAGGCGGCAACCATGGGATGGACATCGCCGACTTGCGCCAAACTACGGCTCATGATAACGAAAATAATAAAGATAAAGGCCAGAATAAAACCTAAAGCAATCTGAAAACCAACGCCGCCCCGCGCTTTACGCGAACTTAGAATTACCCCAATTACCGTTAATATAATAATGGCAAAAGGATAACTGAAACGTTCGTATTTCTCAATGAGGTAAATTTCGATATCATCCGCGCCCCGCATCATGCGCTCCTGAATAAATCGGTTTAGTTCGGGTAAGGTAAAGGTTTCACCTAGGCGGTACGTACTGGCAAAATCTTTCGGTAATAAATTTAAAGTGGTATCTACGGGCGTAGGATGAATGATGATCTTTTCTTTTTCCCCTTCAAACTGCCGCAGTTGGTACCGGTCGAGGTGCCATTTATTTTGGGTAGAATCCCAGGTAATGGCTTCGGCTATTAGTTTTTGTTTTACTAAGTTACGCTCTATCGTTTCTAAAGTAAAGCGATAGCCAATGTTGGCGGTGTTGTTATAACTTTCAAGGTAGGCGTACTGGGTAGGCGATAATTTAAAATGAATATTGCGTTGATCGTACGTGTACGGATTTTTAATGTATTTAATTTCGAAAGCGACACGGGTTTTATTCGCATTAGGAATAACCCAACCAATCATAAAGAAGGTAAAAGCGCCAATAATAGCCGCACCCATCAGGTATGGTACTAAAAAGCGCTTAAAACTAACGCCGCTGCTTAGTATGGCAATAATCTCAGTATGAGAAGCAAGCTTAGCGGTTACAAAAACCGTAGCTATAAATACGGTTATGGGGCTGAGCATATTGGCATAAAATGGAATTAAATTTAGGTAATAATCCAAAATAATGGATTTAAAACTAACGCCCGTCTGAATAAAATCATCGTTTTTTTCGGTAAAATCAATGACGCAAATAATCACCACCAAAATCAAAACCACAAACACAAAGGTGGTCAGAAATTTTTTTAATATGTATTTATCTAACAGTTTCATTCAAATTGCAAATGTACTTAGTCTTTAGCCTTTAGTTATTAGAATATTAACTGTATTAACACTTCTCTATTATAGATAATAACTATTTCAGTAAGATAATTCCGGGCGCAGATAATATTTAATCTATTGTTAATTCAAATGCTGATCTGAGGTAATTTAAAGCTACAGACTAACCACTACAGTCTTGTCATTACTTGCTTTACCATCTTATCTTTCCATTCCCGGAAGGTACCTTGTAGTATTTGTTCGCGGGCCTGTTTTACGAGCCATAAGTAAAAGGTCAGGTTATGTACGCTGGATATTTGGGAACCTAACATTTCGTTGCTGTGCACCAGGTGGCGTAAATAAGCCTTGGTATAAAACGTACTGGCGTAACCTCCCAGAGTCTCATCTATCGGCGAAAAATCTTTCTTCCAGCGTTCGTTCCGGATATTAATAATGCCCTGGGTGGTAAACAACATGCCGTTGCGGGCATTGCGGGTAGGTAAAACACAATCGAACATATCTACGCCCAAAGCTATATTTTCCAGGATGTTAGCCGGTGTGCCTACGCCCATTAAGTAACGTGGTTTGTCTTTGGGCAGTATGTCACATACCAATTCCGTCATTTCGTACATCATCTCGGCCGGTTCTCCTACCGATAAGCCGCCAATCGCATTTCCTTCGCGGTTAAAAGAAGCAATGGTTTCGGCGGACTGCACCCGAAGATCTTTGTAGGTACTACCTTGCACAATTGGAAATAATGTCTGGTCGTAACCGTATTTGCCGGAAGTGCTGTCAAACCGGTCGCAACAGCGTTGGAGCCACCGATGCGTCATGTTCAACGACCGTTTTGCGTATTGGTAATCGCAGGGATAAGGAGTACATTCATCAAAAGCCATCATAATATCGGCCCCAATGATGCGCTGGATATCCATCACGTACTCCGGCGAGAAAAAATGGGAAGAACCATCGATGTGAGATTTGAATTTTACGCCTTCCTCCACAATTTTGCGGGTTCCGGAAAGCGAATAAACCTGGTAGCCGCCACTGTCGGTTAAAATGGGGCGGTTCCAGCCGTTAAACCGGTGCAGGCCACCTGCTTGCTCCATTACTTCCAAACCGGGCCGTAAGTACAAATGATAAGTATTTCCCAAAATAATTTGGGCCTGAATATCGTCGTATAATTCGCGCTGGTGCACGGCTTTTACCGTAGCGGCCGTTCCGACCGGCATAAAAATAGGCGTTTGTATGGTGCCGTGCGCCGTCTTAATTTCGCCTGCCCGGGCTTTCGATTGGCTATCGGTGGCTTGTAGTTCGAATGTCATGTATCATGTAGAAGGACCAATAAGCAAAAAATAAGTTATCGCCCGGAAATCTAACTCAAAAGAAGCTGCAAAATTACGCTTTAATTAGGATACTTTTATGTATTCCGGAAAAATACTAAGCCGGATACCGAGAAGGCACCCGAATTTAATACTTTTACCAGCTCAAAGGAAAGCGGCCCTTGATGCAAACTATTTTAATTTTATTATTTATACTGAGTGTGGTATTGCAGGTGAGCTATGCGGCGTACTACTTTATACCGTTCTATTTCTACAAACCGCCAGCTTACAGCAATCCTGAATTTCCGGTTTCGGTTATCATTGCCGCTCACAACGAAGAAAACAACCTAAAACAATTCTTGCTGGCCATTCTGACGCAAAAGTATAAAGTGTTTGAGGTTATTGTGGTAAATGATCGGTCCACAGATGGTACTCAAAAATATTTAGTAGATTTATGCCAGGAATACTTAAATTTACGTATAATAGCCATCGAACAAACACCGCTAGAACAGAATCCGAAAAAATATGCGCTAACCCAAGGCATTGCGGCTGCCCGTTACGAACATTTATTATTTACGGACGCTGATTGCCAGCCCCGGAGCGACAATTGGATTAGTATGATGGTCGGCGGGTTTTATACGGATAGCGCTATTGTATTAGGTTATGCGCCCTATAGAGAGATATACGGGTTTTTAAATAATTTAATCCGTTACGAAACCCTAGTATCGGCTATTCAGTATTTTTCGTTTTCTGTAAAAGGTAATTCTTATTTAGGGGTGGGGCGCAACTTAGCTTATACCAAAACTTGTTTTTACCGCACCAACGGATTTGATAAGCACTTGAATACCTTAGGTGGCGACGATGATTTATTTATTCGGGATGCCCGCGACGAAAACAAAGTAAACATAGTTCTTACACCAGAAAGTCAAACCGTAAGCATACCTAAAAAAACTTATACCGAATGGTTCATCCAAAAAAGACGCCACTTGGCCGTAGGGCAACAGTACAAAATGGCAGATAAAATTCGGATTGGCGTATTTATGTTAGCTAATATTTTCTTTTATTTAACGGCATTTATCCTTTTGTTCATGCAGGCTAATTATTTCTGGACTGGCATACTTTTTGGGCTGCGTTGTGTCGTTGTATATTCAGTATATAAATTAATCTCGCAGAAACTGAGCGAAAAGCTGTCGGTTATTCTTTTGCCTTTATTGGATCTGGCCTATTTTGTCAATTACCTGATTCTAGGGTTGTCTATTTTAATGTTTAATAAAGTAAGATGGAAGTAAACACTAAACAATTCTCTGCGAAAGCAAAACATGATTTTAAACTAATTCAGTCGGCAGTGGAAGGAGGCGATGAAAAAGCTTACGCCGAGCTGATGAATATCTATAAAAAACCTGTTTACCACGTTGTTCTGAAAATGGTACGCAACCCGGACGATGCCGAAGACCTCACCATTGAGGCTTTTGCCAAAGCATTCCGGAATCTGCACAAATTTAACCCGGAATATGCTTTTAGTACCTGGCTTTTCCGGATTGCCACGAATAATTGCATCGACTTTATCCGGAAAAACAAAATAAAAACCATGAGCATCGACTCGGCCATTAAAATAGATAACGGCGACGAGATAAACATTGACTTTAAAGACCTGAATCTTAACCCGCAGGAAAACGCGATTAAAAATCAGAAAATAGAGATTATGCAGTTTGTGGTAAGTAAGCTTCCCGATAAGTACCAGCGTCTGGTTACTTTGCGGTATTTTGACGAATTATCATACGAAGAGATTGCTACCGAACTCAATGCACCTTTGGGTACCGTAAAAGCTCAACTGCACCGGGCCCGCGAGTTGCTTTACGACATGGTGAAAAATAAAAAGCATTTAATTTAATTGTTGATAATTAAACACTGATTTATAAGCTAATCTCTAAATTAGAGAAAGAAATAAAGCCCCGGTACCCGTACGTACCGGGGCTTCTTTGTGCGTATATTTTTTAACTTGCCGATCATTATTCCCATAAAAAAATGCTTATGCCTGGTAAAACAGCTTCTTTAATAAAGCCCTATTTTCCTGCTATCAGCCCGAAGCAAGCCGAACAGTTTGAACAACTGGAAAGATTACTGCGGGAGTGGAACAATAAAATAAACGTTATTTCCCGCAAAGACACCGATGAAATAGCCACGCACCATATTTTACATTCGTTGGGCATTGCGCAGGTAATTCAGTTTCCGGAGGGCAGTACCGTAATGGATGTGGGTACTGGTGGAGGCTTGCCCGGTTTGCCTTTAGCTATTTTATTTCCGGAGGTAAAATTTCATTTGGTTGATTCGATTGGGAAAAAAATACAAGTGGTGCAGGAAATAGCTCATGAACTGCATTTACATAACGTAAAAGCCTCGCACGCCCGGGCCGAACAGGTTACGGAAAAGTATGATTTTATTGTAAGCCGGGCCGTAGCCCGATTAGCAGAGTTTCATACCTGGATTCAGAACAGTTTTAAGAAAACCGAAGCGGCGGATAGCGGTTTGTATTACTTAAAAGGCGGCGACTTAACCCAAGAAATCGCCGAATCGGGATTGATAACGAAGCAGTTTAACCTGAACGAGTATTTCAAAGAAGATTACTTCCAAACCAAAAAGGTAGTATTTGTGCCGGTGACAACTATCTGATTTCTAGGTATAATTAAGCTAAAATTTATTTTCAAAAATATTAACTATTTTTTATATTTGATAAACTTAAACCTATATGGCTATGTCCGATTTATCGCTCGAAAAAAGTAAAGTACTGCAACCCGGCTTTATGACAAAAGTCTACGGCTGGATGTCCCTGGCTTTGTCCATTACGGCGGTTACGGCCGCGTTGGTGGCGTCATCCGATTTTTTATTAGCGCTTCTGTTTTCCAATAAATTCACCTTTTACGGTATTCTTATTGCCGAAGTATTGCTGGTGCTGTATATTGGTCGGAACTTAATGAATATGGCTTCCGGTACGGCCGCCTTGTTTTTCTTGTTCTATGCTTTCCTGAACGGCATTACGTTGTCGGTTATATTTTTAGCGTATACCAGTGCCTCGGTAGCTTCTACTTTTCTGGTAACCGGCGGTACCTTTGGCGCCATGAGCCTGTACGGTTATTTCACCAATCGCGACCTGAGCTCTTGGGGAAATTTATTACTGATGGGCCTTTTGGGTTTAATAATTGCCTCGGTAGTAAATATATTCTTTCACAATGAACTACTTTATTGGGTGTGCTCGAGTGTCGGTGTTTTAATATTTGTGGGCTTAACGGCTTACGATACCCAAAAAATTAAAGCCATGGGTTTGATGCAGGAAGAAGGATCAGAAAACGAAAAGAAAACTTCTTTACTGGCCGCACTGTCTTTGTACCTTGATTTTATAAACCTATTCTTATACCTGCTCCGCCTTTTCGGTAGCCGCCGGTAGATCTTAATTTTTCAATCAAACAAAAAGGTATTGCTCAGTTGCAATAACTTTTTGCTTTAAGTGACCGCAGTTATAAATGCCATTGCCCGCTGATCGTAATAATATTTATTCTTCCGGAAACTTTCGGTAAAGCCTACGTGACCGCCGTGCCGGGGCATTTCCAGGTAAAAATTCGGATTAGCTTCCGCCTCGGGCACCGGAAAACATTCCGGCGATAAAAAAGGGTCGTTTTGGGCGTTTACTAACAAAGTAGGAATCCGGATTTGGGACAGGTATTGCCGCGAACTGCAACTTTCGTAATAATCTTCGGCGCTTTTAAAACCGTGAATAGGAGCGGTAAATCGGTCGTCGAATTCCGGGAAAGTTTTTAATTGGTGATAACCCTCCAGGTTCATTTCGTCGGGCATCATAGCCAGTTTATCGGTCAGTTTCCGGTGCAACGATTTTAAAAAACGCTGCATGTACACCCGGTTTTCCAGGCTGGCCATTTTTTTAGCAGCACTACTTATGTGGCAGGGTACCGAAAAAACGGCCGCTCGCTTAATTTCCGGCGGCACTTCGTCCGGGTTTTTCCCTAAATAGTGTAAAGTTATATTGCCGCCCATACTAAAACCAATCAGGTGTACCTGCTCGTATTTCTTCCCTCCTAAGGCATGAGCCACCACCAAATGTAAATCGTCGGAGGCGCCCATGTGGTAGCTGCGGAGTAGTTTATTGGCTTCGCCGCCGCAACTCCGGAAGTTCCAGGCCAAGGCATCTAAACCCGCTGCGTTTACAGCGCGAACCATGCCTTTTATATACGGCCGGTCGGCACTGCCTTCCAAGCCGTGCGACAGAATAGCTAAGGATTTACTTTCATTCTCCGACCAATCCAAGTCCAGGAAGTCGCCGTCCGGGGTAAAGATGCGTTCGCGACGGTAGACAATATTTTTTACTTCCCTAAAGAGACCTGGAATAATAGTTTGTAGATGTCCATTGAATAAATAAAAAGGGCCACCCTGGTAAGCAGAAGAAACAACTGGCATAAATAATCTTGTAAGCGTACGCAAAGTAATACCTTTCGGGACAAAGCATCAAAAAGAAACAAGATTTGGAGGAAAGTTTATCTTTTGTAACTAATAAACTTGCTATTTTTTAGCTTAGCAGAAGGAGAGAGGCGAAAGGTAAGGCTATCATATAGAGTTATTTAGCTTAAAATAAATAAATTGTTTGCAATACAAAGATTAGTTTTCTACATTTGCAGACTAATTTAGAAAGACTAAATATATATAATATAACTTATTTATGGCTAATCATAAGTCGGCATTAAAAAGAATCAGAGCGAACGACAGAAAACGTGAGTTGAACAGATACCAGGCAAAAACAACCCGTACTTTTGTGAAAAGATTAAAAGGTACTACGGATCAGGCAGAAGCACAGGAACTTCTTAAAAAAGTTACCTCTATGTTAGATCGTTTAGCTAAGAAAAATATCATTCATAAAAACAAGGCCGCTAATAATAAATCGAAATTAGCGAGACACGTAAATGCCCTTGCTACTGCTGCTTAATACCAAATAGGTCTTTAGTCCTTTCTTTTTCAAGAAGAATAATTCCTGTTTTTATATTTTTAGCCTTACCAAATTTGGGTAAGGCTTTTTTTGTTGTATTAAGTTTGGCTGGAGAATGCTTTTCAAAATAAATGTGAGATAGTATTAGCTATTTATTCCCTTGGTTTCCTCTTTTCTGTTAGCTAAGTTTCGCCTAGTCAGTGGAACATTACTTTCTTCTGGATGAGAATAACCCCTGGCTCATTTTTTAAAAGGAGGGGAGTTGCAAAAAAGTAAAACCCTTCTAAAACGCTGAATGATTGAAGAGGCAAGTGTCAAGAGTGCACCCGTTAAAGCTTTTCTGAGATAAAGGAGAAATAAAATAATAGTAGTTGCTGTCAGGTAATTGCTAACTCGAAAGAGTAGTCGAACTTACACCTGTCATCCTGAAAAGGATCTAATCAGCAGGTAACCGATAAGATTCTTCCAGGATGACAGGTGTATAAGAATCTGCTATCTGAATAAAGTAAGTTATTTTTGTTTTCAATAGCAGAAATATATATTCCTCCATCTCAAACCTGATTAACTAAAAAGCTTACAGAAGATAGAATGAAAGCCATAGCTCATAGGAGACTTCATCAGTTGGGACAATGAAGGCCTTTTAGCAGAAGTGTCTGCTGGCTTTCTGGTGTTGCGCAGCAACATTCCGAACGGAATGGGGAAAGGAAAGAACAGCAGCCCGAGTGGCCAAACGGGGCCATGCGGCTGGGAGCAAATTTAGGCTTATACTTACAGATAGCACCAACACCTTGAAAGATGTAATCTTTCAAATGAAGAACAAATAATTATAAGTTATTCATAATGAACCTGCTTAGGATTTTAAATAAATTGATAACTCCCCCTTTGAAGGGGGTAGGGGGATGTTAAAAGATGGATGATGCTTTTCATTTCAACGGATTTACACCCCTATAATCCCCTCAAGGGGATAGTTTAGGTAGCCTTTCGCAAAATCCTAAACAACTTCAATGTAAAAGGCCAATCGCGCTATTTACGATTGGCCTTTTAGTTTCAGATGATTATAATGTATAGAATATCTAAATCTCTCTTTTATTCTAAAATTACCTGCGTTAATTCAGGCATTGTAAAAACGCATGCTGACCTTTTATTTACCGCGACTTAACTTAATAGTATTAGCACTTTTGTGTTCTTTAACCGGCATACTAGTAATATTTACCACCACATCCCCACTGGCTAAATGGCCTTTTTCGGTAAGGAAAGCCCGGAATTCCGCGATCATATCATCTGTAGAATTTGCTTCTTTATCAAAAACAAAACCCCGCACTCCCCATACCAGATTTAACTGATTAAGTAGTTCGGGTTTATCGGTAAAAGCAAAGATCTGGGATTGTGGCCGGTGCTTAGCCGTATGGAAAGCCGTATAACCGGACCGGGACATGCACACCACGGCACGGGCTTCGGTATCGCGGGCCAGGGCACAACCGTTAGCAATTACCATTTTGCTGTAAAAAGAAGGGGCAGAAGGGTTTAATAAGGGGAATTTGTTAAATACCTGGCCTTGGCTTTCTACCGAGGCAATGGTGCGGCTCATGCTCCGGATAGTCTCTATCGGATACGCTCCAGCGGCTGTTTCAGCACTAAGCATAACAGCATCAGCACCATCTAAAACGGCGTTGGCTACGTCGTTGGTTTCGGCACGGGTAGGGCGGGCATTCGTAATCATGCTTTCCATCATTTGGGTAGCAATAATAACGGGCTTACCTGCTTCGTTGCACTTCTGCACCATCATTTTTTGCAGCATTGGTACATCTTCCGCTTTAATTT
>Ga0210040_10009239_pt1 | contig 11508 bp, 9 predicted proteins | sample CryGeyCG12114_NA_FD_185462 | JGI IMG/M metagenome (GOLD analysis project Ga0210040, IMG submission 185462) | Groundwater microbial communities from aquifer - Crystal Geyser CG19_WC_8/21/14_NA (SPAdes) (version 2) | ecosystem: Environmental > Aquatic > Deep subsurface > Groundwater | place: USA... | reverse complement strand
GCTCTACGGCGTGCTCGGGCTCGGGCAGGCCGCGCAGAACGCGGTGAACACGGTGTGGGCGGTGCCGCGCAACAGCCGGCTCAACCCGATCCTGGCCCGGCTCAGCAGCGTCCTGCTGCTGATCGCCGGTGGCCTCACGGTGCTTGCGGTGACCGTGTTCAGCAGCGTGGTCAACAACCTGGAGGCCTTCGGGGCGGCCACCTCCGGCGCGGTGTCCCTGCTGATCAACGTCGGGACCGTGCTGCTCACCGCCGCGGTGCTGGCGGCGATGATGCGGCTGGCCACCACCCAGCGGCAGCGGTTCCTGGCCGCGCTGCCCGGGGCGCTCACGGTCGCGGTGGGGTGGCAGGTGCTGCAGTCCTTCGGCGGTGACTACGTCAGCCGGGTGGTGTCGCGGGCCACCGAGCTCAACGCGTTCTTCGCCATCGTGCTCGGGCTGATCGCGCTGATCTACATCGCGGCCGTGATCGCGGTCATCGGTCTCGAGATCAACGTGGTGCTCGCCCGCCGGCTGTGGCCGCGCGCGCTGCTCACCCCGTTCACCGACGCGGTCGAGCTCACCGAGGCCGACGAGCGGGCCTACGCCGGCTACGCCAAGGCCCAGCGGCACAAGGGCTTCGAGGAGGTCGATGTCAGCTTCGAGGACCACGAGGACTGAGCGCCTCGCCCCCGTGACGATCCGGTGACTACTCCGTGCTGATCGCCTGCAGCACGTCGAGGCGGGCGGCGCGGCGTGCCGGCAGCACCGCGGCCAGCACCCCGGCGAGCGCCGCGACCACGACGTACACCACGAGCTGGAGCCAGGGGATCGACAGCACGTCGATGCCCTGGTCGGAGATGGCGCGCTGCAGCGCGATCCCGAAGACCAGCCCCATCGCGACGCCGAGGGCGGCCCCGAGCACGGCGATGATCACCGCCTCCAGGCGGACCATCCGCCGCAGCTGCGCGCGGGAGAGTCCGACCGCACGCAGCAGGCCGACCTCGCGGGTCCGCTCGATCACCGACAGCGCCAGGGTGTTCACGATGCCGAGCACCGCGACGATCAGCGCGAGCCCGAGCAGCGCGTCGATGAAGTAGAGGAACGTGTTGATCTGGGAGCGCTGCTGCTCGGCGACCTGGGCCGGGTCCTGGACGGTGACGGTCGGCAGGTCGCGGATGATCCGCTCGACGTCGCGCCGCACCGCCCCGGTGGCGGCCGAGCGTGACGTGGTGACGAACAGCAGCGTGTCCAGCGGTCGCAGTCCGCCCTTGACCAGGGTGTCCGGGGTGACCAGGTAGTTCGAGCCGAGCAGTCCGGTGCGACCGAAGACTGCCACCACCCTCACCCGCACGGTGCCGCCCTGGAACTTCAGCGGCAGCGAGGACCCGATCCGGTAGCCGCCGCGCTCGGCGGCAGCGGCGCTGAGCGCCACCGTCCCCGGCTTCAGGGCGAGCAGGGAGCCCTGGCGGGTCGGCACGGCGACGGCCAGCCCGAGGTCCCGGGGGTCCACCGCCCCGACGAAGACCCGGCGGCCCTCGACGGTGGCGTTCGCGGTCCGCAGCACCGCGACGCTGCGCACCCCCTCGACCTTGCGGATCCGCGGGGCGATGGCGGCGGAGAACGGCTGGCCGACCACGTTGGAGACGACGAGCTGGGAGGTGAGGCTCCGCTTGACCGCGGCATCGGTGCTCGCGCTCGCCGAGGTGCCCAGGATCGCCATCAGCGAGACCAGGGTCAGCCCGATCATCAGCGCGCTGGCGGTGGCGGCGGTGCGCCGCGGGTTGCGCAGTGAGTTCTGCGCGGCCAGCAGGCCGACGGTGCCGAACACCCGTCGGTAGAGCTGGGAGAACGCCGACGTCAGCGGCCGTCCGAGCCACGGGCTGAGCAGGGAGACCCCGACCAGCACCGCGAGCATCCCGAGGCCGATCTCGGCGAGCCCGGTGTTCCCGTCGCCGCGCAGGCCGACCGTCATCGACGCCGCGCCGAGCACGACCAGCACGATCCCGACCAGCACCCGCCGGCGCAGCGACGACTCGGGCAGCGCCACCTCGTCGCGCAGCGCAGCGACCGGGGCGATGCGGGAGGCCCGGCGGGCGGGGAGGTACGCCGCCACGACGGTGACCAGGACCCCCACGGCGTACGACGCCACCACGGTGCGCACGTTGACCGGGAAGCTCGCCCCCCCGAGGTCCAGGCCGACCGCCGCGAACAGCAGCTGCAGGCCGCGGGCCAGGAGGTACCCGGCACCGAGGCCGACCGTCGAGCCGAACGTGCCGACCGCGACCGCCTCGACCAGCACGCTGAGGTTCACCTGGCGCCGCGAGGCCCCGAGCGCCCGCAGCAGCGCGAGCTCGCGGCTGCGCTGGGCGACCAGGATCGAGAAGGTGTTCACGATCAGGTAGGTGCCGACGACCAGCGACACGGCCGCGAACACCAGCAGGAAGGTGTTCAGGTAGCCGAGCAGCTGGTCGAGCTGGGCCTTGTTCGCCTTGACCAGGTCGTCGCCGGTGCGTGCCTCGACGCCGGTGGGAACCACCCGCTGCGCCGCCGCCGCGACGCTGGCCTGGGTGGCGCCGGGCTCGAGGTCGAGGGAGACCTGGGTGTAGACGTCCCTGCCGTCGAAGAACCGCTGCTGCAGCAGGCCCTTGTCGAGCACGGTGACGGTGGCACCGGCCAGCCCGCCGCCGCCGAAGCGGACCAGGCCCACGAGCCGCGCCCTGACCGTCGGCCGCTCGCCCGGGGTGACCAGGGTGATCGGGTCGCCGATGACGTAGCCGGCCCTGCGGGCGGTGTCCACGTCGAGCGCCGCCTCGTCGGCCGCGCCCGGCAGCCGTCCCGACGACAGCGAGATGATCGGCGTGCCGTCGACCGAGCGCGACCCGTCGGCGTTGAACGCGAGTCCCGGCGGGCCGTTGCCGCCGACCACCTTGCCGGAGCGGCCGAGCACGAACACCGACTGCAGCTCGTCGCGGGCGTGCACCGCGGCGACACCCGGCACCTCCCGGAGCCGCTGGACGACCGAGGCCGAGATGGTGCGGTTGTCCTCGCCGGCGTCGAAGGAGCCCGCGCCCTGGTAGGCGACCTCGACCTGCGAGGTGGAGCCCTCGATGATGCCGTCGAAGGCGTCCCCCATCGCGTCGGTGAAGATGAACGAGCCGGCCACGAACGCGACGCCCAGCACGATCGCGAACGCGCTCAGGGCCAGCCGCACCCTGCGGGCGAGCAGCGACCGCCAGGTCATCCTCAGCACGCGTCCTGCTCCTCCCGTCCCGTCATCGCGAGTCTGCCCTACCGCACCAGCGCGTCGACCGCCTCGGACGCCGCCCCGCTGACCGGTGGCGGTCGCGGCGGAGGGTCGTGCCCGGACCCCACCCGGGGCAGGGATGCCGCACAGGTGCGGCTCCTATCCTGGTCGGACAGGAACCACTGAGGAGTCACGTGAGCGAGCAACCCGACCAGCGACCCGACCGGCGACCCGACCGGCGACCCGACCGGCCGGCACGAGGCGCCCGAGGCGCCCGCGCGGTCACCGTCCAGCGCACCGAGCGGCTGACGCCCTCCCTGGTCCGGCTCGTGGTCGGTGGTCCGGGGCTCGACGGGTTCGAGCCGTCGCTGTTCGCGGACTCCTACATCAAGGTGCTGTTCCTGCACCCCGACACCCCTCGGCCGCTGCCCCGCACGGAGGACGGGCGGGTCGCCGTGGACCAGGTGCGCGACGCCGTGCCGCCCGAGCAGGCGCCCCGGATGCGCTCCTACACCGTGCGCGGCTTCGACGCCGACCGGCAGGAGCTGACCGTCGACTTCGTGGTGCACGGCGACGAGGGCATCGCCGGGCCCTGGGCCGGGTCCGCGCAGGTGGGCGACGAGATGCTGTTCCTGGGTCCCGGACCCGGCGGCTACCAGCCCGACCCGACCGCGGACCGGCACCTGCTGGTCGGCGACCTCAGCGCGCTGCCGGCCATCGCGGCCGCGCTCGAGCAGCTGCCCGCGGACGCCGTCGGCGACGCGGTGGTGGAGGTGCACGACGAGACCGACGAGCTCCCGGTGACCGCTCCCGCCGGCGTGCGGGTGGCCTGGGTGCACCAGGGTGACGCCGTCGCCGGCACCCGTCTGGTCGAGGCCGTGCTCGCCCTGCCGTGGAGCGACGGGGACGTGCAGGCGTTCGTGCACGGCGAGGCCGGGGCCGTCCGGCAGCTGCGCCGCTACCTGCGCACCGAGCGCGGCATGTCCCTGGACCGGCTGTCGGTCTCCGGCTACTGGCGGCTCGGCGACGACGACGAGGGCTGGCGCCGGGGCAAGCGCGACTGGACCGCCACGGTCGAGGCCGACGAGGCCGGCGCGCCGGCCGCACCTGTCGGCTAGAGCCCGGCGGCCCTCTCGAGCGCGGTCAGCTCGTCGTCGAGGTGCGGCAGCAGCCGCTGCAGCCGCGGGACGGTCCGGCGGCAGCCGGTGAGACCGAAGTCCAGCTGCCCGGCGTACGACGTGCAGGTGATGTTCAGCGCCATCCCGTGCAGTGGGATCGACAGCGGGTAGAGGCCCTCGAGCCGGGCGCCGTTGTAGTACAGCGGCTGCTTGGGGCCGGGCACGTTGCTGATGATCAGGTTGAACGGCGGCCGGGTCAGGCCCTGCACCTTGAGCATCGGCGCCAGGATCGCGGGAGCCAGTCCGAGCCCGCTCATCGCGATGATCTGCGCCGGCGTCATCGAGCTGAGCGCATCCTTGCCCGAGCGCATCGAGTCGTGCACCGACTGCAGTCGGTCCGCGGCGTCGGCGTGCTCGGTGCCCAGCCGCACCATCACCGACCCGACGGCGTTGCCGCCCTTGGCCGAGGCGGTGTGCGCGTCCTTGGCCTGCAGCCCCACCGGCACCATCGCCACCAGCGAGGCGTCGGGCAGGCTGTCGAGCTCCAGCAGGTAGGTCCGCATCGCCCCGCTGCACATGGCCAGCACCACGTCGTTGATGGTGGTGCCGGTGGCCCTGCCGACCGCCTGGATCCGGTCGATCGACCAGTCCTCGGCGGCGAATCGGCGCGAGCCGGTGATCTGCTTGTTGATGACCGTGCGCGGGGCCGACAGCGACACCGACGATGTCTCGTTGCGCACCCCGCGCGCCAGCGTCTTGACCAGGGCGGCGGGCAGGCCGGCTGCCTCGGCGCTGATCGCCATCGCGGTGCTCAGCGCGGCTGCCGGGAACCCGAGTCCGGTGTCCTCGGGATCCCGGTCGGGCGAGGAGGAGCGGCGTCGACCGCCGGCGTGCTCGGCGGACCACATCGGCGCCATGTGCCGCTCGTCGGGATCGGTCGAGTAGACGCCCTGGACCAGCCGCATCGAGGAGACGCCGTCGATGAGGGCGTGGTGCATCTTGGTGTAGAGGGCCACCCGGCCGTCGCGCAGGCCCTCGATCAGGTGGAACTCCCACAGCGGCCGGTCCAGTGACAGCCGGGTGCTGTGCAGCCGACCGCACAGGTCGAGCAGCTCACGGATCCGGCCCGGCTTGGGCAGGGCGCTGTGCCGCACGTGGTACTCCAGGTCGAACTGCTGGTCCTCGACCCAGGTCCACTGCCCCGCGGTGGCCAGCGAGCGGTGCGGGCGGCGCAGGAACAGTGGCGCCGGCTGCTCGTGGGTGAGCATCTCGTCGTACAGCTCCTTGACGAAGCCGCGCCCGGCGCCCTCCGGCCTGCGGAACAGCTGCAGACCGCCCACGTGCATGGGCTGCGCCCGGCTCTCGGCGAACAGGAAGCCGGTCGACGTCGGGTCCATCACGGTGGGCATACGAGGCCTTTCCCTGGGCTGGCTGCCTGGATGCTGTCGGGAACCTTCCCACATGTGCCCGACGTCACTCACCGGAGATCAGGGCGTCTGATCCTTGGTCCGGTGCAGCAGCCAGTCCCGTCCGGTGTCGATCAGTGCGTAGCGCACGGCGTCCTGGCGCCCGTGCAGCACGAACAGGATCCGCCTGTCGGTGCGGTCGACCTCCTCCCACCAGCCGGTGTCGGCGACGTCCTTGTCCTCGTCCTCGTAGGTGAGGTGGTCCATCGCGTGGTCCGGCACCGCGATCGCGAGCCGGTCCTGGGCGGGGGAGCGGGGCAGCCCCCTGGGCAGCGCCCAGGAGCGCAGCACCCCGTCCTCCTCGAGCCGGAGGTCGAAGTGGTGGCGCGGCTTGCGGTGCTCGTGCAGGACGAAGGCGGGCTTCACCCCCGACTGGTTCCCCCTTCCGGCGCACTCGACTCGCGACACACGCATGACCCGTGCGCGGAAGGGCATGACAGGTCGCTCGCCCCGACTCTGTTCAGGAGAAGCCATGACGTCCCTCGCCGACCAGGACGAAGCCACGCTCGGCGGCCCGATGAGCATCCTGGTCCGCCAGAAGCGTGACCACGTCCGCCTCGATGAGCTGCTGCACGAGCTCGGCACCACCGCCGGCGACCAGCAGGCCGAGGTCTTCACCCAGCTCAACCGGCTGGTGTTCGCGCACGCCTTCGCCGAGGAGGCGCTGCTGTGGCCGGTGGCCCGGCGGGTCCTCCCCGACGGCGAGGCGATCACCCTCGAGATCGAGAAGGAGCACCAAGAGGTCAACGAGCTCGTCGTCTCGCTGGAGAAGCTGGAGGACCCCGAGGCACGCCAGCCGCTGCTCGACCGGCTCGTCGAGGTGCTGCGCGAGGACGTCCGCGACGAGGAGGACGTGCTGCTGCCCCGGCTGCAGGAGAAGCTCGACACCCGTCAGTTGGTGCGCCTCGGATGGGCCTGGGAGGCGGTCCGTCGTACCGCGCCGACGCGGCCGCACCCCGTGGTCGCTCGCCGCCCACCCGGCAACGCGCTGTCCTCGCTGCCGCTCTCGGTGCTCGACCGCTCCCGCGACCACCTCGACCGTGCGGCCCGCCGGTCCTCCCCGCAGGGCACCGCCCGGTCCCGCTTCGAGCGCGCCAGCCGGACCCTCGCCGCCGCGGCCGGCGCCCTCGAGAAGCTTCCGCCCTTCACCCGCGGCGAGCGCCCGGACACCCACCGCGCCTGAGCGCCCTGGACGATTCCCAGGGTCCCCTGAAAATCGGTCACGCTCCCTGCGTTGCAACACAGGGAACGTGCACGTTCCCCAGGGGACCCTGGGAAACGCGCACCGGGGTCAGGGGCGGCGGGGGCGGCGAGGGTTCTCGAGGGGGCGGCCGAGCAGGGGACCGACCAGCTCGCGGATCGCCGGCGACGGGGGCAGGCCGAGCTCGTGGGCGAGCAGACGGCGGTAGACGTGGAACTGGCGCAGCGCCTCGGCGGGGTTCCCCTCCGCCAGGTGTACGGCGATGACCGCTCGGTGGGCGGTCTCCCGCAGCGGGTCGGCCTGCACCGCGGCCAGTGCCACGGTCAGCGCCCGACTGTGCTGGCCGGCCTCACGCAAGCGCCGGCTCAGGTGCTCCAGGGCGTGCAACCGCACCTGCCGGTAGCTCTCCCGCTCCACGACGAGCCACTCGTCGGCCCACTCGGGCAGCAGGTCGTCGGTCCACAGCGCGTGCGGCTCGGGCGTCGGAGCGGCCCCGGCTGCGGGCTCCCCGCCGTCGGTGGCGAGGACCGGGGCCGTCAGCTGCTTGGCCACACGCTCGCGCTGCCAGAGGTCGACCTCGACCGCGTCGGAGAGCGCGACGTGGGTGGCGGTCGTGCTCACCAGCGGGACGCCGGTGGGGCGCGGCAGCCGCCACAGGTTGGAACGCAGCGCCGAGGCGCCCTTCTTGTCGTCGACCGGGTCCCACAGCTGCTGGCTGAGCAGGCTGCGCGACACCGGCCGTCTGCTGACCGCCAGGAACGCGAGGAGGCGGGCCTGCGCGCGGCGTACGACGACCTGGCCGGTCTGCGCGGCGAGCCGGAACTCACCGAGCACTTCGAGGTGGACTGCCGGCATGTCCCCCGCAGAGGGGACCGACAGGGCGGACTGGGTCACGGGCCGCTCGCACAACGCTCGACGTGGTCCGGCGGTTTCTGCACCGGGGGATGCGGTCCGGGTGCCCCGTGGTCACGGCGGCAAACCCGGCGCAGGTGACGGGCGCGTGACGAGCTGGTGCCGGTCGTGCGACGCCACGGTGACGCACGCGTCATGCCCGGGGAGCACGCCCCGACACGCAACCGACCACGCCGCCGACGACCCGCGTGCGCACGCCGGTGCGACGACCGCCTGGAAGCGTCCTCGTCACTGCCCCGGACGACCGTCCACGGGCTCCGCACTCCCAGGAGGACCCATGTACCGGCACGTGAAAGAGCTTCAGTTCGAGGCCAGGCCGGCCCACCCCGACGCCGTCTTCGCCGCCAAGATCCAGGAGCTCGTCGGCGGTCAGTTCGGCGAGATGAGCGTGATGATGCAGTACATGTTCCAGGGCTTCAACTGCCGCGTCCCCGGCAAGTACAAGGACATGATCCTCGACATCGGCACCGAGGAGATCGGCCACGTCGAGATGCTGTGCACGATGATCGCCCGGCTGCTCGAGGGTGCGCCCAACGAGGTCGTCGCCGACGCGGCCGCCGGCAACCCGGCCCTCGCGGCGGTGCTCGGCGGGATGAACGTCCAGCACGCGATCATCGCCGGTGGCGGCGCGCTGCCCGCCAACAGCCAGGGCGTCCCGTGGAACGCCGGCTACATCGTGGCCAGCGGCAACCTGCTCACCGACTTCCGGTCCAACGTGCACGCGGAGGCCCAGAGCCGGCTGCAGACCAGCCGCATCTACAACATGACCGACGACCCGGGCGTCCGGGACATGCTGAAGTTCAACCTGGCCCGCGACACCTTCCACCAGCAGCAGTGGCTCAAGGGCATCGAGGAGCTCGTCGCGGACGGCCTCTCCGACGTCATCGAGGACTCCAACGCGGAGAACGAGGACGCCGACCAGGCGCGCACCTACTGGAACCTGCACGAGGGCAGCGCGGGCGTCCAGGGCTCGTGGGCCCAGGGCAACACCCTGGTCACCGACCAGGAGATCAAGGTCCACTCCATGGAGCCGGCCTCCACCGACGACGGCACCCCGCCGCCCCCGGACCCGAGCCTCTACGCGACCTACGACGGGTCGCTCGGCAAGCCCGAGAGCGGCGAGCCCAAGCCGACCCAGAGCATCGCCAGCAAGGTCAAGAAGGCTCTCGACTGAGCACACCTCCGGACCTCCAGTGGAAGGGGACAGTCCCATGCACGTGCGCTTGTTCGACCTGTACGCCGCGCTCGTCGTCGTCGCCGCCGTGCTGGCCGGGAACCACGGTCAGCAGCTCGCGGCGGTCGCGGTCGCCGGACTGCTCGTGGCCCACCGGGTCGCGGTCACCCACGCCGGCCGCCCGACGGTCCGGCCGCTCCACCCGGCCCAGCCGGTGCTCCACCCATGACGGTCACCACCGTCGCGCCGTACGCCGTCGCCCCGGCACCCGCCGTCCCGGCACCCGCCGGGCCGTCAGCGGTCAGCCCGTCCCCGTCCCCCGTCGCCCGTCTCCGGGCGCGGGGGAGGGTGCGGGGGGCGGTGCCCCTGCTCGGCCCGGCCTTCATCGCGGCCGTGGCGTACGTCGACCCCGGGAACGTCGCGACGAACTTCGCGGCCGGCGCGTCCTACGGCTACCTGCTGCTGTGGGTCGTGGTGGCGGCGAACCTGATCGCGATGCTGATCCAGGCGCTGGCCGCCAAGGTCGGTCTGGCGACGGGGGAGAACCTCCCCGAGCTGAGCCGGCGGCACTTCCCCCGCGCGGTCACCGTCGGGCTGTGGCTGCAGGCCGAGGTGGTGGTCGTCGCCACCGACCTCGCCGAGGTGATCGGCGGGGCGGTCGCCCTGCAGCTGCTGTTCGGGCTGCCGCTCGTCGAGGGGGGACTGGTCACCGGTGCGGTGGCCTACGGGCTCGTCGCGCTCCGGGCCCGCGGGCACCGGCGCTTCGAGGTGGTCGTCATCGGGCTGCTGAGCGTCATCGCAGTCGGCTTCCTGCTCACCCTGGTGGGCTCGCACCCGAGCGCGTCGGCCGCGTCGGCCGGGCTGGTGCCGCGCTTCGCCGGCGCCCAGAGCCTGGTCCTGGCGGCCGGCATCCTCGGCGCCACGGTCATGCCGCACGCCATCTACCTGCACTCCGCGCTCCACCAGGGCGTCACCGCCCGCGACGCCTCGGAGCGGCGGCACCTGCTCACCCACCAGCGCCTCGACATCGTCGTCGCGCTGGGTCTGGCGGGCCTGGTCAACGCCGCGATGCTGCTCACCGCGGCCGGCGTCTTCGCCGGTGGCGGCGGTCCGGCCAGCATGACGCTCGACGCCGTGCACGACGCGCTCGGTGCGGCCCTCGGCTCTCCGGCCTCGCTCGTGTTCGCCCTCGCCCTGCTCGCGTCCGGCTTCGCCTCCGCAGGCGTCGGGACCTGCGCCGGCGAGGTGGTGATGGCCGGCTACCTGCGTCGCCGCGTCCCGCCCGTCGTACGCCGCGTGCTCACCCTCGCCCCCACCCTGCTCGTGCTCGGGCTGGGCGTCGACCCCACCCGCGCGCTGGTGCTCTCCCAGGTGGTGCTGTCCTTCGGCATCCCCTTCGCGCTGGTGCCGCTCGTCGTGCTCACCCGGCGCGCCGACCTGATGGGCGAGCTGGTCAACCGCCGCTCCACCACGGTGGCGGCGACCGCCTGCGCCGCCCTGGTCATCGGCTTGAACGGCTTCCTGGTGGCCCGCACCCTCGGCTGGCTCTGAGGGACCTCTCGGGGCCTCGCTGCCGTCTGCGTCCCGTCGTCCACAGGCGGGCCGGTGCTGTCGGCGCACCCCTCTAGGCTCTGCGCCATGGTCGACCTGTCCTCGCTGCTGTCCGACGAGGACCTGCGCCGGCGGTTCGGCACGGCGACGCTCGACCGGGCGTGGGACTACGTCCGCCGTGGCCTGGTCCAGAGCTGGACCGAGAGCCTCGACGGCGACGGCGACCTCGACGTCCGCGGGGTCGTCTCCGGCTCCGCCTCGGTCCCGTACGTCGTGACTCTCAGCGTCGGCGTGGAGGGCACCGACGCGTGGGTCTACGGGCGCTGCAGCTGTCCGGTCCACGAGAGCTGCAAGCACTGCCTCGCGCTACTGATCACCGCCCGCGACGCGCACGCGGCCCGCGGTCCCCAGCACGTGCGCCGGTGGGAGCGACAGCTGTCCTCGCTGCTCGACGAGCTCGACGACCGGGTCGAGAAGGTGAGGCTGGAGACGGTCCCCCTCGGGCTGCTGGTCGAGCTCAAGGCGCCCAGCGTCGCCCGCTCGCACTACGGGTGGGCCGGGGACACCGTGGCGCAGCGCCGTGACCTGCGGATCCGGCCGGTGCGGCGGGGAGCGCGCGACAACTGGGTCCGCACGGGCGTGAGCTGGAACGACGCGCCGGGGCTGTTCGGCGGTCGGCACCGGGTCGACCAGGTGTCCGCGCTCAACGACCTGCTGTTCGCGCACCGGGCCGCGGCCCGGCACCTCTACTTCGGTGCCGACCAGTTCCTCACGCTCGGCACGTTCGGCCCCGACGAGATGCGGTTGCTCACCCGGGCGGTCGGGACCGGGATGCCGCTGGTGCCGGGCAGCGGGCTGGCCG
>Ga0210040_10009238_pt1 | contig 11509 bp, 9 predicted proteins | sample CryGeyCG12114_NA_FD_185462 | JGI IMG/M metagenome (GOLD analysis project Ga0210040, IMG submission 185462) | Groundwater microbial communities from aquifer - Crystal Geyser CG19_WC_8/21/14_NA (SPAdes) (version 2) | ecosystem: Environmental > Aquatic > Deep subsurface > Groundwater | place: USA... | reverse complement strand
ACATTGCTGTACAAGCTTCGAACTCACCACGGCATTGCTCTGAGTTGTAGTTGCATTCTCACATGCGCTTCCGCCATGTTTAACGTGTTTGCACTTTTTAGAAGGTACTTGTAACTGCAGCGCCGAGATCTCCGCAAAACCACCGTGACAGTGCCAGGTGTTGAAACAACCTGAACCGTCGTCCAGGACGTGGTGGTGTATGCTTAGACTTCCAGAAATAGAGTGGCTACAAGTATGCCAGCATGTGGGCTTAAGGCAGCATGTCTCTCGTTCATATATTGCTTTTCCCGAGTCATCGCGTACACTCCACTCTCTGACGATACTCTCACCAAGCGTCTCGCCCAGCCAAACACCGACGATTTTGACATACACAATGGTGCATTGTTGTCCCCTATCCTTGTTCCACGCGTCTCTGGCACCGAAGGTTCAACGAAGGTGCTGAACCATTTCGTTGATTACTTCCGTACATCCCTTCCTGCCTGGACCATCACCTTCCAAAACTCGACTTCGAGGACACCGGTCCACGGTGATGCAGAGGTTCCGTTCGTCAACTTTATTGCTACACGCGATCCGCCATGGACGACTCCAGGCAATACTGGGCACCTGGCCCTGGTTGCACACTACGACTCAAAGTATACTCCAGAAGGGTTCATTGGCGCAACCGACTCTGCCGCGCCATGTGCCATGATCATGCATGCGGTCCGTAGCATTGATGCCGCCTTGACGAAGAAGTGGGAGTCGATGCAATCGGGAGGTGTGGACTTTGACTTTGAGGAACACAAAGGCGTACAAGTCCTGTTTCTCGACGGCGAAGAAGCTTTCTTGAGCTGGACAGCTACAGACAGCATTTACGGAGCGCGATCGCTTGCGGAAGAGTGGGACACAACCACGTACCCTGCCATGAGCACCTACAAGACGTACCTGGATTCGATAGAGTTGTTTGTGCTTCTTGACCTCCTTGGATCTCCGGAGGACAACTCGATACCATCGTGGATGCACAGCTCTCATTGGTCGTATGTCAAAATGGCTGAGATGGAGGAACGTCTGCGGAAGCTCGGTCTTTTCAAAAGCAAATCGAAGAGGACGTGGCTGCCCGACAAAGACAAGGAAGCGCATGATACTTTCAACAGCTATGTCATGCAGGATGATCATATCCCTTTCGTGGCCCGTGGCGTACATTGCCTTCATCTCATTCCGGCCCGCTTTCCTTCCGTCTGGCACACAATTAAAGATGACGGCCAGCATCTTGACATTCCCACCGTCGAAGACTGGGCGTTACTGGTGTCAGCATTTGCGGCAGAGTACCTTGAACTGGAGGGATTCTTCGAGCAGGGATTGGCTGCCAGAAAACGTGGCTTGGAGGCCGTGATAAGCAAAACAGAGCTCTGAAGGCAAGTCCTTAGCTGGAATCTCGTCATCGCCCTGTGATCAATGCACAATTTCGCCGCTCGATAGAGAAGAGCTTGAACCCTTTACGGACAGACCTTACGCAGCCTCCTTCAGCCGATATGTAGGCGTTGTCGCAGGACTGGAATGCAGGGCTGTCCTCACAGACGGTAGGCGCTGCGACCCCAGCAAGGTATGAAATTGGCTATGCGGGCCATGGGAGCACCGATTCTGTGATCTGAAATCGCGAGACACGGCTTCTAGGGCTTGAGGCCACCACTTAGTCAGTCGTACAGAAATGAACGGCACTCCTGGTTTGGTGCGACAACCCTCCTTGCCTGCAATCTGGTCTCGAAAATGCGGACAAAAATGCAGTGTGGTGATCACGGGGCTGCAAGCATGCACGCACAAACATGATCAAGGGCAAACAAGCAAAGCCGCTTTTTTATATAAAAAAAAGCAGTCGGCTTAAGTCAATGGGGCATAGTTATTCAAGTACGGGAGTGTCCCTATCATCCACAGACTCGCACCCCTGCACCAGTCAAGACTCTTTTCAATTCGATGCTACGCTAACTGAGTCCTACCCTGCCAAAGACTATTCGGCTAATTAGCATACATGGCTATTATCAAGTTGAGTGCCTTCACACTGGCCGACAAGTCAGGCCGAACTCCATATCTATACATGATTACAATCAATTCTGATTTCAAGTATACATAAGATAACTTTCCTGCTGGTATGGATATCAGGTGTGATCAGACTCTGACGACAGCTGCCTCTATCTCGCTATCTCAGCGTCTGTGCATGTCTGCTTTGCCCCTAGTTGACTTGACCTCTTATGAGTATGCTGGTATTGTTTCGCCGATGTCATGGCTAACGTGACTGCACTGCTACTCCACGAGAGATCTTCGTCGGTTCTTCGATGATTGTCTTCGATAGTGGACAAGGGTTCGCAATTATATGGATGTTGTGGCAGTCCTCTTAGCAGATATTGTATAAGGGTTGATATTACTGTAATTGCCTGCATTCCAAGCTACATAGGTAGGTAACTGACGCCCAGATCTCTTGGCACAGCCTCGTCATCGTCCTGCATGGCCGTCGACCTCGGGGATTATCGTCGATCATACTTACTACTGCTACCATAGTGCTATTAGATGTAGCCCCGGAGTCTGGCTCGACAAGTACTTACAACTATCGCTATCATAAAACCCAGATCAACAACGCTGACGCCATACTAGCCTGCCGGTACTAAAACACAAAAGAAGCAACAAATCAATCTCCGCCAGGCTTACCTCGCTGGAGAAGCCTCTCACACCATTCTCGTCCTGGGCACCACGCAAGTTTGGGGTGCTGCGGATCCCTCACACCATGACTTCGATACGGAACTCAAATAGCTCGACCAAGCACGTTGTCATCGTTGGTAAGTCCCCTACCCACCCGACAGTCTCTACTCTCACACGCAGGGCAAACAGGCGGTGGAGCAATCGGGTGTTGCACAGCCTACTACCTGACCCGCCACCCGCACTATGATCCTCAGAAGCATATCATCACCGTCCTTGAAGCGTCCAGCCTCGCCGGCGGCGCATCAGGCAAAGCAGGTGGGTGCTTAGCAAAATGGGCCGACCCGTCATTCCTGGGTCCGGCAAGCTTCGATCTTCACGCACAGCTTGCCAGAGAGCACGATGGCGAGAACGAATGGGGTTATCGACGAGTGCATTGTGCGGATTGTGACATGGTCAAATCACATCATGGCGGCCTCAAGCCGGCGGAATCCCACGCAGATGGAGATGACGAGGGTTCAAAAGATCCGTCTCCACCAGAAGAGCTCGACTGGGTCAACGACGACGTGTTGAAGTGGTATCATCCACTAGGTGACCCTAGCGACTCTGCGCAAGTGCATCCATACCAGTTCACGACAGCTATGGCGAGACTCGCGTGCGAAAGATCTGCGCGAATACGGATTGGCAAGGCACTGAGGATAAATCACACTCAGGATAACGCTGTCAAATCAGTGACTTTGAGAAGTCCAGATGGTTTCGACACAGAACTGCTTGCAACGGATATCATTGTCGCAGCAGGACCGTGGACTCCTAACATCCTGCCCAACGCGCCAATCAAAGGTCTCAAAAGCCACAGCATCGTGATCAAACCAGGAAGACCCATTTCACCCAACGTCTTGTTCTTCGACCCAGGCCATGTCGCGCAAGATGATCCCGAGGACACGCTCGAGATCTATCCACGACCCGATAACTCGGTCTACATCTGCGGTCAGACTGACTATGAGCTCGGTTTGCCAGGATCAACAGACGATGTCAAGCCGGATCCGGGACGGTGCGAGAAGATCTTCGAGAGCCTCGGCCTCGTCTCGGAAGAGTTGCGGAAAAAGGGAGAAATCACAGTGAAGCAAGCTTGCTTCCGCCCTGTTGTTGCTGTGGAAGGTCGAGATCCTGAATTGGGGCCTCTTCTCGGGCCAACAAGTGTCCAAGGTCTGATACTGGCTGCCGGGCACAATGCCTGGGGCATACAGAATGCCCCAATCAGTGGGAAGCTTATATCGGAGCTCATTTTCGATGGCAAAGCAATCAGTGCTGATATCAGCCAACTGGATCCTCGGGAACATCTCAATTAGGGAATTCGTGGTTCGGTGGTGCGGTGGTGCTGGTGCAATGGTGCAATGTGAGCTATCGTTGTTGTGAGACAATTTTGGCATCTTACCCACGTGGAGAACAATTTAACAGAACAACTCATCAGCGCCCAGCTCGATTGGTGCAAGAAGGCGGATGTCTGATCTCCAATCCTCTGGGTGGAGCTAAGAAAGCTTTTGTTCTGAATGTATGGTCCATCGTCCCCACTCTCAGGTGTTCGTGCCACTGCTTCGTCTATTCCAAGCTCGGCAACGTGAGCGCGAATAAGAGTACAGTCACAGGGTGGTCCGATTTCCGTTCGAAAGCGTACGCGATACGTCCAAAGCTGTAGCGGCCATGCTGCTGAGAAATCTTCGCCCTGAGCTCGAAGTTTTCGGCGTCAAGATAGACGATTTTGGGACTGGTAGTGTGCCATCAAACTTTCATTATCGTTGCGTGCAAACTCGGCCCTCCGTGTCAACTCTACATATGCATTACACCCGTAAATATATAGAGCTCGGTTGGTCTGACAAACGTCCGTTGCCTAAAGTCCATGTGCCATCCCGCTCGCGAGGTCATCGAGCGGAATATGCAGGGCCAAGCGTGCTCGATGCCAACAGCCCCACCGCTGAGTGGGCAGGACAACTTGTGGCCGAGATTATGAGGGAGCACCCTTCCGGACAGGTTTTGAGCGGTCAAAGTGCATATGTTGGTTCACGACTCAATTGTCACAAAGCGCCCTGGGCTCGCAGCTGAAAGGGATGACGGGGCTCGATGTGGTAGAGAAGCTGCTGAAAAACGTGAACAAGTTGAAGAGAGAGTCGCTCAGCAAAGGTTGACGCGTGCTTGTCACTCTAGAACATGTCATCGATATCAAAGTCTTCTAGGTTGTCGAAGCCCATATTGTCGTTTTGCAATCCATACATATCGTCCAGACTCGTGCCTCCGTCCTGGTCGAGATTCCCCATGGTAGCTGTTGCATCGAGCGCCTGATCGATATCTTGCGCCTCGGGCAGCTCAGTCTGCAATATATCCATGTCGGGTTGAGCCTGTGGCGCATCAAGGTCCGCATTAGCCATGGCGATGTTATGTAGGGGTACGAAGTCAGGTTGACTTAAGCCAATATTTCGAGGCGAAAGGGCACTGCTGTAGGCGTTGACCCTGCGATGAAGGTGGACAAGTGCTTGAGCATCAAGGCTGCGTTTCTTTTTCAAGAATTTTCCCAAGTTACTGTGTTGCAGACGTACTGCGTCTCGCAAAGAAGGGCCTGCGACGACATCGTCGTGAACGCAAACAATAGTCGATATGAGGTCGAGTAGTATGTGGAAAGTCTGGTTGCTGGAGTACTGCACTAACATCTGCACCAAACATTGCACGACTGCGGCCGTTCCGCACACCTGGCTGGCTACCAGTAGTACTGCAACTATATCAGGTGGTGGCGCGGTGACGACTATGTTATCCAGACTGATTTCTCCCACGGGTCTGAATTTCTCCGTGATGGTGTGCTGCAGCATACCGAGGAAGCCGCCCGATGATTGCTTCCATGTTGTCACTTCTGTCGCACTCGCGTCTAATGACAAGGCAAACGGGTCGAGCTGCGCGAAGACATCTATTATAGGACTGAAAAGGTCGTTTCCGGCAGCCACGGACAGAAGACGCTGCCGGAGAGGTTGAGAAGTCATAGCCATGACTGTGCGATGTATATCTGCTGCATCGGAGGTACCAGGCGCCTTAGTCAGCACTTGCAACATGATGGCAGCCAGGTCGGGAGCTTGTCGTGCTGTACGACCGATCCATGTGAAAGCAGAAACGAGCGAGGGTAGCAGGAATGGTTCAAGTAGATCTGAGCGGGTCAGCAAGTGCTAACGGACCTGAAGGGCGACCTACACTCTAAGCCTGCCTTGAGGGTATCCGTGCTCAATCGACCTCTTTTCCATGCGAGAGCGCTTTGTTGAAGCAAAGTAGGCACAAAGAGGTGAAATTCTTGTGCATTGCAGCTCGAGGTCAATTCATCACTTAGTCCTTCTGCGATATAAAACGCATTTATCCATTCGCCAACATGTCTGGAGCTGGACTCCGGCATATCGTCTAAACTCTGCTCAGCAGCATTCGAAGCGAAGTAGCGGGCAGTGAAGCCGTTTTGATCATTGCATCCGATTTCCGAATCAAGCAGTTTGAGTCTGCTTTTGAAAACGCATATGAGCAAGAGGATACTGCCGAACTCGTCGTATACCGGTTGGCTCTCGCCTGTAGTTTATATCAGTATAGTATTCGACAATATTAGAAGTTCTCCGTACCATGTATGTCATCCCATCTCCATTGGTCTAGCAACGAGCACAGAGGGCCAAGTACAACAGCAGGTCGGACAAAAAGTCCGACGGAGCTGATTGCAACTGGTTTGCGCACCAACGCTGTAGCGAGATCTTTCAACGATTGTGTGTCCTTGGCTTCAGCATACTTGTGCATGATCTGTGAACTGTCAGCTCCATGTATTTATGGCAGCCCCACGGAAACGGACCTCAACCACAGCATGACTGATAGGACTCGCATTTCCATCATTACGAAGCAACTCTTCAATCAGTTTATGACATCGAGAGTGACTTGCTTCGACTTGGGAGACCAAATCGTCCTTCGAATATAGCCCCTTCGGGAGAGACATTGTGGCCGTGCCGTCGTCCGCAAGTGTAGCTGCCGTTTCAGTCGAAATGAGATGAAGGAGTGAGCAGACATGCAAAAATATCTTGCCTACCGACACGGTGCCATTACCGTAAAGAGTGGGACTGATACGAGGCCAGGCCTCGGTCAATAACTGCTCAGTCGGTATCATAAATGACGAACTGGCTATTGATGCAAGAACGACTGGAAGCTTGTTTTGCACAAAGACCTGACACTGCATCAGATACAAGCTTGGCGGACTATCACCAATCCTTGCAGACATAGCGTCGAAAGAAGATAGCAGGAGGTCACTGAACATGGCGGCAGCATCATTCTAAGCAAGCGTTAGCACACATTCAAGCAACACTGAGCGTCTCACAATATGTCGAGCACTCAGGTAATTGTAGACAGTGCTGTCTTCGATCGTTTCGGCGGCACCTAACTTTTCCAGTCAATACAAGCACATGAAAAGAAACTCTGGTGAAACATACCATGGTCCTGAGATATGCCGAGGTAGCAATGCGACTTGGGACAATGCGTGCGTCTTCTATGTCATCCTGGAACTGCATAGCGTTGGCTTGCAAGGCGTGCATGTTGGGCGAGCCCGATGTATGATTTGATGCTTCATCGAAGAGACAATAGTGTTTCTGGACCGCGTTGAGGCGCTGTAACAATTGCACCGAGATCGTAGGGTATAGTGGAATGCACATGTTCACCGCCTTGAGTACGGAGGCTCGAGGCTCGTGAGATGTATCCTTGCTGGAGGACTTTGTAGCAATTTGACGTCTATCAGCCTCGGCAGATAAGAGGATGGGCATAACGGTCCCAGTGCTGCACAATGAAGCAAGTAGAGAACCCACGCTCTCGATCATACTAGTCACGCTTGCGATGTTGGCAGGCCCAGGCACACGCGACACCCACTTGACAAGTGGAGGAAGCCATTTTGATAAAAGTAACAACGAATTGCGTGCTTCTTGGTCATCTATGGCCACCTTTGCAGCGCCGACCAAGTTCGATAGCTCCTGTACTGTCTGAACGTCGGTATCTTCTCGTCCTCGATTATTCTGCTCCTCACCAGATCGCTTTGTCGATTTGTTCCATCGATCTATCAACACTAAAAGCACCTCAGATAGTTTCAGACTCCCAGAGACAAGAGCCTCCTCAATATACAAGGCTATTAATGGATCGCCATCGGAACAAAAATCTTGCCGACAGTCAAGCAGTATCCGTGTTAAGACATTGCTTGAGGAGCCTTTCGAGTCAGAAAAGGCTTTGAGGACCTCTCCAAAGGCTTGAACATCAATGCGACGACTGAGGCAGCGGCGAATGAGGGTGGTCCATGTCGGTACGGCCATTGTTTTTGAGCGAGGTCGTCTTGGATGCAGAGGATCCACCAGTATCAAAAATAATTGTTTCTTCAATCAACAGGCGACGACATAATATCTCGATTGCTCGCGTCAGATACGCTCTGCATTATTGAGTCGATGATCACGGTTCAAATCCCGGAAACCGCGGTCATAGGCACTTCGAGGAAGCAAGGGTGTAGTTGTCCTCTTGCTATCTACCTAGGTAGAGTAGGTAAGTATCTTCAGAATTGTTCAATGAGTTGAACAGGGAGACGCCCACGATTTCGGCGAAAAGCCGGGATCACTTTCGGCTTGGCGTAGTCCCTGCCTCTTCGGCCTCAGCTCGTGCGGTATCTCAATCCCAATCCTTGCTTCAATTACAATGCGATCGCGTGGTGCAACGAAGACCGTGATGATAGTAGAGTTGCTACTGCCTTACACCTGCCCATAGCTGAGTGACAGGCATGGAGCAGTGTCTCTTCCTACGAAGGCCCTATTCTAGCGGTAGGAACGATCAGTGGCAGCCACCTTGAAGTCTCCCAAACATACGACGTATTTCAGCCCTTGTGAACTGCAGAGACGATTTACTGCAAACGCAGAGGAATAATGAACAAAGAAGCAGATGCTGCTCGAATTCTACCCCTTCCGGCGCATGTTCAAGCCCAGGTGCTCTCCTCTGTCAGCATCGCATCCTTGCGCGATGTCGTGCTTGAGTTGGTCAAGAACGCGCTCGACGCTTCCGCACGCACAATCACAGTGGAAGTTGACTTTAGCAAAGGTTATTGCGTGGTGAAAGATGATGGGATTGGTATACCGCCAGAGGAATTTATAGACGAAGGATGTCTAGCCAAGCTTCACTGTAGGTACCCCGATGCCATGTCCAAGACGCCTTGCTGAGACTCGCAGGCACATCCAAATCGTCGTCTATGTCTTATTACGGGCGATATGGTCGATTCCTTGCATCACTCGCATCGGTGTCACTTGTATCTATCTCGTCCATATGGAGAGCCGCACACACTGAAAGCTGCATAGTCCTGAGCGATGGGCAAGTCCTGTCGAGGCACGTTGGAACAGCGCAAGAGATTGGATATGACTACACCAGTACTGTAATAGTGCGTGATCTTTTTGGCAAAATCCCAGTCCGGTTGAAATACCGGACTGCGAAGTACGCCATACAATCAGAAGTTGTTAAGGCCTTTGGGACACTCAAACATGGGCTTGTTGCGCTGCTTCTTGCATTTCCAGCGAGTGTAAATTTGCAGCTCAGGGATTCTACACACAGAAACAGGTACAATCATCGAGCAGTGAAACTCCCCTTCGAACTCTCAGAAAATCCCTCTACCCAGTCGTCGTTCTGCGTACGGAGAATCTGTTCTGTTATCTCTCAAGCAGGTTTTGTGGAGAAAGCCAGTTTTAGCCAATGGAAATCCGTGTCTGGGCGGACAGAAAGGTTGGTTGTACGTGCTGGGATCTCACTTGAGCCAGCCGCCACGAAGCACATCCAATTTGTATCAATTGGCCACAGACCACTTGAACGTGGTGGTGTTGGTTCGTCCATCTGTGATTTGGTCAATGATCTCTTCGAGCACTCTGATTTTGGAGATACTGGCGACAACCATATTATACCGAAAGTAGCCGGCCCTCGACAAGATGGCCGCTTTAGTATCGACATACCTCCTCCACGAAAGTCGCGTAGCGCAAAGAGTGTCGACAAGTGGCCGATGTTCTATATACGTGTGGATGTCCGGTCAGACCCCGCGGCGAGCAGTGCTTTGGTAGCAGCTGGATCCAGTCGTGAAGCAGACCGTTGTCTGGTTGAGATCCTTGAACTTACGAAGATCCTGGTCATACATTTCCTTCAGACGCACAATTTCAGGCCCAGAGCTCAACGAAAGGGGTTGAAGCGTGACTCGATACGGAGAAGTACAGCTGATAGCCGTCGTCTACTCGGACGCACAGATGTACGTGCGCCGAATATGGAGCCATCACTCTATGACACCTGGTCCAGGATCAAATATGCAAAGCCGGCAGGGAAGGCTGATCTGCAGTCAGGGATGCCATCCTTTGGCAAGGACTTCTCTCTACAAAACAACTCATGCTTAGACAATTGGCAGCAAGACTCCGAAAACATGGCTTACCACAGGAAAGAGGATATTTCCAGTGACGTACAGCTCTTGCTGGATAATTTCAGTGATTTTGGTCCTGACCATGAAGATAATAGGCATGATATCTCGGAAAATAGATCATCTGAGTATCTGCAAAATGAGAAGCTATATTGGCGGATCCCTCGCACCGGTGCAGAAGTTGAGGTCGACTCACGAACTGGATTTGTCCTTCCCCCGAACAGCATTATGGACGAAGCGGACCGGGATATCCGCAGGCCTAGCCTTGGAATGATCCCAGCAGACCCTAATCCAGGACGTCCGGCATCCAGAAGGCTTACGAGACGCGGATCAGCCCCTTTCTTGATGCTTCCAAGATCCTTCCCTTCAGGCCCCGACGAGGAGAGGATCGAATCAGTCACTTTTGACTACGAAGACAAAAATGGTTCTTTCAACCACGAATACAATCCAGCAAGAAGTGTAGCGAAGACATCACAAAATCACAGCATTCTTCGGCAGAATCTTACGGCAGCACAGGTCCTGCGACAAGTGGACGGAAAGTTTATCCTTGTTCTAATACCGGTGACTAGTGGACAGGATAGTAACAATGACACATTTCCGGCTCCTACCATATCGAACAACTATCTTGTCCTCATCGATCAGCATGCAGCTGATGAACGTGTCAAGGTGGAAGAGTTATACATGAAAGTGTGTGTGAAGAGCTCGTCGGTGCGTGTGAAGCCGATCATCATGGAGGTTACCAACCACGAGGCCGCAGCGTTTGAAGAAAAACAACGTTACTTCGAAGAATGGAAAATTGCATACGGCGTCAGAAGACACGGAGAGAGCGCTACCGTGCATGTATATGCGCTGCCGGACCTGATCGCAGAACGGTGTCGTGTCGAGCCGAAGGTTCTGATTGATTTACTTCGAGTAGAAATCTGGTCTTCAAACATTACCACATGCGTCGGTGTAGCCAACGACGACGACCCTAGAGGATGGATGAGAAAGATCGGGCGGTGCCCTAGGGGTCTTGTGGATCTGCTCAATTCTCGTGCATGCAGGAGCGCGGTCATGTTCAACGACAAGTTAGACATGCAGCAATGTCAGGAGCTTGTCAACCGACTATCGCAGTGTACCTTTCCTTTCCAATGCGCTCATGGTCGACCCAGCATGGTTGTGATCACGGATCTTGGGCAAGGATGCAGACCTGCGCACTATCCGGCGCCGGAGCCAGCTGCGAGCAGTCTCGATTGCCTCGGGCAGGGAGATTTTGGAAAGGCGTGGGACAATTGGACATAAAGTGACATGGGTGTAGCACTTGGCCATGCGAAGGTCTCTCAACATGACCGGTTCTGACGATAGCAAGGTTCACGCAGGCATACTTTTCGCTTCTTG
>Ga0210040_10009236_pt1 | contig 11510 bp, 8 predicted proteins | sample CryGeyCG12114_NA_FD_185462 | JGI IMG/M metagenome (GOLD analysis project Ga0210040, IMG submission 185462) | Groundwater microbial communities from aquifer - Crystal Geyser CG19_WC_8/21/14_NA (SPAdes) (version 2) | ecosystem: Environmental > Aquatic > Deep subsurface > Groundwater | place: USA... | reverse complement strand
CAATAACCAGACCAGTCATCGGATCGAAACGAATCCTTAATTACTGAAACAGCGAACAACCTAATTTCCCTAATGACAAGCAACCTACCACCATAATGTATGCAATGCCTGTCCTTTTTTGCATGTCGAGTGAATACCCCTTGGTTTGACACAAAAACCAAATCCATGCACCACAACTTTTTTCCCATGCGATTGATTCGCAACCTAAATTAATTATCATTATAAAACCTCACGTCCTAACTAACTATGTTAATAATTTCACATCATGAATCTGTGTTGCGCAGAGACATCATTTCCATGTAAAACCAGTCAAACAGGACTTAAAACCTCTTGAATAATTTAAATGGCTGCATCACTGACTATATTATTGTAGCTAGTTAGTGTTAGTAGTAGCACGTAGAAGTGGCATCATTATTATTACAAAGTAAAGGTAACAACAACAGCAGCAGGTGATTTGGAAATGGAAAGATTTTGCATCGGTGGGAGAGATGAGAATGAGACTGACTGAGACTAGGCTCATGAATGAATTCATGCTTTTTTCGCTCACTCTTTCTCTATGTAGCTATAATCTACAAGTGAGTCCCATCACGTTTCATCCACCTGCTAATTACATGACTTTTTACCGTTCCCGTGAGAAATCCAATCAATATAGCCACGCTACTTACGCCTCACAAGTGATAATCACTTCACATCCCACACAAAATACATGATCTCATTTTGAAAACATCTCTATTACACCTTTGTGGTCTTTATTGGTCCAATTTGAACCCAACCCTTCAAGGTGGTGTGGTGTGCTCACCACAAAGATGCCGAAAAATAAAACTTGCTAACTATTACCTGATTATTAGCAATCCAGACTATTGAAAATGACTAGCCATGCTTGAGGAAATAATTAAGTACGAATGCGAGTCAATAGCTTTTCCAGGCGCGACCTTCAGTATTCCCTATTCACTGACTGACGCAATTCAATACACATAACACTCGTCTTATATATGCTCAATCCAAATTCGTGTAGCTGACAATAACTAGCAAAATTTATTCTCAGCCGACCTATTTAGTATACACGAGGAATGTAATGATATATTCTAATCGAGGTCAATCTGTCAAACTCAAGAATTTGCTTTCATAGGATCCCATTTTAATTTTCAATACTATTTAATCAATTCATCAACTGCTTGACTTCTGTGACCAAGCACAATATATCATCCTTGTATTCCCTCAATGCCAACCCAAAATCAAACCAGCTACACATTCATATGGATCAGTTTTTTTCCAGTCTATCGCTTACAGAGAATTGATATTTATCAGAACATAATGAATTAAATTGAACACCGAATTAATAATAATTGTGCTGTTACCTGATATGTGTTGAGAGGAATAAGGACTTGTTCGGCGAGTCGATGAGCAAAGTCATTCCAGAGCAGTTCTGCCGACTGTGCGTTCACAGATAAAAGTTCCCGGCCCCCCCACTCGGGCTCGTATATCTCACTCACTGCGTCCAACATTGATCGGCTTGCTGATCCACATGCTAATATGCACAATAATAAAATTACTAATTAATTAGCTGCCCAAAATCCTACTCAAACTTTTGATTTTCAGATCAACGATGGGTGCAAACCAAAAGCCGGGTGAACAAACATTGATTGATTGAAAAGTGGCGTCACTTGCAATCGTCATAAACGCGCATGCGCAACCTACCGCTAATCACAAAAGCAAATAATATTCAGAGCCGCCAATATTCATCTCGAATTTTTTATTTATTATTGCATTTGATTAATTCAATTGAACAGTTGATTAATACTTAACGATTTAATTTAAACTGTACCCACCTCGTATACAACGAATGTAATTATTCAGTTCCTTCTGAAGTCGCGTGGCTGCACATTGCTGTTTATTAAAATTCCCTATTTGTTCATCTAAAATCTCATCCGCAGTTCGGTCTACTTTTCCTAGATTCTGTAGAATCTGTAAACATAATAAAGTCATAAATTATTACAATGTTTCATCTATAAGATCAACACTATATTTTTATTCCACACATTCTATGACTGAAACTATTTTTCCGAGCAGCAATCATTTTCCATAATGATCACTCCAACTGTTTCATACATGTTCGCTCAGGAATAAATAGCAACCCATGCAGTGCTCCATTCATTTCATATTTGTTGTACCATAAAGCCTTAAGCATGCCTATGTCACTTCAAGTACCAAAATCAGAAGCAGGCATTTAAAATACGACATCAACTAATTGCCGGCTCGCCATGTGTGGAAACGGTATGTGCGAATAGGGAATAAAATTACACATGCCGTAGGAGTGAGTGCACACAAAAAGCTAACCAAGAACTCTATTTATAAAGATGTAGTCAGCCTTATACACAAACTAACTATACAGATCCAAAGAATGAAGATTCCCTGCCGGTTCTTTTAGACAAACCAAATGAGCATTGCATGGTTCTAGGCAGCCACGCCACGTCCATATACGCATGTATAAACTGCACACAATCAAAACACAATCCGAGTCATCCAATTTTTTCACCCGCAAAGAAAAAGAGTAGAATCCCCGCAAGTCATATTCTACAACCAAATTTAGCTCATTTAAACCTTTCAAAATCGACAATAACAAATTCACACACTTTTCCCCCTTCTTGACAGAATTCTCATCCCCAGGAGCACCAATTGCGATGAATGCACAATGCACAATGTCGTTAATTGTTCCATAAATTAAAAATCCATTAGACTTCTAGGAGCTCATCAAAAAACTTGACACGGCATGCTGCCAGTAATTACCCATAACTTTATCTGCTCATACAAAAAATCATCTTCATCAAAGTGCAAACACACGGACAACCGTATTAAATACCCGAGTACGTGAGCACTGCTGTAGAAAAAGTGCACATTTTTCAAGCGGAACGGAATCTCTGGTCCGTAGTTTGTAATAATAATAACTCGTGAGGAGGAAGACGGAAGCTTGAGAGTCAATTTTTTGCATCAAAAAAATTCAATCCACCTGTACATACAGTTTTTTCTCCGCCTGTAGACCATTGTACCTTGAATTGGACAAATTATGAACATTTTTCAAGCAATATGCATGAGTGAGTGAGTGAACTATTTTAAACGTTTTAAACTCTTCATCTTGCGCTAGCCATTGCAATGATCAACGAGTAATAATAGTCAAAATCCTGGTCAGTACAAAAATGAACGGCACTTTTGAGACCACCGTTGCATTATTCTACGTGCTTATATTTAGGTGCACCCCATTATCATAAACAGAGCTTATTGCTTGTTGCTGCCAATAATGTTCATCCCATGTGAGGGTTCATGCAGATTACCAGTCATTCATACTTAACCGTACTTTCTCATCAAATGCACTTGTCACAATGCAAATATTGATACCCTGGCCTCTAAACCTACCTAACTAACTATATGTGGGGGAGAAACTATTTCACACCTTCAGATTAAATCTACAACACGGTGAATTAGTCTGCACAATGGGTTGATGACATTAGCCGTTAATCAACTTGACAAACTCATATGTATATCCCTTTGGTCAACATTGACACAGCTGAGATCCATTGTCCACCCAAAATGAGCCATCTGGGATAAACCACATGAAAATAGTGCAAAAAGGTGAAAGTGGGTGAACAAACTTTACATATGATAGCTGACTGAGTGGATAACTCTGGTTCCCAACGTAACGTAAAATAACTACAGACTGATATTTTTCTTGTTCGCATTCATATTGGAAGGACGAGGACACACATATGCCATAGCTACAGAGAAAACGGCACCTAGCCAAATTTTCTATGTCTGCGTGTGTGCAAAAGTTGAAAACCTGCTGAAATTAGTTTGTCTACTGCCAGTGTGCACACATAACCCGGCATTCATTCACAATCCTACATACTATTTAGCATCTATAATCCAGTAAGTAAAACTGGAAAAATTGTAATGTACTACCTTCCGGTTTGAAACTAAATTAACCATTTTCATCCAAGGTTACAATTCTGTGGCAAGAATTTTTCTAAATATTAAGCTGTAAAGTCACAGACAAAAAAAAATGGGCTATTTTTTTGTGTAGCAACTCTTGTCAAATGTGTGTCATCCTAAACTCTGTGGCCATGATATGATGATGGAGTAGCTAGACGCGAAAAAAAGGACTCTAACCAACTACCAAACTAATATATCTAATACTGATATTACTAACTACCTTCTAGTATTATATATGGGGATGGGGGTGGGGAGGCGCCACAAGACGATGGAGCCCATTTACCTTCTTGGGCCATTTGCCAAAAACATGTTAGCTTAGCTATATAGCCACTAACTACAGTCAATGTGTAGGAACGACGTGTTGCAAAAATGTGAACACAATGCACGCACAAAAATGTACCGGTTCCTTATTCCTAGTTCATCTTCAGTCATAATCTGCACATTGGCGTAAGATCCTAAATAAAATGATCCATAATACTTATTGTCCGTCCGTCCGTCCATCCATATAGGGGAACACAAGTTAGTTAGTTAGTTACAAATGCATTCCCTAACATCATGTACCGACTCATCCATCTATTAAATACACAGGGAAATGTAATTCGTGATCTCGTGGTATGCAAAAAAGGACTATGGAGGAAAAAGTGGTCAAACCATCATTTCACACAGATTTTTAACACCGCTTGCTAACTACTAACTAACTCACTAAACTCTCTCCTTCATTCATTATTCATGAGACTGTGGTTTGACCAACTTTTGGCCCGTCAGTTGAAAGCACCGTTGTGCACAATTTTTCCCATCTTTTTATTTTCCCCATGGCCTTCCCACATACTAAACTACCTAATGTAAATCATAATGTCTCAAAAATGCCAACAAAAGTTTATTAATCATGGAAATAAAATATCAACCCAAATACTAACACAGAACCCGTCTAATGTTCAAAAACATTATTTCATATATTTATCACGTCATAAAACTGCCTGAGTATAGAATAAATTCGTACAGTGGATGAAATTATAAGAATAAGCTATTATCCTTTCCTGTTAGACTTATATTTCCCATTGGGTGCATATCCCAGAACTGCAAGATTGCATCAAATGACACACATTTGCGAAATGAGCAAATAATGCAACACGCGTACTCAAATATTCCTTCCATATGGAATTCACAGCCTTGCATGATTAGTTATTCACAATTGAACTTGACGTTCAACGTTCAGCACGATATATACAACGTGTAGCGTTCACCCTTTTTATTGCATTTCAATGAAAAGCTACCAACTTATATTGTAGTAAGCAGTTAAGACTGACAACTTTTTTTAGTATGGAGGTCATATTTACTTTCTGAAATGTACAGCAGACACACACAATGTGAATAGTCAAACGCAATTTATCCTTTACCGCACTTAAAATTGCTTACGCTCATATAGCACGCAACCAAGTATGAACAATAGTTAGTAAGTTAGTGTCTTATTCGGAAGCTGAAAATTAAAAAACAATATGGAATGGGATGATAACGCAATAATTCTACAATCCACCCACTACAGCTGTAATAGCATAGTACCATTTAGTGTAAGCTTGTTTAACTTAAGGTCACTTAGCACACACAAATGCATTAGTGATGTAAATATCTTTGCGTATACATTGACTAATAATACCGCTATAGCCTTTTTCTTGCCATTACCATTTCAATTCTGTCGAAATGGAACCAACAATAATGATTGTGTCCTACTCGCGTGTGCGTGAATCAGAAAAAATTTATTCTCATAAAAACAGACGCATGACAAAAAGAAATGGAGAGTGATGTGGAGATAAAGAATTTATGTACACCCACGGGAAATGCCCATTTAAGGGAGCACCTCGCGGGACAAATATGGAGAGCCCCAGTTATTAGTCACTATAACTATCTTGGGCTATTGGTGGATCGCACATAAGAAGAAAACAAAAGGAAATGAGTTGCTTGTTAATTTGGAGATTTGGCTTGACCAATGATCTACATGCTTGTCTATAACTTTACACGACACTTAATATGCCACGAGGTCAAAACTTCCCTTTTCAACTGTGAACACCCCCTTGTAATGAAATGCTTATATTTATTACTTTTTAGCATCTCTATTGCATTAGATGCAAAATCACAGGGAAATTTTGTGAGACGGATTTTATGGGATCAATTCGTTTAAACTATAATATTAGCATGTACAATGCTCTATAGTGTCTATAAAGTTACGTTCCATAGTTTCTAAAATACAAAATGTCAAAAAAAAATTGCTATACACAGAAGGTTTGTGCAGACAAATGCTCATAAATCGTCCACAATAACTTCACACATGCAAATCTGGGAACAAACAGGTTGAATAAGTAAATTGATGGTGACATAAGTTGTAAAGTCGACAATATGCTATATAGATTACACATAGGGACAACTAAAAAGTTAAATCTCGTCTTTAGACGTTCATCATTGAAACTGATATAAAGTTCTACTCGAGAAGACTAAAACTACTAACTAGTACTTGTGTATGCACAAAAATGAGTTGAGAGCCGGTTTAGCTTTTTGGCAGTCAAGCTAGTTAGTTGCTTAGAAAATGAAGAGGTCAAGTCACTTGTTTGCTTTTGGTTGGTTACCACTATTTGGCCGAGTTACATTATTATACCCACGTCCCCATCATCACAATAATATAGTGGACCCACATGCATACATATTTGGGCATCTCTGTTTGCCTCACCTCATGTTTAGAGTCACTGCTCAGTCGATTATTCCAATCCAATCAAATAATCCCTGATGATAATGCACATTCTTGTGTGAAAACACGGAAAACAGACTTAACTAACTAGCTATCCTTTATTTACATGCAGTTGCCGAAGTTATGAAAAAGATTTTATCAGTACATGAAAATTGTCGGTACTGACTCACTAAACTAACCAACTAATTAACTAACTAACTATCGTTTAGCCACTCTGTATTTACTAGCTATAGTTAGTTAGTTAGTAAGTAAGTTTAAAACCCCACTTTTCATAATGATTTTCGCAAACTAACGATTAGGAATCTGAATTGCAGACTTTAATAGGAACGGAGCTTGCATTTGAAATAGAGATGATCGGAGGATTTACGGTACCCGAGTATATCGCTACCATATCAACATTTGCACCTGACTTTATGATGCCGTTATGTGAACCAAGAACCTACATTCCATTGAATCCTGTAATATAAATCTTTGCCATCATCATATTATGCATGTTGTGTATTGTGTATGTTGGTTTGCCAAATTCAAACCATACCTGTCTCACCATCATGCGATGATCTATCAAACATAGTGTACATGCATTATAGTTAGTTAGTTAGTTAGCCAGTATCATCGTCCGATAGGCCAATTAATAGGCCATCCGTCAACAAACATCCCTAATAATCACAGCTTATTACAGGTGCAATCACAAATCACGTTGATTGTTAGTTAGTTACAATGTAAACAACATAGTTTAGTTTGTTTCTTTTGTGTGCACGCAAAAACGACGACCCCTATATGAGCACAACATATTGAATCCAATGACTATGATCGCATTGTTCCATTATTGGGAATCGACCAGGCATAGCGACCACACTATAATTTGTTGACTCCCTGCTGGACTTTAGAACGGACAGAGGAAAATTTGTGTGCCAAAAGAAGATGGGGCTAGTCTTTTGATCTGTCAATCATTTATTAGTAGTTGATGCAACAAGTGGGCTAGCTGAGATTTGTGATCCGAATATTTATGAAAAAGACAAGGCGCAGGGTACAGAATTTACTTTAGCTACATAAAATTAGAAATAGATTGTAAAATGACACGATAAGTTGCATGCTGGTTTAGTTTAGTTACTGGAATTTCGCCGGCAGCCTTTTTCCAGACAAGATACTGCGCATTAAGTAGGAAAAATAGTAGATACAAAAAAAATAGGTGAATAAACAAACCTTTTCTTTGGCTCGTCCGACGGATTTTTGGACACTTTTAGCCAACTTGGATTCGCCCATTGTTGACATTTTAGTATTGGATTGGCCTGAGTGTTGGGAACGTGATAAAGACATGGACAGTCACAAAACTTGCCTACGAATGCATGCACACAAATATAGAATCTAGCCAATCTTGAGATTCCTTCTGGAAATCACAGCGTTTGACATTTGACAGTGAACAGTTCGTATAACTAACTATAGCAATATACACACGAAATGAAAAGTGAGTTCCCACTGGTCCACACAAAAAACACCAAAAAATCCGATATAAAAAATATACTTTTTGCAATCGGCTCGTCCGCTATAAAAATGGTTGTATATATGAAAATTCGTACGTGGGCTAAAATATTTTTCAAGTTAGGCCTCCACTTCACTGCACGAGCAAATGAACAGGAGTGACTGAGCGGAGGAAACCACACTTGGTTGCATTTACTAGTTTACGAGCTTTGGGCTTATTTGCTCATGTTAAAAGTGTATCCTCACACACAGTACATTTTGAACATATCAACATACAGCAGCTCACATACAAATATCACACTCATTATTACTAACTTTACTAACTACACACACTACAGACACACAGCACATTTTTAAGCGAGGTACAATGTTGAGCACCTTCTTAACTTTAACATTGCAAGGGATGCTAGTCATAGACATTACATACAGCAAGTCAAACTAACTTACTAACAACATACAAAAAAAAGATGGTTGGAGAAAACTAATAATAAAAGATGATAATTGCTTGAGGGCAATCTTTCTATTTCTAACTATAGCTAGCGTTGACCGCTGTACTATTATATTTGGAGATATGTTGATCAAGTGACCAGCAAGGAGGGGGCACTTATTTTTTCCTAGTTATAGTTACCACATGATCTCAGTCAGTGAGTTATGAATCAATGAGGGCCATTTACAATGTAACCTATTTAGCTACCGCTAGTTGTTATAGCTATGTTAGTTATGAAATGAAGCCTTTTTTCTTAACTCCCAGCTTTTCATACCCATAATGCATAGTAGCTGCCATGAAGCGTTGGATGTACATAGAAGAATCTACCATGCACCTATATTTAGGTGCCGTTAATAGGAAAATAATCATGCTTGCTAGAATCTAATTAACCCTTTGAGGTGAGGATATAGCTATTAGGGGGAATACGGTACCGAAGAAAAAACTAATTCTAGTCTCTATAACATTAACTGGGAGCATCTGTATGAATGAGTGACTAGAATAATGGAAACACACTCTCTCCCAGTAATAATGTTGCTAGTAGAACTAACTTCCTAGTTACTTCCTCCGATGTAATCCTGGCATATGACATTATTGGGTGTGCCCGTTTCTATTTACTACTGTGTAGTGTTGATTGTACGACTAGCTAACTTAGGTAGCTATAAGACTAGCTTTTCCTCATCATTGTTTGCAATCCATGCACAAATAGAACAGATACTAAATGCATACAAAAAAGTCGAGTTTGTTTGCTTGATGTATATTTACCAAGTGTTTGCTTGAGCATCAAAAAATGTGTTTACACTGACTCACTAACAATAAGTATAACTAAAAGTGCATGCATAAACTAGTAGATAAAATTTCATCTACTCATTTGCTTACTTATACTAATGCAAATGCTATTTCTCTCCACTGTGAAAAAAATATTGGTAATGCTATACAGGGAATAATGTCCATGCAATGCAATAACAAAATACATAAATAAATGCAAAGAAGGTGTAAAATTTCAGTCAGTAAGTGGAATTTGAATTCACGTGACGTAGACGTAGTTAAGTTAGTTAGCTAGCATCACATTTTTAATCGCCTATTTCAATGGATTGTAAAACATAAACATTTGTATGATAAATATAGTCTCGTCCGCATGGAGCATACCAGCAATTAATTTGTCCGTTTCACTGGACACTTTTTCCAGCACTGTTTTCTCAGGCGGCGTTATCATATCACGAACCTAAAACATGGTCAACATAGTGTGAATTATAATTTGCTATACACATCGGGTGAGTACAGAAATGAAAAAAAACCTCATTGAGCTGCTCTTCAGTACAGCCTTGGAGTTTCATAGTAGACAAGATTCTGCCAATTCGTTCCTCTTTCATCAGCAGCCGCTCATGCCTCTGCTTTTGGAACACGGATCGAACATGGCAGTTTATTATGGCTTTGTAACACCGTTCTAGTAATGAATGGATTGCCTGAAAAAAGGTTCAACTATTTAAATTGAGACGCAAAAAAGACTAAATCAAACTAACAAGCTAACTAACCTGATTGATATCAATATGGAACACATAGGCCACTTTGTTAACTTGAGCAGACACTGCATAAGATTTGCGGATTTCCTTCATACATAGTAAATTGTCTTCCACGAGTTTGTATGTTAAATGCTTGGCTTCTTTGGCAGGGATCATGCCGATTTCATGGATTTTATCTTGCTCTACGTACTTGAGGGATCGGACGAGACGCCAAATGCGGGCTCCCACGTACCCATGTCGTTCCACAACAACTTCCTCCATAGTACTCCACATGAGTTCCACGATCCCTCTTTTCATGCTCAGGGACCACTGGCCACCTTGACCAGGTCCAACATTGCTCACTATTCCCATAGGATCGTCGTCTAATGAAGAAGTAGAAAAAATTGCACCAAATTATCTCAAAAAACGCTGAAATATTACACTGTTGCACGCACCAATGATTTCCAAATGCTCATGCAGATTCTTGCTAGTAGCTTCCCCTCCATTCAGCCTGGACAATTCGGATTTGAGATCATAGAAACTAACTGGAGCTGAGTCCTTATGCCAGGGGTCCCTCACATAACCCAAGTCAATGAATATATTGAAAATTCGCGTGTCTACAAACGGTTTAAACTTGCGCTCCAGGGCTGCGATGATCATAGCATTCCTCAGCTCCATGTGAAACTGTTTCACATTCAGTTGCCACAAGATGTGGGCATCGGGTTGTTCACTCAAGTCGGAGCAGTCTGCCCCCTTCTCTATCTGGGTAACCAAGGCGGACAAGTCTAGATTTGGGATGAGTACAGTTTTTTCTTCAAATATGGGCACTTGCACGTCAGCCTCTGGTTCCGGGACCACATGTGGACATTGCTTGATATAAGAGTGGTTGATTAGTTTCTTGAATGTCTCCTTGATGAAGGATAGTTGGTCCACGAGAGGAGTACTGGAGGATTCTTTGGCTCGGGAGCCCATCACGTACAACAGTTTGGAGAGGGCTACTTGGCCAGCTTTTATCACTTCTTCGAGCACGTCGGCTCCTTCCGGGCCCAGGCGATAGGAGACATGACTCAGATATCTATAAGGGGTTTCAATAATCGCTGTACAAGTGAAAACTTGGAATGTTTACAGTGACAATACAAGTTACTTACTTGGGATATCGCAATAAATAAGATATACGCTCTGCATGAATCTCATAGGTGGGTTCCGTGTAGCCAGTGGAGGAAGCAAAGGACACAAATTGATGCTGTATCAGGATTGATATGGATTCTCTGACCTGCGGAAATTCATGAATGCAAATGAGTGAGAAACAAACTACTTTAGTTAA
>Ga0210040_10009235_pt1 | contig 11511 bp, 7 predicted proteins | sample CryGeyCG12114_NA_FD_185462 | JGI IMG/M metagenome (GOLD analysis project Ga0210040, IMG submission 185462) | Groundwater microbial communities from aquifer - Crystal Geyser CG19_WC_8/21/14_NA (SPAdes) (version 2) | ecosystem: Environmental > Aquatic > Deep subsurface > Groundwater | place: USA... | reverse complement strand
AGCAGCCACTCCTTCTGCTTGCCGCCGAGCATGGTCTGGTCGGGGTCGTAGCGCTCCTGGCAGTCGGCCGACGTGCCGTCGCCGCAGGGCTGGTCGCTGCGGTACTGCCGCGTGTCCAGCATGGTGAAGTCGGCCAGGGTCCCGTAGTTGAGCCGGCGGTGCAGCCGGACGTCGGGCCCGGACGGCAGCTGGCGGCGGCGCAGCGGCAGGTTCTCATACATCGCCTGGAAGGCCGCGGCGCGGCGCACCCGGAAGACGGCCGGGTCCTGGTCGGGCTCGGTGTCGGCCTGGGAGATGTCGCCGGCCCAGTTGTTCTCGACCTCGTGGTCGTCGATGGTCTGGATCCAGGGGAACGCCGCGTGCGCCGCCTGGAGCGGGGCCTCGGACTTGTAGACCGCGTACTGCAGCCGGTAGCGGGGCAGGTCGAAGGTCTCGGTGTCGAACTGGGCCGGTGTCTCCACGCCACGGCGGTTGCCCTTGAGCCCGCTCTCGTAGATGTAGTCGCCCAGGTGCACCACCAGGTCGAGGTCCTCCTCGGCCAGGTGGTCGTAGGCGGTGAAGTACCCGTCCCGCCAGTTCTGGCAGGAGGCGAAGGCGAAGCGCAGGTCCTGGACGTCGGAGCGGGTGCGGCATCGTCCGGGTGCGACCGACCGGGGAGAGGTAGTGGCCGACGCGGAACCGGTACCAGTAGGGCCGGTCCTCCCGCAGCCCGGTGATCTCGGGATGCACGGAGTGCCCGAGCTCGGGGGTGGCCACCGCGCTGGTGCGCCGGACCACCCGGCGGAAGCGCTCGTCGGCGGCCACCTCGACGTGCACCCGGACCGGCGAGGGCCGCATCCCCCCGCTGCCGTCGGCGGCGAAGGGCTCAGGAGCGAGCCGGGTCCAGAGCACCACGCTGTCGTGGCGCGGGTCACCGGAGGCGACCCCGAGGGTGAAGGGGTCGTTGCTCAGCCGGGGCGCGGCCAGGGCAGCGGTCGGGTCGAGGGCTCCGCTGCCGAGCAGCACCGCTGCGCCGGCACCGCCGTAGCCGAGGAGGCGGCGGCGGGTGAGAGGGTGGAAGTCGATGGTCATGGGGGCTCCGAGGGTGGGAGGGGATGTCGACGCCTCATTCCCGCAGACCCCGGCCACCGGCACGGGCCAGCCGGTTGAACGGCCGATGACCCTTGGCCAGCCGTGAAGCGACCAGGTGAACGAGCGGTCACGACGAGCCCGGACGAGGGTGAACGGCACCCCTCCGCAGCGGGTGCAGTCGCCGTGCCGGACCTCGGTGGCGTCGGGGGGACCGCGGCGCCGGGCGCCGGTGGAGCAGCTGTGCCTGTGGCACCGACGCGGACAGCGGGCTCCCCGGTAGGCGGGCCGCGCCGGGTCTGGGAGCATGGACCCTCGGCGCACCGGTGGGCCATCCCTGCATCACCCATCTCCTGCATCGACCTATCTGAAGGAGCACCGCGTGGCGGAAGCGGCGGCGCCGGCGACAGGCGGGCCTTCCCCGCAGACCGGGAGCCGACCACCCCAGGCTGTAGCACCGCGGTGGCTGACGACCCTGCCGATGATGCTGGCCAGCGGGGCGCTGATCGCCCTCCAGTCGCAGGTCAACGGCGCGCTGGCGCGGGGGCTCGGCACCGGGTTGCGGGCGGTCACCCTGGCCGCCCTGATCAGCTTCGGCTCCGGGCTGGTGGTGCTCACCGTGTTCGCTCTGGTGCACCGTCGGACCGGGCGGGGCATCGCCGGGCTGTTCGAGGCGGTGCGGCGGCGCCAGCTCCCGCGCTGGCTGGTGCTGGGAGGTCTCGGCGGCGCCTTCTTCGTCGTCTCCCAGGGCCTGTCCGCACCCACCCTGGGCATCACCTTCTTCATCCTCTGCTTCGTGGCCGGCCAGGCGGTGATGGCGCTGCTGGTCGACCACCACGGCTGGGGGCCGAACGGGCCGACCGCCCTGGCCACCGGACGTGTGGTGGGCGCCGTGCTGGCCGTGGTGGCCGTCGGCATCGAGGGCGCCGGGGTCCTGACTGCCGTACCGGTGACCGCTGCCCTGCTCCTGCTCGCGGCGCTCCCCCTCGTCGCCGGAGCGGTCAACAGCGCTCAGCAGGGCATGAACGGACGCCTGGCCGCGCGCGTCGGCCCGTGGGTCACCACCTGGAACAACTTCTTCGTCGGCACGACGGGGCTGGCCCTGTTCCTGGTCCTCACGTTCCTGCTGCCGGGCGACCTGACCGGCCTGCCCACCCAGCCGTGGCTCTACCTCGGCGGGATCTTCGGCGTCGGCTTCATCTGGGCCTCGACGGTCACCGTCCGGGTGCACGGCGTGCTGGTGGTGGGCGTCTTCGCCGTGGCCGGCCAGGTGCTGACGGCCGCCGTGCTCGCCCTGCTGACCTCCCCCACCCCTCCGGGTCCGGCCACCTGGACGGCCGCGCTGACCAGCCTGGTCGGCGCAGCCGTGGTCGGGCTCAGCGGCCGTCGCCGCTGACCTCCGCGGCCTGAGCGGGGTCCTGGCGGCCCTTCGACAGGCTCACCGCGCGGGGTCCGAGGGGCCCTTCGACAGGCTCAGGGCACGGGTCTTTGCGGCCCTTCGACAGGCTCAGGGCGCGGATGCTCGACAGGCTCCGGCCTCAACCGCTGCCTGAGCTTGTCGTAGGCCGTCGTCCGTCACCCCGCTGCTGCTCAGGCGAGGAGCGCGGCGGTCTCGTTCGCGGCCTTGCGGATCGCTCCGCGCTCGTCGAGCCAGCCGCCCGCCACGCCGACCACGGGCAGCTTGGCCAGGGTCCGGGCCAGGAAGCCTCCGCGCGGGCGCTCGTCGAGCAGGTGCTGGAGCTCCAGGAAGGTGCGGGAGAGCCGCCACAGCGTCTGGGCCGCCCGAGCCGCCCCTCGGCCGAGCCCGGCTACCCGGCTGGGCTGAGCCGCCTCGGCCCCACCCTCGTCGACCTCCGGCACCGGCGCGTCGAGCGCCTGCTCGGACTCCTGGGCGGGCGGGACGGCGTCCGCCCGGGGTGCCAGCTCGCGGTCCAGGATGACCTTGGCCAGCAGCGGCACCCAGTCGGTGGCGTCGGTGAGACCGTGCTCGCGGGCCACGGCGCAGACGGCCAGCCCGGCGGCGGAGGCACCCAGCGCGGCCTGCAGCGGCACCCGGTCGGCCAGGATGCCGACGACGCGCGGCGCGGCGGCGGCCAGCCCGGCGCTGATGCCGATCCGACCGACCCACCAGTCGACGCGCTTCTCCATCGGCTGCTGCTCCCAGCCGGCTGCGGTCGGGTTCTGCTTGCCGAGCGTGCGGTCCCGCACGGCGTCCAGCGCGCGACGCGGCAGCCCGGCCGTGGCCGGCGGGTCCTCGTCCTCCCCCAGCCAGCGTTCGGGGTCGCGCAGCACCCGGTCCACCATCCCGGCGTAGACGCCGAGAGCGCGGGCGAGGGTGTCATCGGAGATCGCTGTGGTGGCCACGTCTGTTCCCTACCCGCTGGGCCGGCTGCTGACGCCGATGGATCGGCCCGATCTGCTGGCAGATCCCGCTTCCACATGATTGTGTGTAGCCCAGCAATCTGGTGGTCACGTACCGGACAGGATCCACAGCGCCCCGTCGGGTCGGAGTCGCCTCCACTCGTGGGGACGTCCCGCGTGACCAGCGGCTCAGGCGGCTAGGACCGAGGGAGTGACGACGATGTCATCAGCAGCAGTGCAGGACGAGAAGCCAGTTCGAAGCCTCATCCCCGTGCGGATGGACAGGATGCCGTGGTCCCGGTTCCACTGGCTGGTGATCTTCGGCCTGGGGACCGCCTGGATCCTGGACGGGCTCGAGGTCCAGCTCGTGGCCTCTGCCGGGTACGCCGAGACGCTCGGGATGTCCAGCGGTCAAGTGGGCCTCGCGTCCACCATCTACCTCCTGGGCCAGGTGCTCGGTGCCCTGGTGTTCGGCCGGCTGACCGACAGCCTGGGCCGCAAGAAGCTCTTCATCATCACCCTGGCGGTCTACCTGGTCGGCTCCGGCGCCGCGGGGCTCTCTACCGAGGTGTGGGTCCTCTACCTCTTCCGTTTCGTCGCCGGCATGGGCATCGGTGGTGAGTACTCCGCGATCAACTCCGCCATCGACGAGCTGATCCCCGGCAAGTACCGCGGCCGGGTCGACCTGGCCATCAACGGGACCTACTGGGCCGGCGCCATGCTCGGTGCCCTGGGCAGCTTCTACCTGCTGGACACCGACCGCTTCGACCAGGACCTGGGCTGGCGGATCGCCTTCTTCATCGGTCCGGTACTCGGCCTGATCATCATCTACCTGCGCCGCCACATCCCCGAGAGCCCTCGATGGATGGTCACCCACGGCCAGGGTGAGCAGGCCGAGGCGATCGTCGCCGGCATCGAGGCCGACGTGCAGGCCCAGGGCAAGGAGCTGCCCCACCTCGACCAGTCCCAGGCCTGGTGGATCAAGGCCCACGAGGGCGTCACCCCGAAGCAGCTGCGCTACGTGTTCTTCAAGCTCTACCCCAAGCGCACGTTCCTGGGGCTGACGCTGATGATCACCCAGTCCTTCCTCTACAACGCGATCTTCTTCACCTACTCCCTGGTGCTGCAGAACTTCTACGACAAGACCGCCTCCAGCGCGGCGATCTACTTCTTCCCGTTCGCCGTCGGCAACCTGCTCGGCCCGCTGATCCTGGGCCGGTTCTTCGACACCGTCGGCCGCCGCAAGATGATCGGTGGCTGCTACACCTTCGCCGCTCTCGTGCTGTTCCTCTCGGCGGTGCTGTTCCAGGCCGACGCGCTGTCGGCCGGTACGCACACCGCGCTGTGGTGCCTGTCGTTCTTCTTCGCCTCGGCCGGCGCGTCGGCCGGCTACCTGACCGTGTCGGAGATCTTCCCGCTGGAGGTGCGTGGCCAGGCCATCTCGTACTTCTTCTCGATCGCGCAGCTGTTCGGGGCGCTCGGTCCAGTCATCTTCGGCGCGCTGATCGGCGAGGGCACCGACCGGGGGCCGTTGTTCTGGGGGTACGTGATGGCCTCGGCGATCATGCTGTTCGGCGGCCTGGTCGCCTTCAAGTTCGGGATCGACGCCGAGGGCAAGGCGCTGGAGGACATCGCCCCGCCCCTCAGCAGCTACGACGAGCAGGGCAACCAGATCTCGAAGCTACCGGTCTGAGGGGGCAGGGATGACCGAGCACCAGCCGTACACCGTCGTCGTCGGCGTCAGCAGGACGTCGAAGTCGCCCACCGCCCTGGCCTGGGCTGAAGCCCAGGCGAGGGCGAACGGGGGGCGGGTGGTCGCGGTCCGGGCCTGGCGGCCGACGCCTCCGCAGGCCACGCCCGCAGGCACCCCGGCTTCGCGGATCTCGACCGAGGCGGACGTGGAGCAGGCGGCGCAGGAAGCGCTGGCCGCCGACGTCGCGGCCACGCTGGGTGGCGATCACGACGCGGAGCTCTGGCTGGTCCGCGGCAGCAAGTACTCGGTACTGGTCGAGGCGGCGGAGGGTGCGGACCTGCTGGTGGTCGACGCACCCCGCCAGCTGCTGGCGGGACCGATGTTCGCCCACCGGCTGATCTACGCCGCCAGCTGCCCGGTGGTGGTCATGCCCCCCGACATCTCGGGAGAACCGGCCTCGGTCCTGACCCGCGTGGCTGGTGCCATCGGTCGCAGTGTGGTGACGGCCGCGGGCACCGCAGGGCGGCCGGGCTACCGGCGACCCGTCGGCCGCTGACCCAGCGGGTCAGCGCGTCGGGCGCGAGGACCGGGGACGGGCGGGCGGCAACCACGTCTCCAGCTGGACGCCGATGATGGTGTCAGCGCGGACGAGCTCGGCGTGCTGGCGGAGGTGCTCCCGGGCACACCACTCGAACGGGTCGTCACCCTGGGAGCGGCACTGGACCAGCGCGACGGCGGGGTCGTAGCCGCTCGAGGGTCCGATCCGGAGCTGGGTGTAGTCACCCAGGGTCAGCAGGATCAGCACGCGGTGGTGCTGACGCTCCGCCCGGTGCAGCACGGTCAGGATCGCCTCACGGGCTCGTCGCCGTTCCGGTCCCCGCTTGGGTGTGGTGACCAGGTGGTGCTCGCGGCCGTCGGTGCTGCCGCGGCTGGTGATCGAGAACGTGTTGCGCAGCCGCATCCGGCCGAAGGTCGGAGCGGTACTGGTGTCCCCGGGCAACGGCTCGACTGCTCGGGCGGAGCCGGTGGACAGGCCGTCGCGCCGTTCGTGGGCCGGCGCGACCAGGCGACGGTTTGGTTCCCTCGCGCCCGCCACCGTGGAGCTGGAGGTGTGGTAACGCGGAGCCGAAGCACGAAAGGATGCGGAGGATGAGGTGGAACTGGCCTGAGTCGGCATGATTCGCCGTTCTAGGCTCCCGAGAGCCGATGTCCGATCACCAGGGCCGAGGTCAGCGACAGCCGCCTACGAGGAAACACCTGGTATCTGCATTATAAGCGCACCACCGTTCCGAGTACCGACCGGCTGGCCCGGCGCGGCACCCGCACGGCGATCCCAGCCGTCACGACCCGGGGCCGTCCCGCCGGGTGAGCCCGGCGGGACGACCTCTTCGGTTCCTACTTGCTGAGCGTCGGCCAGCCGTTCGTCCAGCGGATCCGCTTCAGGCCCAAGGTCGGGATGTAGGGCGCAGCCCGGTTGGCGCCGTCGTAGTAGTGGTAGGCCAGCGTGTTCTTGGACACCGACTGGCCACCGGCGCCCGCACGCTTGCCCTGACCTTGCAGCAACACCGTCCCGCCGCCGTCCAGCAGCAGGGCGCCTGTCTTGTCCCGGAACGGACCGGTCACCTGCGTCGACCGGCCGACGGCGATCTTGTAGGTCGCGTCCGCCCCGCGGCAGCAGAAGTCCCAGGAGGTGAACAGGTAGTAGTACTTCCCGTGCCGCACCGGGTACGGCGCCTCGATCGGGTCGAACTGGACTCCCGGCCGCTCGGCCAGCTGCACCGCCTTGGCCCGCCAGCCCTTCACCGGCTTCCCGCTCGGCCACGACAGCGGCACGACGAAGATCCCGTTCCAGAAGGAGCCGATGGCCATCCAGGGCTTGCCGGCCCGGTCGGAGATGACGCCCGCGTCGATGGCGTTGAACTCGAGGTTCGCGGTTCCGGACAGGTTGGCGGCGGGTGAGGTCACCACCGTCCCGCGGTCCACCCACCTGTAGTCGGGGTCGGTCGCGTCCAGCGTGGTGTTGGTGGCCAGCGCGGTGATGGAGTCGTTGCCCCCGAAGGTGGAGGCGGAGTAGTAGAGGTAGTAGGTCCCGCCGTGCTTGACGATCTCCGGCGCCCACAGGTTCTCGGGAAGGGTCTTGCCCGCGTCTGCGTAGTGCCGGTCGATCCAGGCCGGGATCTCGTCCCAGACCGACCCGGCGGACTTCCAGGTCCTGCCCCGGTCCCGGGAGGTGGCGATCCGGATCGTCCCACCCTGCTCCCGCTTGATGTAGCCGGTGGAGAAGACGTACCAGACGCCGCCGTCCTTGATCAGCGCCGGGTCGTGGATGGGGGTGATGTCACCGGTGGGCGCCAACGGCGTGGCCCGCTGGACGGGCGCGGCGGCGGCGGCGGTGGTGGCCGTCGGTTCGGCCTGGGCGATCCCGCCGGTGCAGCTCGCGCTGATCACCAGCGCGAGTGCGGCGGCCCCAGCCGCCGCCGTGCTCCTGCGCTTGGTCCCCGTGCTCCTGCGCTCGTTTCCCGTGCTCCTGAGGTTGATCCCGGTGCTCCTGAGGTTGATCATCGTGTCTCCTCCTTGAGACTCGCGCCGGACCGACGATCCGCCGCAGTACATCGATGAACGAACACTGCTTCACCTCGTGCCGGGCGTCAAGGACGAGAGGCCGGACCTGCCCGTGGTCAGCAGCGTGGGCGGGCCTTCCCGGGGCGGCCGGCTGCTCACCAGTGAGCTTCGGTCAGAGGGGCGGACGTCCCCGGGTGGACTCCCGCACCACCAGCCGGACGGACGGCGCCGTCTCGACACGGGCGTCGAGCGACCGGTCACCGGCGATGCGTCGGAGCAGCAGGGAGACCGCCGTCCGCGCGATCTGGCCCCGGCCGGGATCGACGGTGCTCAGCGAGGGCGTGCTGAAAGCGCCGTCGTCGACGTCGTCGAAGCCGATCACGGCCACGTCCTCGGGGACGCGGAGGCCCCGGCGCTGCAGCGCGTAGAGAGCACCGAGCCCGAGCGCGTCGTTCAGGGCGAACACCGCGTCGAAGGGCACGCCGGAGTCGATCAGCCGGTGCGTGGCCTCCGCGCCGGTGGAGCGGTGCCAGTGGCCCGCCTCCACCAGCAGGTCGGGCCGGACCTCCAGCCCGGCCTCGGCCAGCGTCGAGGCGTACCCACGGAGCCGCAGGGGGGCCGAGCCCATCGCCTCGCCCGGGTGCAGGCCGATCACCGCGATCCGGCGACGGCCCAGCGACAGCAGGTGGCGGGTCGCGAGCTCACCGCCCGCGACGTTGGCCATGGTCACGTGGTCGACGGGCCCGTCGAAGATCCGCTCGCCCAGCAGCACCATCGGGGAGTCGACGTGGAGCACGTCCACGTCGTCGGGTCCCAGCGCGAGCGGGGAGAAGATCAACCCGTCGACCAGCCGCAGCCGGCCGCCGGAGAGCACCTCCAGCTCACCGGTCCGGGTGGCGCCGGTCCGCTCGACCAGCACGGTGAAGCCCTCGCGCCGGGCCGCGTCGATGACCGCGTCGGCCAGCTCGCCGAAGTAGGGCAGGCTCAGCTCGGGCAGAGCCAGCATGATCAGGCCGGTGCGACCAGAGCGCAGGTTCCGCGCCGCGAAGTTCATCTGGTAGCCGAGGCTCTCGATGGCCGCCATCACCTTGGCTCGGGTCTCGGCACGGACGTAGGGGTAGTCGCCCAGCACGTTGGAGACCGTCTTCGCCGAGACGCCCGCGGCCCGCGCGACGTCCTGCATCGTCACCGGCATGTCTCTGCTCCTCCGCGACCCCAACCCAGGGACATCGCCGCGCGTGGCGGGGTCAGGCGCTCGCCGGAGCCGGCTCGGTCGCGCCGCGGTCGGCCGTCCGCTGCCTGCGCCGCTCACCCCGGCGCTCCACCAGGGTGTAGAGGACGGGGACGAGCAGCAGCGTGAGCACGGTGGAGGAGACCAGCCCACCGATCACCACGATGGCCAGCGGGCGGGAGATGAACGCTCCGCCGCCGGTCAGGCCGAGACCCATCGGGATCAGCGCGAAGATGGTGGCGCAGGCCGTCATGATGATCGGCCGCAGCCGCAGCCGGGCCCCGTCCATCACCGCCGTCGGCAGGTCCTCACCTGCTGCCCGGTACTGGTTGATCAGGTCGATCAGCACGATGGCGTTGGTCACCACGATTCCGATCAGCATCAGCAGACCGACCATGGCCGGCACCCCGAGGGCGGTGTCGGTGAGCAGCAGCCCGGCGACGGCGCCGGTGGCGGCGAAGGGTACCGAGACCAGCAGGATGAGCGGCTGCACCAGGCTGCGGAACGTCGCCACCATGATGATGAAGACCAGCAGGATGGCCAGGAGCATGGCCAGACCGAGCTGGTTGAACGCGTCCTGCTGGTCGGAGGAGGCACCGCCGACGGCCGCGCTGACCCCGGCCGGCAGGTCGGTCAGCGCGTCCAGCCGCTGCTGGATCGTGGTGGTCAGCGCACCGAGGTCGGTGGTGTCGGGGGTGGCGGTGATGGTCACCGACGGCGTGCCGTCGATCTGGGTCACCGTCGTGGGCGCCGAGCGGGTGGCGACGTCGGCCACGTCACGCACCTTGACGGGAGTGGCTCGGACGTCCTCCAGAGCCTGCTGCTCGTCCTGCAGGTCCTCGGCCTCGCTGCGCTGCTCGGCGGTCTTGGTCGCCTGCTCGGCCGCGCCGTCGAGCTGCTCGTCCAGCTGCTCGATGCCGTCCTCGGCCTGCTGGACGGCTGCGTCCAGCTGCCCGACCTGCTCGCCGTACTGCTGAGCGGCCAGCTGCTGCTGGCTGACCGGGACCGGTGGTGCGCTGGGGTCCGGCGCGGGCGGTGGTGAGGCTCGCAGCACCCGCAGCTGCTCGCGCAGGTCGGCCAGGCTGTCCTCGGCCTCCGCGCGCTGGTCGCGGAGCTCCTGCTGCTGCTCCTCGGCGGCCTGGTCGGCCTCGCGCTGGGCCTCGTCGTTGCTGGCCTCCTGCTTGTCCGCCAGCTTGTCCGCGGCCTTGGTCTGGGCCTGCTGCTGCTGCAGCTGGCTGACCGGGAGCTCGAGGTTCGCGATGTCGGACGGCCGGGCCTCCGAGGCCTGCACCCGGACGGTGATGTCGCGCTGCTCGCCCTCGAGGGTCACCGACCCGACCTGCGTGCCCCGCAGCGAGCTGACCACCGCCTGGCCGACCTCGGCCTGGGTGAAGCCCTGGGCCGCCGCCTTCCGCTGGTCGACGTCGACCTGGAGCACCTTCCGCTGCTCGGCCAGGTCGCTGCGCACGTCGGTCAGACCGGGGATGCCCGTCAGCAGGGCTTCCACCTGCTGGGCTCCGGTGCGCAGGTCGCGCGCGTCCTCGCCGGTGACGGTCACGGTGACGTCACTGTTGGTGCCACCGTTGTTCTGCCGCGAGACCGTCACCGTGCCCGCGCCCTTCAGCCCGCCGAGCCGACGCTGCAGGTCGTCCTGCACCGAGGCCCCGTCCTCGCCCTCGTGCAGCTTGACGGTGATGGCGACGGTGTTGGTGCTGCTGCTGCCGCCGTCGAAGCCGTTGCCGCCACCGCCGATGGTGGTCAGGTAGGTCTCCACCTGCGGGGTGCCGGCCAGCACCTCCTCCACCTTCTCGGCCGCGTCGCTGGTCACCGAGAGCCGGCTGCCGGCGGGGAGCTCCTGGTCGATCTGCAGCGCGGTCTCGTCGGAGACCGAGCCGAGGAAGTCGGTCTTGAGCAGCGTGGCCGAGCCCATGGTGCCGCCGAAGACGATCAGGGCCGCCAGCAGCGTGACCAGCGGGTGCCGCAGCCCCCAGCGCAGCACCGGCAGGTAGCCCCGCTGCAGCCGGGTCACCTGGTCGTGGGTCTGGTCGGCGACCCGAGCCGCCGGGGACCGCCGGCGACCGCGCAGGAACCAGAAGGCCAGCACCGGCACGATGGTCATCGATACCAGCAGCGAGGCCCCCAGGGCGACGGCCACGGTCACGGCGAAGGGCCGGAAGAGCTCCCCGACCACGCCGGACACGAAGGCGACCGGCAGGAACACCGCCACCGTGGTCAGGGTCGACGCCGTGACCGCCCCCGCCACCTCGCGCACCGAGGCGATGATGTCGGCCGGCGTCAGCGGCTGGGCGCCGGTGTCGCGCCGCTTGATGTTCTCGATCACGACGATCGAGTCGTCGACCACCCGGCCCACGGCCACCGTCAGCGCGGCCAGGGTGAAGATGTTGAGCGAGAAGTCGCCGAGCTGCAGCCCGATCATGGCGATCAGCAGCGACATCGGGATCGAGATGGCGGTGATCACGGTGGAGCGGAGCGAGAGCAGGAAGACCAGGATCACGAGCACCGCGAAGGACAGCCCGAGCCCGCCCTCGACGGCCAGGTCGTGGATGGACTGCTCGATCAGCGGCGCCTGGTCGAA
>Ga0210040_10009234_pt1 | contig 11512 bp, 9 predicted proteins | sample CryGeyCG12114_NA_FD_185462 | JGI IMG/M metagenome (GOLD analysis project Ga0210040, IMG submission 185462) | Groundwater microbial communities from aquifer - Crystal Geyser CG19_WC_8/21/14_NA (SPAdes) (version 2) | ecosystem: Environmental > Aquatic > Deep subsurface > Groundwater | place: USA... | reverse complement strand
AGTTATTTGGTATCAAAATGAAATTAGAAATCGGATATAATCATTCATTTGAAATACGCAAAGAAATATGCGTTACAAATTGCAAAGACAATTTTAGCGTACTTTATCTTTCAGATTTGCACTTGAATAAATTTAGTCAAAGTATTACAATTAAAATCATTGCAACAATAGAAGAATTAAATCCAACAGTTATATTGTTTGGTGGCGATTATGTAGACTCTCGAAAGGGCTTTGTCTACTTAAAAAATTTGCTTGGTTCTATCTCAAACCGAGAAAATATGTTTGCCATTGCAGGTAATCACGATTTTTACTTCGGATTAGATGAGATAGAAAAGATCACTTCAGAAAATAATGTTATTTGGCTTGAAAATAAATCATTCAATTTGAATTTGAAAAACACAAGACTTAGAATTGATGGTAATATTATATGCAAAGAAAATAGCAACTTTGATTTTTCAATCTTATTATTACACAAACCGATACATATAAATCAATTTAAAAACAACTATAATTTAGCTTTAGCAGGTCATTTACATGGTAGTCAATTTGTTTTTTGGCAATCAGAAAATAAACTTTTTCCAGGAAATCTTTTCTACAAATGGAATATCCTAAAAGCAGAACTTAATAATTGTCACTATTTTATAAGCAAAGGATTAGGCGATACCTTGCCTATTAGATATAATTGCAAAAGGGATTTGTTATTTATTCAAGTTATAGTCAACAATTAATAAATCACAAAATAATGAAAACATTACTTGCAGTTAGTTTGGCAACAATTTACGGTTTATCACTCCGTATAATGTTTGGTTTACTTAATAGTTTTATGGGAATAATGAGTGTAAGTTTTCTTATTCTTGCTCCTGTAATTATCGGTTTTCTTACCATTATTTTAATACCAAAAGAAAAAACTAAAAGCTCAAGTGGTGCATTTTTCAAGCCTTGGTTGACAAGTTTGGCAATCTTAGTAGTAACTATGTTATTCAACATAGAAGGAAGTATCTGTTGGATTATGATTTACCCATTGTTTTCTATTCTTGCTGGCATCGGTGGACTTATAGCTTTTCATTTACGAAAACAAAGTTTTAAAGACCCAAATAAAAACGATTGGGAACAACCTAAATCTTTAAAAATTTCTCTGATTTTGTTTATTCCTGCTTTTATTGGACTTATAGAAGGAGATAGAACACTATCTCCTAAAGAATTTAATATTTCTGAATCAGTTGTGATTTCAGCATCAACCAAAGAAGTATGGTACCATTTAACAAATATAAATGAAATTACAGCCAAAGAAAATTCAACATATTTTTCAAATATGATGGGATTTCCCAGACATTTGCAAACAACTTTGGACACTCTTTCTGTTGGCGGCAAGAGAAAGGCGATTTACGAAAATGGTTTATATTTTGAGGAAACAATCTCGAAATATGAACCCGAAAAACTATTAGTTCTTGATATCAAAATTGACCCAAACAAAATTCCACCAACAGTTATGGACGAACATATCGTGATTGGCGGAAAGCATGTTGATATTTTACAGGACATTTATACAATAGAAAAAATATCAGATACGAGTTGCCGTTTGACATTATCAAGCCGTTTTAATATTAATACACCTTTTAACTGGTATGCAAGTATTTGGGCTAAATATTTGATGGTTGATATTTTGCAAAGTGAAATAAATTTGATCAAAGAAAGAGCAACTTGAGTTAAGCAGTACGATGATGTATTTCTATCCATTATTTTCCGTATTTGTATAATAGTGTATAAAACCAAGCTTAAATGTTATAGATAATACATCATCTTTTAGTAAAAAAGGTAGTGATATAGATCATTTAGGAAACAAAATAAGGCTTTTACCTTTGTTTCATAATCAGAAACTATGACCAAAACTATTTATATTTCTTCGGCCGAGCCTTACAGTGGCAAATCGATTATCTCTTTGGGTTTGATTAATATGCTGCTAGGGAAAGCCGCAAAAGTGAGTTATTTTAAACCAGTTATCCAGGACTATCCGCAAAATAAATTAGATGTACACCTGGAAACTATCCTGAACTACTTTCACTTACCCATGCCTTACCAGGATATGTTTGCTTTTACCCGCTCCGAAATGATGAGCCTGGTGGAAGAAAATAAGCAAGGTGAAATTATTGATAAGGTAATAAGCAAATGTAAAAACCTGGAAGAAAGCTACGATTTTAACGTGGTAGAAGGCAGTGATTTCATTGGCGATGGAACCCACATAGAATTTGAGACGAATCTTTCCATTGCTAAAAATTTAGGGGCACCAGTCATTTTGGTAGTATCTGGCGATGGTAAAACTACTACCCAGTTATTTAATGCGGTACTTACCCTTCTTCATAGTTTTGAGGACCGCGAAGTACATGTAATGGCGGTAGTTGCTAACAAAGTTAACCCGGAACAGGCGGCTGATGTACAAGCATCGCTTCGTAAACAATTATCACCGGACATAATACTGGCGGTTATTCCGGAAGATAAAAATCTCAAAAATCCAATGGTGAAAGAAATTTTTGAGAACCTGAATGGTAAATTATTGTTTGGAGCGGAACTGCTTTCAAACCAGGTAGATAATTTTGTAACCGGGGCCATGCAGGTACCTAATTTTTTAAATTTTTTCCAGGATAATTTACTTATTGTTACTCCCGGCGACCGGGGAGATATTATTATTTGTGCCTTACAGGCCAATTTATCAACCAACTATCCCAAAGTGGCAGGCATTGTTCTGACGGCCGGGACCGAGCCGGAAGCACCCGTATTGCGTCTGATTGAAGGGTTGCAGACCGTGGTGCCCATTATGGCGGTAAAAACCGGTACTTTCCAGACAAGTGCCCAAATCAGCACCATTCAGTCCCGGATAACTCCGGATAATACAAAGAAAATCCGGCAGGCCATTCAGACTTTTGAAAAATACCTGAATTTGCCCGCCCTTGACCAGAAAATAGCCACCTATAAATCTGTGGGTATAACGCCCCACATGTTCCAGTACCAGTTGGTAAAATGGGCCAAGACTCAAAAAAAGCACATTGTATTGCCGGAAGGAAATGAAGAGCGGATTTTACGGGCAGCAGCACGTTTACTAAACCAGGAAATAGTAGAACTAACTTTATTGGGAGATCCGGTAGAGATTACCGCCAAAGTTAAACAACTAGGACTAAGCCTGGATGTAAGCCGTCTGCGCATTCTCCAGCCTGCTCAATCGGAATATTACCAGGATTACGTAGAAACGCTTTACGAACTTCGCAAGAATAAAAATGTGGAGCTGGAAATGGCTTATGACCTCATGACGGATGTTTCCTATTTTGGTACCATGATGGTGTACAAAGGCCATGCGGATGGGATGGTATCCGGGGCCGTGCATACTACTTTACATACCATTCGGCCCGCCCTGCAATTTGTAAAAACCAAGCCGGGTGTTTCGGTTGTATCTTCGGTATTTTTTATGTGCCTGCCCGACCGCGTTTCGGTTTTTGGCGACTGTGCCGTAAACCCTAATCCAACGGCCGAACAGTTAGCCGAAATAGCCATATCTTCGGCTGAAAGCAGTCAGCGTTTTGGTATTGAACCCCGGGTAGCGCTACTCTCCTATTCATCGGGCACTTCCGGCGAAGGAGAAGAGGTGGAGAAAGTACGCAGAGCCACGGAAATTGTAAAACAAAAAAGACCGGATTTAAAAGTGGAAGGACCCATTCAGTACGATGCAGCCGTAGATCCTTTGGTAGGCCAGCAAAAATTACCGAATTCCGAAGTGGCCGGGCAAGCCAGCGTACTCATCTTCCCAGACCTGAATACTGGTAATAATACTTATAAAGCCGTGCAGCGGGAAACTGGTGCTCTAGCTATTGGCCCGATGCTACAGGGATTAAACAAACCCGTAAATGATTTGAGCCGGGGATGTACCGTAGACGATATTTTTAATACCGTGGTAATTACCGCAATCCAGGCGCATGAATAAGAAAAGATACAAATACTAGGTACAGGTATCAGAACTAAATATTTGCATTTACTAACTATTTAGATGATTAATTTTAGATGATTAATTATACCATCTGGTATTTACTGTATTCTATAAAGACTGTAGCTTAAATAACGTATTAAGCAAATCTGGCAGTTTTTAAACTTGCCGGGTTTGCTCTATGGAAGACGGGTTATACTATTTGGTATTAGATGACCGGCAGGTTAATTCTATTTTGTACGTTTACTTAGCAGTAAGATATCATAGTTAAATTATCGGTTTTTAAATGCTAAAATGAGAACATACGCTCCTGCTTTTCCTTTATTATTTAACTTAAAATTTTGTTAAGCTTCCCTCCTGCATGAATATATTTGTTGTTAATTCCGGTAGCAGTTCCATAAAGTACCAGTTATTCAAAATGCCATCCGAAAGCCCTATTTGTAGCGGTTTAGTGGAGCGTATCGGGCTGGATAATAGTTTTATTACGCATAAAATATATAGCCATGGAAAAGAAACTGTTTATCAAAAAACGTTGGCACTGCCCAACCACGAAGCAGGTTTGCAGGAAGCTAGTCGCTTATTAACAGATAAAGAAATCGGGGTTATTCAAAATCCACAAGATATACAGGTTGTGGGGCACCGGGTCGTACACGGGGGCGAATCTTTTTCAAAGACTACCAAAGTTACTGACGAGGTGAAAGCCGAAATCAAAAAGCTATTTCCTCTGGCTCCCTTACATAACCCGGCCAATTTGTTAGGTATTGAGGTAGCCGAAAAGATTTTCACCCAAGCCCGGCAAGTGGTGGTGTTCGACACCGCTTTTCACCAAACCATTCCGGAAAAAGCTTTTCGCTATGCTTTACCAGCATCATTTTATACCGAACACCGCATACGGGTATATGGCTTTCATGGTACCAGTCATAAGTATGTAGCCGCACAGGCAACACAATATTTAAGAAAACCGGAAGCCAAATTAATAACCATTCACCTTGGAAACGGTTGTAGTATGTGCGCGATTGAACACGGTGCGGCATTGGATACCAGTATGGGTTTTGGTCCTTTAAGCGGACTTGTTATGGGCACCCGTACCGGAGATATCGATGCTTCGGTAGTTTTCCATCTGGTAAACCAATTAGGTTATAATGCAGCAGAAGTAAGTAATTTGTTTAATAAACAAAGTGGTATGCTGGGCTTAACTGGCTACAGCGATATGCGGGATATTACCAAAGCCATAGAAGCCGGTGATAGAGAAGCCCGTTTATCTTACGAAATGTACGCTTACCGCATAAAAAAATATATAGGTGCTTATGCCGCCATTCTGAATGGTTTAGATGCTATCGTTTTTACAGCAGGCGTGGGAGAAAATGATGCCCTGGTGCGGGAAATGGTATGCCGGAACTTAGATTATTTAGGAATTCAGTTGGATACAGAAAAAAATAACATCCGGTCTAGGGAAATCAGGGAAGTAAATAAACCGGATACCCGCGTTAAAATTCTAATTGTACCCACTAATGAAGAATTAGAAATTGCTCAACAATGTTATGAATTGCTAAATTATCCTTCTAAAAGCGTTATTTAAACTGCTTTGACACTATCAGCTGGTTTATCTTTAAATTATTTAAATTATACATACAAAATATTAAAAAGAGTTTGTTCAATTACCTGGCAGTACGCAGACCAGGTAAAGCACATCTTATCTAGTTATTATTTTAAGTATTGTATCTGGTTGTTTGGTTTATACTCTTAAGCAAAAGCAGGATCAGTTATTCATGCTTCTCATTATTTGTAACGGCGTTACAATGTAACGCCGCTACATTAAATTTGGCAAATGCTAGTGTATCTTTTGCTTAGTCTCTTTAATTAAACAAACTCTTATTTTCAATTTATTTTTTCAGCAGTTGTAAAGCACTGCCTTTCATATCCAATCTGGCGCTATCGCTGAACGTATACGTTAATTCCGGAATGATTAGATTATCTAATATTAGTTGGCTTTTATTACGAATATCCAGATGAGCTTCCTGTATTTGGTTATCTCTAGCCAGATTCAATTCCGAACTACTACCAGAACTTATACCGGCCACCGCTTCTAACATATTTATTTTGTTATGGACTAATAATACCCGGCTGGCATTGTCCATATTTAATTGCAGCTTTTCTTGCGACATGCCTTCTAAACTGATTTTATAACCACTATTTTTTTTGTCGGTAATTGATTTACCTTTAGTTATATATTCGGTATTTGTTTTCAAGCTTTGTAGTTCCGGACAGGAGATTACAACATGATAGTCAGCCCATACTCCTTTGCGATCTTCCGGGTAAACTACATCTACTTTTAGTTTTTGTCCTTCCTGTTTAACTTTAATAAACTCAGCTGCTAAATTGTGTACCTGCACCTGATAATCCCCTTTTATAATCTTTACCCCTATCACACTGCCCGCATTTAGCTCCAGGGTATTAAAATTTTTCAGATTTAAAGAAGTAAAACCATAATATGGATCTTTGTAGGTCCCTTTGCGGTATTCTGCTTTTAAAGCGGCATTATAAATACCAAGTGATATAACTAATATCAGAATGGCCGTTAATAATAATTTACTGCTCTTTTTCATGTTTTCTATTTATTTACATAATGTTCTAGTTTAAAAGCTTCGTACCGGCTTTCTATTTCTTCCAGGGAAACATCCAGCAGATAAATATTACGGAAAAATGCTGGTAGATCCCGTTGTAAAAATTGTTCTTTCCGGAAAGCTTTAACTTTATTTATGCTGTCGGGAGCAACAAAAAAACCAATGCCGCGCCGGTTATAGATCACTTCTTGGTTCTGCAAATATTCATAAGTACGCATAACGGTATTAGGATTAACCTGCAGGTCCGTTGCCAAATCCCGTACCGAAGGTATTTTGTTTTCTGCCAGCCATTTTTCCAATAAAATATTTTCACTTACGTAGGCCGCTATTTGCAGGTAAATCGCTTCGTTTTCTCTAAATTCCATCAAATCCTCTTTTCTTTACACTTGTTTTTCTTTTAATCGATCATAGGTTGCTGTCCAAAGAATAAAACCTAAAACCAGAAGCAATAAACTTAACAGGTATTCGTATGTTTCCGGCATTTTTATAATTACTCTTTCTTTATTTTGTAAAAACGCTATATCTCCAAAAAGCACGGCTGAATCCAGTTCTAGTCCAAGTAGCAATTGTAATATTTGCTTATTAACTAGTTGTAGTATTAGAATAAAGAATAAGAAAATAAAGGCGGTTTTAATAAATTGGGTTTTCTCAAACCAAATAGATCCCAGAAAAGCCAAACTGTGCAGAAAAGCAAAAGAGGAGAAAATCTGAAAAAACGTGTTACTCTCGGCAAAAATATTGAACAACTTTACTTCCTCTCCGGGTTGTTTAAACAAATGAAGAACACTGGTATTTACCAGGTAATAAATACCGGTATAAGCGAAGAGTAAAATTACAAAAGAATAAAGCCAGGAAACCAGGTATTTTTCCATTCCGGTAGCTGGTAAGGTAAGCAAGGCAATGGCTTTTTTCTTATCGCCCAAATTAGCCAATACCGTACTGGTAAAAATGGTACCTGCCGCAAACAAAAACAATATATAAAATACTTTTTGTTGATTAAGATTCATGATCCGGCCCGTAATTTTGAAAGTAACAAAACTCATTAAGAGAAACATTATTCCAATTAATACCCCAACCGAAAGCAAGTATGATTTATAATTTTCGGAAGTATGTTTTTTAAACAACAAGCCGAACCGCTGCATGCTAAATAAATTTTTCATAGTAATTTAAAATTGGAGGTTGAGTTAAAAACTGGTTGCCGCTAATCAAGGCATTAAATAATAATTCCAGATCAATTTTGCTGAAGCGGCCCTCATCATTGGGCAGAATTACTTGTTTTCCCCGGTAAGATTCTTCTTCATACAACACCTTCAGCCCGGTAGTGTCGGCTACTGTGGTAAAATAAAGGCGTTCGGCAATGCTGTCTAAAGCTTCATTTAATATAACTTCCCGGTTATGCAACACCACCACGGTATCTATTAAACTGTCCAGATCACGTACCTGGTGCGTAGAAATAATAATGCACCGATCTTCGTTTAAAATAGAAGCAATAATTCTTCGGAACTGGACTTTGGAAGGAATATCCAGGCCATTGGTAGGTTCGTCCATAACCAGAAACGAAGTATTGGTAGCCAAACTAAAAGAAATCATTACTTTTTTCTGCTGCCCAAAAGATAATTGGTTCAGAAAAGCAGTCTGAGGAACTTCAAATTCATTTAATAAACGGTGAAATAACTGCACATCAAACTTGGGATAAAAGCAGGCGGTATTCGAGACAAAACGATTTACCGTTTGACTAGGTACATAAATCTCTTCCGGTAAAAAAAACAAGTCAGCGAGTAGTTCCGGTGACCGGTTAGCTACATCAACTCCCCGGAACAGGCACCTGCCCGCTTGCGGATAATTTAATCCCACCATGTTTTTTAATAAGGTTGATTTCCCGGCACCATTCTTACCCAATAAACCATAAATATGGCCGTAGGATAAGGTTAAGTTTAGATTTTGGAAAAGAGGCAATTTTCGGGAATAACCAAAACTTAAATTTTCTATTTGTATCATACTTACTATTAATGTGTATTAGTTATCTAGTACACTGTAAAGGTATGATATTTATTGATCAGGCAAATAGCTGATGTATATTTATTTTGAATTTCTTTCAGAAAGAAACACATCATTATAAAAGCTACCAAAACGTTAACTAAATTTTACAAAATCTAATTAAAAGCAAAATGTATGATCACCTGATTTTTAACACTCCGGTTATGGATATTTTTAGTTCATGGAAGGGCATAAAAAAAGGAGGTAAATTTTACCTCCTTTTTTTATTAAACTAAATGCTATTACTTTTTAGCAGCATCAGCTTTTTTATTCATGGCTTCTGCATCTTTAGTTCTGCCCAAAGCCAAATATACTCTAGCTAAAGTATCCATGGTACTGTTATCGGTTGGATTAGCTTTTAAAGCAGTTTCGAAGAAAGGCAGCGCAGTAGTAAAATGCTTTTTAATTTGCGGTTCGGTAGTAGCGGCTGCTTTCCGTTGGGATACAGCATCCATTTTATTATACTTTTTAGATAGTTCAGCGCCTTTATTAAAATGAATAACACCTAGATTATAATTAGCATTGTAATCAGTAGGATTAATGGCCAATGCTTTTTTAAAGTTTTGCTCAGCCAAGTCTGTTTTTTTCGACTGGTTGTAAATCTCACCTAATACATTATATAAGTTAGCGTTGTTTGGATCTACTTTAATGGCATTCTCTAGCTTTGTAATTGCCTCAGCGCCCCGGCCGGAAGAGATATAGGTATTTAACTCTTCCAACATCAAATCTTTGTCATTCGGATTAGCTTTTAACCCGGCTTCCAACACTTTTAAAGCTTCGGCATTGTTTTTATCAATGTCTTTATTAATGTAATAAAGGCGCTTATAAACGTTGGGCTTGGTATAGTTCATAGCTATTAACCGGTTATAATTGGTTTTGGCTATGTCGTATTTTTCCGCTTGTTCAGCAATCAATGCTAAGTTTTGCAGGGCCAGTGTATCTTTGGGGTTAGCTTGATGGGCTTTTTCTAGTTGCTGCAGCGCACCATCTAAGTTCTTCTCATTATACATTTTTACGCCTTCGTTAATGGCGCTTACATATATAACTTCCGATAAAGCTTTTTTCTTTTCCTCGGCTTGTTTCGCAAATTCTCCTCCGGGTTTGTCCAAAGCAATTGCTTTGTCATAAGCGGCTAAAGATTCGTCTAGCGCATTAGCCGCAAGCGATTTATAAGCAGGTAGCGGGCTGTTTAACATGGCGCTATAAACTTCGCCTTTAGTAAACCAGGTTTTGGCACTGTTAGCAGTTTTTTCGTGCACTACGGCTTTATCAATTTCGGTTTTTGCTTTATCTAAAGTGCCGCTTTTCAGGTATAAATTAGCATTAGTTACGGCTCCATTCTGGGCAAAAGCAATTTGCATACTGAAACCCGCAACGGCTGTTAAGATTAACTTTTTCATAAGTTGGTTAACGTTACTTTTGTTTGTGGTTTATATTAAAGAATTAAAAGATAATTAGTTTTCGTTTATTAAATCCGGATCCGTTAAGTCCGGGTTTAAAGATTCATCCGCAGGTAATTCCGATTGAATCTGGATGATTTCTTCGGCAATCTCTTCGGCTTTTTCTTCGTTTTCTATTTTTGCAACCGAAGAAATTTCGTCGCCTTCATTTATCTTAATCAACCGAACGCCCTGCGTTGCCCGGCCAATAACGCGTAAATCAGCTACCCGCAACCGGATCGTAATGCCGGACCGGTTAATGATCATTAGATCATCCGTATCAATAACACCGTGAATACCTACTAGGCTGCCGGTTTTCTCCGTAATCTTTAAGGTAGTAACTCCTTTACCGCCCCGGTTGGTTATACGATATTCTTCGATTGATGATTTTTTGCCGTAACCTTTTTCCGATACTACCAGCAAGTCCATGTTTTCATCTTTAACACAAACCATACCAATAACTTTATCGTCGTCGTTAGCCAGGGTTACGCCTCTTACGCCGGCAGCGTTGCGCCCCATCGACCGCACTTTGGTTTCGTTAAAGCGCACCGCCCGGCCCGATCTTAAAGCCAGCACAATATCGTTGGTACCATTAGTAAGCTGTACGTCCAGTAAAGAATCGCCTTCGTTGATAGAGATGGCGTTAATACCATTTAAACGGGGACGGGAATAAGATTCTAAAGGCGTTTTTTTGATAATTCCTTTTTCGGTACAGAATATTAAAAAATTATTCAGTACGTAATCCGGATTCTTTAAATCGTACACGTTTATAACCGCCCGCACTTTGTCATCTTTCGGAATCTGGATCAGGTTTTGAATGGCCCGGCCTTTGGTGGTTTTGCTGCCTTCCGGTATTTCGTACACTTTCAGCCAGAAAACGCGTCCGGCTTCGGTGAAGAACAACATGAAATTATGCGTATTCGCAATAAACAAGTGTTCGGTAAAATCATCTTGCTTGGAAGCCGCCACGCCGCGCGAACCTACTCCGCCCCGCCCCTGGCTCCGGTATTCGGTTAAAGCAGTGCGTTTGATATAGCCTTCGTGCGAAATCGTAATAACCATGCTCTCGTCCGGTATCATATCTTCCATCGAGAAATCACTGGCGGCCATTTCTATATTAGTCCGGCGGGCATCGCCATAACGGTCCCGGATTTCGGTTAGCTCATCTTTTATTATTTGCATCCGCAACGATTCATCACTCAGAATTTCCTGCAGGTGCGTAATTAAAGCTTTAATCTCGTCGTATTCTTTTTGGATTTTATCGCGTTCTAAGCCGGTTAAGCGTTGTAGACGCATATCCAGGATAGCGCGGGCCTGAATATCACTTAGTTGAAAACGCTCGATTAAACCGGTCCGGGCAATTTCCGGATCGCGGGAAGCCCGAATCAGGTTAATTACTTCGTCTAAATGGTCCAGGGCAATCAGTAAGCCTTCCAGAATGT
>Ga0210040_10009233_pt1 | contig 11512 bp, 9 predicted proteins | sample CryGeyCG12114_NA_FD_185462 | JGI IMG/M metagenome (GOLD analysis project Ga0210040, IMG submission 185462) | Groundwater microbial communities from aquifer - Crystal Geyser CG19_WC_8/21/14_NA (SPAdes) (version 2) | ecosystem: Environmental > Aquatic > Deep subsurface > Groundwater | place: USA... | reverse complement strand
GCTGGCGGCGACGGCGCTGCGCACGGTGCGGGAGGAGTTCCCCAACGGGCTGCGGGTCGACTACACCGCGCCCGGCGACGCACCGCACCGGCCGCGGGACCGGCACCCGGCGTTCTACGGCAGCTACACCTGTTCTGTCGGCATCAGGGTTGTTCATACCTAGTCTGATCATCGCGGCCGGTAGGGTGTTCAGGGTGAGGGACGAGAACAGGCCAGGCGAGGACTGGCTGATGATCACCGCGACACGGGCTTCCCGGGTCCCTGGGCACCTCCATCCCGCGCTGGGCGACTACCTCGACTTGAGCGACCAAGAGCGCCTGCTGTACATCCCGGACGGCACACCCATCCTCGTCGCCCCCGACTTCTCGATCGACGAGCGACTCGTCGAGTTCTTCGCACGCTCGGACACATTCACGAATCAGGCGCTGAGCGGGCGACACACCTACGCCCGTGAGATCCGCACCTGGGTCGACTTCTTGTGGCAGCAGGACGTGCGTTGGGACGAGGCGTCGGAGATGCACTACTCGCAGTTCAAGCGCTGGCGCACGGACCCTTCACTCCACGAGGTGGGGCCGGGGGAGAGTGCGCCGGTGGTCGACGCTACGACCTTCAAGAAGGCCCACGCTGCCCTAACCGCCCTCTACAAGTGGGCGCAGGGCAAGTCACGGCAGTACGTATCCGCGTCGCCGATTCCGGACAAGGTTGGCATGCTGCGCGGACGGCGAGAGCCGGGTGCCAGCAATGTGCGGGCTGACCGTACGAGGTGGGTCACCCCGGCGACTTACGCGACGTGGAGGGACGTAGGTCTTCTTGGCTATCAGGCCGAGCGGCAGGGGCGCGGAGTGGTTCCAGGCAATCATGACGCTCGGTGGCGTGGTGGTCGGGAGCAGACTCGCAACAGGGCCTACACCGACCTGATGATCACGTCGGCGCTACGACGTACGGAACTCGCCTCTCTGTTGGTGATCGAAGTCCCCACGGAACCCCAAGAGATCCCGCTGGCTGGTGCTGTGGCGAAGTACGACCGGGCTCGAATGTGGACGCCACTGGCCGCTGGCCTCCAAAACGTCCACGAGTACGTCCGCTTTCAGCGGGCTGCGGCGGTTCGGCGCGCGCAGCGGGAGGGCCGCTACGAACGGATGGCGAGCCCGATCTACGTCGTGGCCGTGGAGGATCAGCGAGACGGGCTGCACCTCGTTCTCGACAGTGGGGAGATCCGCTCAGTCGAAGACTTGGACGAAGATGAGCGACTCCGTCTCCTCCTGCTGACCCCGGATGCTGACGGCACATCCTCTGGTGCAGAACCCATGGCGTTGTGGCTTAGCGACGCCGGGCTACCCCTCCGTATGAACAGTTGGAATGACGCCTTCGACGGGGCCAATGACCGAGTCGAGCAGGAGTTCGTCCGGCTGGGGCTGCCGCGTTCGATGTCAATCCGACTTTCGCCTCACAGCCTGCGCTTTTCCTTCGCCTTGTACTTACTGGCTGCGCTTCATCGGCGCATCGACGAGCAGGAGGGCTACCGCAGTAGCGATGGCTACGACGCAAGGCGCTACGAGCAGGCGTACGACACTGTTCGGGACCTGCTGGGACATGGCAGCGTAACGACGACCAAGGAAACGTACCTCGAACCGGTGAAGGGCCTTCGCCGGTCCATGCTCTTCGATGAGGCAAGCGTCGATAGGTCGCTGAACGAGATCATTGAGTCGATCGCTTCTGGCGCTCCGGGCGGCTCGCGAATCCTCAATGTCCGCGACCTGTCGACTGGAGAGATGGCCTGATGCCGCGCAAACGGGCGAAACTGCCTGCCGGATTTGATTTCCCGGAGGCGGTATCCCACAACGGACTCGTGGTCGTATGGACTCCCGAGCACCCGGGAGCCAGGCCCCGCACCATCGATCTGACCGGCTGGGAGGGAAGCGAGAGCCTCAGGAAGCAACTCGCGCGAGCCTTCGCGATCAAGACTGGCACGTTGGGCACGTGGACAGCCCGATCGACGGTCGAGGATCCGATGCGCTGGGCCAAGGCACTCACCCAGTGGTGCGACGAACGCGGCATCCAGTCATTGGCCGACTTTCAAGAAGCCGACTGGGTGGCCTGGAAAGAATACCTTGAGACGAACCACCCGCGAAGCGGATACATCGCCGGGGTTGTCTACACACGCGCGCTGATGCTGGATGTCCCGGAGATCCCTAAGCGCACCAAGTGGGCCATGTCCAGGCGGGTGGGGTCCGTTACCGCAGCAACTACCCAGTCCACCTATGGCGAGAACGAGTTCCGCGCACTTCAGCGCTCCGCGCGCGACGCCCTAGAGGCCGCTCACCAACGAATCACCCTCAACTACGAGTTGGCGCTGCGCGACGGCGATGAGGACCTCAGCCCGGACGAGAGGCTTAAGGCTCGTGTCCTAAGCAGGATGCTGACCGGGCCGGAACCGGCAGACGATGAGATCGCGCAGGTCCTAGGGAGTGCGCGAGACTTCAGCCCTTCGCGACACCCCAACAACAAGCATGCTCTCTTTCTAAGCCCTGAAGAGGTCACAGCAGCGGCAGTGCTTCTTACCTGCCTCGAAGGGTTCAATAAATCCACCCTGGAGAGACAACTGATCGCAAGTGCCCGGCCCGGCGCGGGCGACACCGATGTCAACGTCTACGCCGTCCCAATCGACAAGAAGCGGCGCGGTCGGCGTCGCCACTTCACGAGCACCTACGTAGAAAGCGGCAGAGGAAGTTCCGGGTACGCCTATCGGCTGATCGCAGAGGCGACCGATCCCGCTCGCGAGTACCTCGCCGCCCGAGGTCAGCGCACTGACCTGCTCCTGATCTCGGCCACGCGAAGCGGTCGACAAGGAGGTCCTCGAACCCTCTCGACGGATGTCTTCAGCGGCGTTCCGCTGGGCGGCACAAGCGGCATTCGGTACAACTCACCCTGGCTGCCTCTCGGGGTGAACGTCGACTACCAGAAACTCCACCGAACGTTCCAGACCCGAGTAGAGCGCGCCGCCACGCACAACACACCCCGAACGCACATCGAGAAATACCTCGCCTTGGACGACCAAGCGCGCGAGGAGGCGTGGAAGGCGGTACGCGCCGGTCTGGCTCAGGCTCAGACCCGGGCGGAAGCAAGGTTGGTGCTCCTCCTCTCCGATGAGAGAGATGTGGACGACGACATCAACTCGGGATCGAAGGACACCGCGACTGTCGCCTGTCGCAACATCCACTGCCATCCAGTCACCGGGGAAGAGTGTCGGGCCAACTTCTTGCTCTGCCTGACATGCACCAACGCCGTGGCCACGCCCCGGCACCTCCCTCGTCTCTGCCTCATCCACGAAGCGTTGGAGGACCTGAGGGGAGCGCTAAGCGACTCTGCGTGGGCGCGATGGTCCGACGACTACGTGCGCTTGAGCGCGTTCCTAGAAGACCGGGTGCGTATGACACCGCAGCGGCGCAAAGCGGCCTTGACTGAGGTCACCGAGGTCGACCGCACGTATGTGAGAGCGCTTTTCGGAGGGGAGTACGACGTTGTCGCTTAGCGAAAGCGCGGCCGGGCGCTTCTCGCCTGGGGCGAAGACTGACAGTCAACGCCCTGCTGTCTGGGAACTCCAGGGCGATGAGCCGAGCGTCAGTAGCGCGCGGGTTCGAGACCCGAAGGCTTCTATCGCTCCGGTAAGCGCCGACGAGTGGCCGTTGGCCGCCCTGGGCGTGCTCGCGAATACGCGTGGGGGACTGTCCCTAAACTTCCTGCCCCGGCGATCGGACGGTGTTCCCCCCGAGTACGACGCAACAGCGCGCCGCGCTGCCTACCTGCTCATCAATCGACCCACTCCCACCGCGCTCCTGGGCAGCAGGATGAGCAACGCTGTGGAGTGGCTCTCGGCCTCTTCCACCGGCCGGGAGTTCGAGCGATGGAAGCGCTTCTTTCGGTGGCTCGCCAGTCAGGACGTGTATGTCCTCAGTGACGTTACGCCGGGCCTGCTAGAGCGCTTTCGACTTCACGTCAGCGCCCTCAAGGTTCAGGACCGAGGGAAGGACGCACTCCTTGGATGTGTCTCCCGGCTGTATGCCTTCGGTGACGAACTACCCGCCGCTGATCGGCTCCCGCCTCCGGAGTGGATGGATTCCGGGTTCAGATTCCGCAAGGGAACTGCCGGGCCGAACAAAACTCCAGTGATCCACCCGGACACCATGGATCCCCTGCTGATCTGGGCGCTCGCCTTCATTCGTGACTTTGCGCCGGACATCCTCACCGCCAAGGCCCACACCGAGAAAATGATCGGGGACATTCCCAACGATCCGCCGAGTGCGCGCCCCATGCTCCGCGAGTACCTCGCGGAGCATGGTTACCTGCCCGCGAGGCAAGGGCCGGGCGGACCGCGCATCGCCTCCCTCTACCTTGCTGCTCGCTACGGGATCAGCAGGGCGTCAGTCAGCAGCACGGCGCGTGACTGGAAGGGCCAGTTTGAGGTCAACGTGGACGCCGATACGACGGTCGGCGTTCCGATCACGGGCCGTATCCACGACCGTAAATGGACTGCGGGAATCGACTTCCATGATGTCGTCAAGGTGTCCGGCGGTGGCCCACCGATCATGGTCAAACTGCTTCAGGCGGCGGCGTTGGTGGTAGTTGGATACTTGTCCGGCATGCGTCCGCACGAGATGCTCCTGCTGGAGCGAGGTTGTGTGGAGGTAGTGCCTCCGCCCGAGGATCATCCTGAAGGCCCAATCCACTACTACCTCCGGGGGCGGGTCCACAAGGGCGTCCTTGTAGACGGCGAGCGCGATCCCAAAGGCACCGACAAGCGATGGGGGACCCTGAAGCCCGCCGCCGACGCGATCGCAGTCCTGGAAGCGCTAGATCGTGACAGTCGCTTCGTCTTCGCGAGCGAACGGCGCGAGGCGATGGGAACTCAAGTCGCGGGCGACCGCATCGCTGAGTTCATTGAGTACGCGAACGGGATGGTCGCTGATCTGGGGTTGCCCGACGCTTACCGCATCCACGAGGACCCCTCTGGAGGTGTCGACGTGAGCGCCTTCCGGCGCACGATCGCCTGGCACATCGAGAACCAGCCGGGCGGCGACATCGCCTTGGCCTTCCAGTACGAGCATGCTGCCACCGCTCTCGGCCGAGACGGGTACGCATCGGCTTCTGGTGTCGGGCTCCAGAAGATGATGGGTCAGGAGCGCGCCAAGGCATTTCTCCAGTTACTGGAAACGGTCAGCGATGCGCTGACCACCGGCCTAGGTGTCTCCGGTCCCGCTGCCGATCGGCTGATAGCGAAGGCTCGGGCAGTGCGTCCCCTGCTCGCAACGTTCCAGAGCGATAAGGATGAACGCCGCATTCTCACGGATCCTGCCTTTCAGGTGTACGACAACCCGCAGGCATACAGCCTGTGCGTCTTCAACCGCTCGACCGCAATGTGCCATGGCACGGATACCCCCGACCGTGCCGACTGTAAGAAGTCATGCGCCAACCATGCGCGAACCGACATCCAGATCAGTCGCCTGCGCGAAGAAGAGCAGAGGCACACGCTGGAAGCGCAGAGCCCGCTGCTGCCGGAACCACTGGCGGTCCGACTTGGGCAACATGCCGCAGAGGCCAGGGCCACCATCGCTGAACACGAGAAATCCCGCCGTATTGTCATGCTGCCGGACGAGTCGGAGGACGCGTCATGAGCGAAGTCGTTGACGATCTGCCGAGGCCGGTGCTGCCTCAGGAGACTGACCCGATCCGGCGCAACATTGTTGACGCGATCCGACGGATGCTTGCCGGAACTCCGTCGCGCGTGGAGCCGGGCAACCGATCAGTCGGCGCGCTCGCCACAGAGGCGGGAGTCACCAGAAACGATCTCTACCGCGCCCATGCCGATCTTCGTGATCTCTTCGAGCGCCTCAAGAAGGAGCACGACACACCCAATCCTCGCGAAGCGGCGCTCATCGCCAAGAACTGGAAGGTGCGGGAAGAGCGAGACGCGCTGCAATCCAGGTACGACGCGGCGCGCGAAGAACGGGCGCAATGGAAGTTGGCGGCTGAGGCACTTGCCCGTGCAGTACAGGTCGAACAGGTCAAGCGAGCAAATGTCGAGGAGCAGGTGCGAATCGCCAATCTGAGGGAGCAGCGGCTGTTGGATCAGATTGAGCAACTCAAGCAGGAGAATCAGAGGCTGCAAGAGGCAAATGCGACAGTGACCCACCTCCGCCCCCGAGGCAACCGATAAGGCAAGCCGTCACCGGCAGAGCCGGGCGGGCGCTCAGTCCGCTACTCGCCGACGGCCTCAGGCATCTCCGCCTCCCAGATGTCGATCTGGGACTTGCCGCGACGCATGTCGTTAGCGTCCGAACCCCGCTCTTCCTCCTTGCGCTGGAGATAGTCGTCCATAGCGACTCCCTCGGCGTAGGAGTCAAGCGCTGCTCGAACCGCCACGCCGGTGCGAAAGCGAGAATAATCCTCCACCGAAGCAAGCACGAAGCGGGTAACTGGGTTGCCGTGAGTCAGTGCGTTCCGCACCCGTCGTTGCCTGCTGATCATGAGCCGAGCGTCCGCGCCGAGTCGGTCGCTCTCCAAGGCATGAAGGCGAGCATCGCCAAGTTGTCCGACTGTGCGGCGCACGGTCGTCCGCTGAAGTTGAGATCCGGCCAATGCCGCAAGCCGGTCCTTGACGCGGTAAGCCACTAACAAGGATGTTGCTCGGCGATGCCCGGTCTTCGCGATGATCATGCGCTCAAGAGCGACTGCGTCGTCTGAACGTTTCGTGCCGGGCTCACGTCCGTGCAGGCAGGAATCGATTGCCCAAAGAATGAGGTGCTGCTGACGGGTGGGTGGCCACAAGTCGCTGATCCTGGAACTAAGGTCGCTCGCCTCAGTCTCGGCGAGTGCGGCCACGTGCTCGAAGGCGGAGTCCAGCAGGAGAAGGACTGTTCGCTCATCGTTGTGCCATTCGTCGTAGAGAGCGACGGCCCGAGACGCGGCGTGAGACGCCTCGGCTGAGATACGTAGCGCTTCTCTTAGGTGCCACGGCGCGGGTCGTTCAACCAAGGCGCGTGCGAACCCTTTGGCGTCTTGCTCTAGGGCGTCCCAAGCCGACTCCATGCCCATGGAGTCGGCGAAGTCCGGGCGCTTGCTGCCGCGACCGGAGCGAGAGCCTTGTTCCTCGCCATCCACCAACACCGCCGACCACACGGCCTTGCCCCACCGACTACTGCTGCCGATGCTGAGAAGGGCGTCCATGAGGGTTTCGATGAGGTCGGCCGCAGCGTCGAGCGCGCCCACTGGCGGACGGACTCCCAGGTCGATTCGAACCAAGACGTGTTGGGAGTAGTCGTAGCCGTTGTCATGGTCCATCTCGGCGTGCCACAACTTGCGGACTTCGTCGGCCAGGTCCGGCTTGTGTCCGGAATCTCCGAAGGCCACGGCAACGATCCATTGCGGCAACAAGATGGTAAGAGGCCCCAGGGTGGTAGCGCCTTGGGTCGTAATCGCTTGATCGTAGAGGGACCACACCACCACGTGGCCTTCCAGCCCCGGTTCAGTAAGGCTGCGAATGGCCAGGTCACGAAGGTGCTCGGTGGCTATGTCGGCTCGCTCTTGGTGGTGCACCTCTCGCCATGGACGCGCCGGTCCCCCGTCCAATCGCCGCGTTGCCAACTCCACCGACCATGCGTCGCGTCTGAGGATGCGCACCAGGTCGGTCAACACCTCTTCGCCGTCCCGACCGCCTAATGAAAGTTGACCCTTGAGTTGAGAGGCGGCTGCAACAGCGGCGAGCAGGTCGTTGGAGGTCACGGCCTCCTCGATGTCGTACCACGAAGCCTGAAGCGATGCGGGCGTCGAGAGCGCCATGAGCAGGGCGCTGGCGGATCGCTTGATGTCCGCGACGGTTTCAATGTGGCGGCCCCTGGCGACCGTCACTGCATCAAAGGCTTTCACGTAGCGTGACAGCGCTTCGTCCACGCTGGCGCGAAGGGCAGGGCCAACGGCCCGAAGGGTGCCGTCCACTTCTTCTCGTAGTGACGAGCGGGCGCGGCTCCACGGATCATCTCGCGCCGAAACAGCCCACTGTTCGACCTCGGCGACCAGGGCGGAGAGCGGCAGCGGACTGAGTCCGATCGGGTCAACGCTCTCCAGTGCGAACACCAGACCCTTGACAAGGTCCTCTTGGGACGCGACCTCCGCCTCTTGGCCGCTCATCGACCTAGCGACCGGTCAAGCACAGACAGGGTGAACTGGGCGACCGAGCAGGCTTCTCTGACGACAAGAAGGGCGATCTCGGGGGTGACGCCAGTCGGCAACGTCCGGCCGTGCCCGGCCCCTTGAAGGTTGCGCAACTCGTTGACCTGCTCGGCGATGGTCCAGGATGCGCCGAGGATCTTTCGTACTTGATCCGCTGCGGGACCGTCGGCCACTACTTGCTTGGGGTGGGTTCCCAGGCGATCACGCGCCAGGAACCACAGATGGTTGAAGTCGGCGTCCTGGGGCGTGCCCCACTCCTCTAGGACGAACTTCGCGATGGCCTCCAGTAAGTCCTTGGCGCTCCCAAGTAGTTGACCCGGGTCGTCGGTCGAGCGACGAAGGCGATCGAGTTGCTCGTCCAGTGCCTCCCTGCCGCCGGTCACCAGATCGATTTGGCCGAGGGGGGATAGCGTGCCGTCGGCCGAGAGACCCCAACCGCTTCGGCGGAAGGCCGTCTGTGCGGTCGACACGGTCTTGGGGTCGTAGTTCGGGCCGTCCGGTCCGAACGAGCCTTTCAGCCTCAGTTGTGTCAGTAGCCCGTCGATCAACTTGCGAGCCGATGAAGGCTGGCGGATCGCGGCGTGCACTACCTGCTGGACACGCACTTCCTTGCTTGGCGTGCCCTCGGTGGGCACGTAGGGGTCCGCATCCCTAAGCCCGGCCCGCAAGAAGACACCCGTCAGAGAGGTGTGACTGGGGCCGATGCCTCCGAAGAAGAAGTGCCCAAGGGCACCGGCGATCTCGTCCGAGACGGGGGGCTGGGTCACGACCTCATTGTCTAGACGCGTCAACGAGTTCTTCGGGAAGGTCCGCCACGAGTTCGAGAGGGCGGGTCCGCCTGGCGAAGCGATGCTGCTGCACAGCGATGAGGCCCTTGAGGCTGGCCTGCGGCCTTCATGTCTTAGCGTCCCTGTCCGCAAGCGCGGCCTCAGGGCGAACCCGTCGCTACGCCGGTAGTCACTCCTTCAGGGGACCCTGGCAGCCCCGTCCGTCTCGGGGGCGGCGCGGAGGCCATCCTGCCTTTGTGAACAAGCGGACCACCTGGGCGGTTACCACCGCAGCGCTGGGGCTCGGCTGGGCCGTTCTCGTCGCGCTCCTCGTCGTCGCGTTGACGGACTGGTCCACCGACATGCAGGCCCTGGTCGGCGGCGCTGTGTCGGGAGCCGGTGTCGCTTTGATTCTTTGGCGTCGCATGAAGCGGTTGCCCCCGTCGCCTACGCGTTGATCCGTTCCCTAGAGGGCCGCTGGGTCTGGCGGCCCACCTGGTCCGCAGACAGGCTCCGTGGGGCTGGATGGTCAGCCCGACGCTTCGCTGGCGTAGCACGCTGGCTTCGCCGGGCACCGCAGCCTGAGGGCGGCTGCGGGGGCGATGACGGACCGTCGGCACGTGCTCCGGCCTGTCAATGGCGCTGCCGCGTCGTCAACCATCGGCAGCACTCCTGGTCGACTGTCATAGGGCGGGACTACCGTCCGGCCCGCGCCCAGGGCGGATGACCGCGCCCTGGACGCACGGACCTCGTGGACCGAGTAGCGGGCGGTCCAGGGGGTTGTCCGAGCCAGTGACGCAATCGGGCTCGGCCACCCCGCTCTGGCCTCGTGGCTCTATGGGGCCTGAGCGGGGCCGCGCCGTCGCTCTCGTACCGGGTGTGGTGTCGGACGGCAGTGCCCGGCACGGCACCGGAGCACCACCGGGTCGCCCTCGTCAGATCGTCATCAGCGGGGGCGCTGTACAACACCGATCGCTGGCTAGTAGGAAGCCCTGGTGAGCGAGACCTTGTCCTTGGCCGGTCTGGACATGCCCGTGGTAATCCCGACCGGCTTCCCGGACTTGTGGGTATCCGCCACCGGCCACGGCCGGGCCGGTGGCGACTTCGCGCAGGCGTACTGGGAGACGGTCGAGGTGGCTCCGGCACCGGGCGATCAGGACCCGCCCTGGCGGCTTTCGACCCATGCCCGTCGCGGATGCCGCCCCGGCGGGAACGGCGGCTGGACACTCGACCCGGGCCTACACGGCGCGGCCACAGCCGCAGTCGGCACGTTGTTGCTCGCTCATGTGCCCAACGGGCTGCCGCATGACGAGTTGCACCAACTCACCGAAGCCGCGCAGGAAGACGCCGACAAGGTGATCGCAGCGCTCGGAGACCCGGCGGTCTGGCAGCCGAGCACCATCGACGTTGACGGACACACCTTCATGCTGTGGGTGCACCACCGCGCCGAAGGCTTCGCCGCAGTGGCGGACCTCGGCCCAGTCCTGCTGGGCGCGCACGGGCGCACCCCGCCCTCGCAGTGGCGGGCAGCCCTGCTTGACCCCGCAGCGGCGCAGGGCCAGTTGCGCTGAGGACCGGCCGTCTCGAACACCGTCTGAGGGTTGGCAGCCCTTCACGCTGGCCATGCGAGGTCGGCCAAGCGCCCGCAGGTCAACGGTGGCAAGAGGCGGCCTCCAGAGCGCAGTGGCTGCTAGACCGCTGTAGTAGTGGTCATCAACCGGTCGGCCACTATCGTCGCCGTAGGCACACCAGCAGGAGTCACCGCTGCGACCGCGAGGAGACCCATGCCCCACGCACCTGATCGCTGCACGTGCTGGCAAGCGTCATCGGAGACGGGCGAGAGCCACACGTCCACCTGGCTAGGGATGCATGAGCGCATCCTCGTGGTTCTGCGCGATGGGCAACGAGTTGAGGGCCGTCCCGCAGGCCCCGTCTGGTTCAGAGGCGACGCCGATGGGGACGGCCAGACTGACCCCTACCGTGAGGCACAACTGCCTGGGTTCGATGTCGAGTTGGACGACGGCTCGGAGTTCTCGATCCCTCTTTCCGAGGTGGTCTCCATCAGCCCGCTCGTCGCTCCAGACCCAGTCAAGATCCTTGAGTCGGTTGCGCACGCGCTCCGCCGCCCCTTCGAGGTCGAGGACGGAGAGATCGGGTGGACGGCGATCGCGGGGCCTCACCACGAGGTTCAGGTCGAGGTGAAGGTGCGACGCACCGAGTGTCAGGCCGCCACCCCCGCGCCTCCGCCGTTCCGGATCCTCGTCCAGAACTACTCGCCGGGCTGAACATGCCTCGCAACTAAGCGCGGTGTAGGAGGCGGTCGGGGACCCCGGAAGCCCATGTCGCGGTGATCAGCAGCCAGCCTCATGAACACTGCCGAACACCCGATAGAACGACTGGCACTCCGCGGTCGAGATGCACTGGGTGCTGGCGCGGCTGCTGCGGGTGGCCCCGGCGCAGGTGCCGGCCGCGGAGATCCGTGCGGTGCTCGACGAGCACTGGACGCCGCCGGCGATCGC
>Ga0210040_10009232_pt1 | contig 11513 bp, 11 predicted proteins | sample CryGeyCG12114_NA_FD_185462 | JGI IMG/M metagenome (GOLD analysis project Ga0210040, IMG submission 185462) | Groundwater microbial communities from aquifer - Crystal Geyser CG19_WC_8/21/14_NA (SPAdes) (version 2) | ecosystem: Environmental > Aquatic > Deep subsurface > Groundwater | place: USA... | reverse complement strand
GCCTCCGCTCGCGCCCGGCGCGGACCGGCTGGCCGCCGGGATGAACGCGGTGCCGACCGTGGCCCTGGCACCGGTCTTCCTGATCCTGCTGCCGGCGGGCGGCACCCCCGCGACGCTGGCGGGCATCGGCGTGATGTTCCCGGTCTATGTCGCGGCCGCCTCGGGGCTGCGGGCGGCGGGGCCGGCGCACCGCGACCTGCTCACCGTTCTCGGCGCGCGGCCGCTGGCCCGGCTCTGGCGGCTGGACCTGCCGGCGGCCCTGCCCTCCATCGCCACGGGGCTGCGGCTGGCGGTGCCCGCAGCGCTGATCGGGGCGGTGATCGGCGAATGGTTCGGCGCGCCGCGCGGCCTCGGGGTGCTGATCGTGAACGGCATGCAGAACTTCCAGATCGTGCTGCTCTGGAGTGCCGTGCTGCTCGTGGCGCTCCTGTCGCTCGCCGCCTATCTCGTGGCCACCGCGGTCGAGCGCGCCGTGCATGCGAGGTTCGGCTGATGCGCGGGGTCTCGGCCATCCTGAGGGACTGGTGGGGCGTGGGCCTGATCCTGCTGGCCTGGCAGGCCTGGGTGGTGCTGTCCGGGCTCAACGCCATCGTCATGCCCCACCCGCTGGACGTGGTGGCGGACCTCGCGACGGGCCTGCCGGACTACCTGCCCGCCCTCGGCGTCAGCCTCTCGGCGGCGCTGGCGGGGTTGGCGGGGGGATTCCTGCTGGGGTTGGGGCTGGGGATCCTGACCTGGGCTTCGCCTGTCGCGGCGGGGCTCCTGACGCCGGTGACGGTGCTCTTCTCCTCCGTACCCGTGGTCACGCTGATCCCGGTCCTTGCGCGGCTTTTCGGCTATGGGCCGGGGACGGTGGTCGCGATCACGGTGGTGATCTCGTTCTTCCCGGCCTTCGTGTTCTCCTCCGCCGGGTTGCGGTCCCTGCCGCCCGGCAGCGCGGACCTGTTCCGGGTGCTCGGCGCCTCGCGCTGGCGGGTGCTCCTGTCGCTGGCGCTGCCGGCGGCGATGCCCAGCCTGGCGGTCGCGCTGCGGATCGGGGCGGCGCACGCCCTTCTCGCCGCGATGGTCGCGGAATACCTGATGGGGTCCTCAGGCCTAGGTGCCATGTTCGCCGCGGCGAAGTCCGACTTGCGGACGGAGCGCGCGCTCGGGGCCAGCCTGATCGTGGCGGGGGTGTCCCTCATGCTCTACCTGCTGTCCCTGCGGGCGGAGCGCTGGGCACGGGCACGCTTCGGCTGAGCACCGGTTCCATTCACCGCGCAGATGGAGCGCATCCATGCCCTGAAGTGGATTCGAGGCGCACCGGGGTCCATATCGCGGTTCAAGAGACGACGACATGGTGCCGCCGCCATCCAATCAGGAAATGAGCGATGTCCGCTTTCAATCTTCCCAAGACCCTCCGTGCCCTCGGCCTCGCCGCCGCCGTCATGGGGTCCTTCGTTGCGCATGATGCGCTCGCCGCCCGCACCCTCTGGACCGTGGATGGCGTGATCACCGTGCCCGATGCTCCCGCCGCGACGGCCAGCCGCACGCCCCTCGCCAACACGAGCCGCTCCCCCGCCCAGACCTTCCTGGAGCTGAGCGGCGCCACGGGCGGCGGCGGCCAGCACTCCTGAGCCCCAACGCGGTCTCCGTGCCGCGCTGAACATGCGAAAGGGCCGCCGGCATTGTGCCGGCGGCCCTTTTGTTATGCGCCGCCCCTCGCCTCAGGCGATGTCGCGCGGGACGATGCGGCAGGCAGCGGCCGTGGCGCGCGCCAGGGTGATCAGCCGGCGGGCCGCCACCGCGCCCGTGGCCGCCTCGCCCACGACATGGCCGATCAGCGGATTGGTGACGATGGCACGCACGGCGGTGTCGGTCGCCACCTCCGTCGCCGCCACCGTCGCGGCATCGAAGGCGGCCCGGCGGAGCAGGGAGGCGGTGGCGGCGATGCCTGGCCGCATCCCATGCAGGGCTGCCACCTGCCGCACCAGCCGCAGCCCGCGCCATCCCACCACCAGGGCGTCCAGCGAGGGGGACGGGCTGATCGCCGTGGCCGCGAAGCCCTGCATCGCCGCGATCCGCCCGAGGGCCCGCGCGTCCGCATCCAGCGCCGCGAGCGGTCCGGCCTCCAGCAGGGCACGGAGCGCCGGAAGGTCCGGCGCCTCCCGCAGGGCGGGCAAGGCGGCGGCGGCCAGCGGGATCGGCGTGGCCCAGGCCAGCACATGGGCCTTGGCGGAGGCGAAGTCGCCCCTCGCGAAGGCCGCGCGCGCCGCATCCACCTCGCGCAGGCGGAACACCGCCCGGAATTCCCGCACCACCGCCCAGCCGACCGTGCCGAAGCCACCGAGGGCCACGAGCAGGGTGGCCCAGCCGAGCCAGGGGGCGCGGGTGAACTGCTCGGAAACGTAGTTGCCCGCCGCGAGGGCCGAGAAGCCGAAGATCAGCGCGGAGATCCCGATCGCCAGCAGGGACAAGGTGGAGAAGCCCGCCGGCGGCACCACCACCGGGTCGGTTCCCTCCGTCCAGGCATGGTCCAGGCGAGCGGGTCCGGCCTCCTCCTCCAGGATGATGCGGGGCGGACGGGGGACGGTCTCGCTCAAGCTGGGCCTCCTACGCGCAGGCCGCGCATATGGCCCGTGGGCCGGCGGTTTACAGCGCGTCCCCCAACAGCCCGGCGAGCAGGCCGTCCAGGCCGAGATGGGGGACGCCGCCGCGCCCATCCGGGTCCAGGCCCGGCGGGCGGAAAACCGGCATCTGGAAATAGGGCGCGTTCCAGAAGCTCTCCGGCGGGCGCCGGGCGGGAACCAGCCCGGGATCCACCGTGGCCCAGCGGCCGTTCTCCAGCAGGATGCCGCGCACGGCCGGGGATGGCCGCCCGTCATGCAGCGCCGTTGCCTCCTCCGTGCAGCGGATCGCCGCCACCGAATGCACCGAAACGGACGCGCCCGCGATCTCCGCGCGCCGGCGCGGCGCCTCCACCAGGTCGGAGAGGAGGGAGGACAGGCTGTCGCGGCTGACCTCCGGCACGTGGTCCGCCTTGGTCGCGGCAAAGGCAACCCGCCCGATGCCACCGCCCGTCAGCAGGTCCAGCCAGCCGCGTCCGTAGCGCAGGGTGGCGGAAATCGCGGCCAGGGCCTCGGCGGTGTCCTCGAAGGCCTCGCGCCCGGCGTGGAGGGAGCCGAGCACGTCCACCAGCACCACCTGCCGGTCGAAACGGCGGAAGACGGGGTCGAGGAAGCGGTCCCGCTGGTCACGCAGATAAGCGCCGTGGCGGCGTTCCAGCAACTCGCCGAGCGGCGAGTTCCGGGCGGCGGCGGGAAGCGGGAAGAACCAGAGCAGCGGCGCGTCCCCGGCCGGGCCGGGGTTGAGGAAGCGGCCGGGCTGGAGGAAGCGCAGCCCGAGTTCGTCCCGCGCCGCGAGAAGGAAGCGCCGGTAGAGGGCATGGCCGCGCCGGGCCAGCGAATCCTCCGCCGGGGCATTGGCGGGCAGGGACCGGGCGAAGGCGAGGAACTCGGCGGCGGGCGCCGCGCGGATGCCCTTGGACAGGCGCGAGAGCGTCTCGTCCGACCAGGCCGCGAAATCCTGCGCGAACATCGGCAGGTCGAGCAGCCATTCCCCGGGATAGTCGAGCAGGTCGAGCGTCACCTCGCGGTCGGGAAGCAGCTGGCCGTAGATGCCGTGGCGGCGGAGGGTGAGCGCGAGGGAAAGAGTGGAAAGGTCATCGGTGCGCGCCGGCCATTCCGGCGGATGCGCCGCCAGCGCGGCCAGATGCGCCTCGGCATCGAAGCGGGGCGTGGCCTCCACCCCCGGCGGGATCGCGCGGGCGCGGCGCAGGCGCCCCGAGGTGGCCTCCAGCGCCGGCAGCGTCCGCCGCCCGGCCCCCGCCGCCACGAGATTGGCGACGAGGGAGGTGAGGAAGACGGTTTTCCCCGCGCGCGACAGGCCGGTGACGGCCAGCCGCACGCGCTCCCGCCCGGCCAGGGCCAGCGCCGCCTCCGCGCTGCGGCTGGCGGCCTCGCCCAGCAGGCGGACGGGATCGGGAAAAAGCGCCACGCCGGCTTACTGGCCCTGTGTCACTGGCGCTGGATCAGTTCGATCTTGTAGCCGTCCGGGTCCTCGACGAAGGCGATGATGGTGGTGCCGTGCTTCACCGGCCCGGCCTCCCGCACCACCTTGCCGCCGGCCGCGCGGATGCGCTCGCAGGCGGCGGCCACGTCGGGCACGCCGATCGCGAGGTGCCCGAAGGCGCTGCCGAGGTCGTACTTCTCGGTGCCGTAGTTGTAGGTCAGCTCGATCTCGGCCTCGCCGGTCGCGTTGCCGCCATAGCCAAGGAAGGCGAGCGTGTACTGGCCCGCGGGCACGTCGTTGCGGCGAAGCTCCCGCATGCCGAACATGCCCGTGTAGAAATCGATGCTCCGCTGGAGGTCACCCACCCGGATCATCGTGTGAAGGAACTTGCCCTTCTGCGTCTCGCTCATGTCGCGGCTCCTGCTGTCGCGGCGCCCACATGGTCATCCGGACGGATGGCGAGAAGGAAGAGGCCTGCGGAATCCGCATGCGCGACCATTTGTGCGCGGTCGAGCAGCAGCGCGCCCTCCGCTTCGAAGGCAATTCCGGCGAGACCGGCGGCAACGGCGTTCTCCACGGTGCGCGGGCCGAGGGCGGGCATGTCCACCTCCCGGTCCTGCCCGGGCTTGACCAGTTTCACGAGCACGCCGCCCGGCCCCTCCCGCCGGAGGGTGCCGACGCGGGACAGCAGCGCGTCGGTGCCCTCGATCGCCTCCACCCCGAGCACGAGGCCCTGCTGCACCACCGCGCCCTGCCCCACATCCAGCGCGCCCAGCGCACGAACCACCGCAACGCCGCGGGCGATGTCGGCCAGGGCCATGGCGTTGGGCCCGGCCTGCGTCAGCAGCCCCGCGGGGGACTGTGCCTCGGCCAGGAAGCGCGTGGGCCCGACAGGGTCGAAGCCCTCCTCCCGCAGCATCTGGCGAACGGCCGAGAGCAAGGTGTCGTCCCCGCTGAAGGCCTTCATCCCGATGCGCGCGAGGTGCTTCGCAGCCCCCGCATCCGGGCGCAGCGACAGGATCGAGGGCCGCCGGATGTCTCCCACCAGCACGATCTGGTGCGCGCCCTGCCGTTTCATCCAGTCGATGCCGGCGCCGGCCGCGCCGAGCCGGATGGTGATCTGCGGCACGCCCCGCCATTCCTCGGGGCGGGCGAAGCCCTCCAGCAGCACGGCGACATAAGGACGGCCGGTGGCGCGGCAGGCCGCGGCCACGCGCAGCGGCATGGCGCCGCCGCCGGCCACGATGGCGACCGGCGCCTCGGTGCTGGTCGGGTTCATGCCGGCCTCAGGCCGCCTCGGCCTCGGCCTCGCCGGCCTGGCGCCCGGCGCGCATCAGCCCGCGGTGGCTGGAAGCCTCGATGAAAGCGAGGATCTCGGCCACCTGCGGCTGGGCACCATGGTCCTGCGTGACCAGCGCGACGCGCGCGTCGAAGGTGCCGCGGCCGAGGAACAGGCCGCGATAGGCGGCGCGAAGCGCGTTGATGGCTTCCCGCCCGAAGCCCCGACGCTTGAGGCCGATGAGGTTCAGCCCGATCAGCCGCGCGCGGTTGCCCATGCAGGAGCCGAAGGGGATCACGTCCCGCTCCACCCCGCTCATGCCGCCGATCACGGCCTGGCGCCCGATGCGGACGGACTGGTGGATGGCCGTGCCGCCGCCGACGAAGACGTTGTCGCCGATATGGACGTGGCCGCCGAGCATGACGTTGTTGGCGAGGATCACGCGGTCCTCCAGGACGCAGTCATGCCCGACATGGGCGACGCACATGATCAGGCAATCGGCGCCGAGCCGCGTGACGCCCTCGCCCGAGACGCTGCCGCGGTGGACCGTCGCGTGCTCGCGGATGATGGTGCGCGGGCCGACCTCCACCCGCGTGGGCTCGCCCTTGTACTTCAGGTCCTGCGGCGGAAGGCCCACCGAGGCGAAGGGCAGCACCTGCACGCCCTCGGCGAGGGTGGTGATGCCGTCCAGCACCGCATGCGCGCCGACCTGCACGCCCTCGCCCAGCACGACCTGCGGGCCGATCGTGGCATAGGGCCCGACCGTGACGCCGGCGCCGAGACGCGCGCCCTCGGCCACGATGGCGGTGGGATGGATGGTGGCTTGGGTGGGGGCCATGCTCAGCCGTCCAGGATCATGGCGGCATAGGTGGCCTCGGCCACCACCACGCCGTCCACCTTGGCCTGCGCCGAGAACTTCCAGACATTGCCGCGCTGGCGTTCCTTGGTGACGTGCACGCGCATCTGGTCGCCGGGCACCACGGGCTTGCGGAACTTCGCGCTGTCGACCGACATGAAATAGACGAGCTTGCCGCGCGCGCTCTCGCCCAGCGTTTCCACGACCAGCACGCCCGCCGTCTGGGCCATGCTCTCGATGATCATCACGCCCGGAAAGATCGGGTGCCCCGGGAAATGGCCCTGGAAGACGTGCTCGTTGATGGTGACGTTCTTGATCCCGGTCGCGCTGGTGCCGGGGATGAGGTCCACCACCCGGTCCACAAGCAGGAAGGGGAAGCGGTGGGGGATGGATTCCATGATCCGCGCGATGTCGAGGACACCTCGCGTGTCCCCGCCCGGCGTCACGGCGCCCCCTGCCCTGTCCACCCCTTCGTCAGGGCCCTTCGCTGTGCTGTCCGACATGCTCAATCGCTCTTTGTTTCGGGCATGCGGGCCGCTGCCTTCGATCGGCCCAGCTTCCGCATGGCGGCGGCAACCCGCAAGCCCTCCCGGGCGGGCATGGCGGGGAAGCCGAAAACGTCCATGCCGGCCGGCACGTCGTTGATGACGCCGGACTTGGCGCCCACGCGGGCCTTGGCCCCGATGTTCAGATGTCCGGAGATCCCGGCCTGGGCCGCGACCACGACGAAATCGCCGAGCGTGGTGGAGCCGGAGATGCCGGCCTGGCCGACGATCACGCAGCCGCGGCCGAGGCGCACGTTGTGCCCGATCATCACCAGGTCATCCAGGCGGCTGCCCGCGCCGATCACCGTGTCGTTGCCCGAGCCACGGTCGATGCAGGTGTTGGCGCCGACCTCCACGTCATCGCCCAGGATCACCCGGCCAAGCTGCGGCACGGTGACATGCTCGCCCTCTCGCGTGGTGGCGAAGCCGAAGCCCTCGCTGCCGATGCGCGCACCCGGGTTGAGCGTCACGCGGTCGCCGGCGATGCAATGGGTGACGGTGACATGGGACATGACGCGGCATTCGGCGCCGAGCACGACATGGGCGCCGACATGGGCGTGCGGCCCGATGGTGCAGCGTGCGCCGAGCACCGCGCCGTCCTCGACCACGGCATAGGGCCCGATCTCGCAGCCCTCGCCCAGCGTCACGCCTTCGCCGACCACGGCGGTGGGGTGGCGGGTGCCGCGCGCGGATTGAGGCGGATGAAGAAGGGTCGCGATGCGCGCGAAGGCGAGAACGGGAGCGGGTGCCACCAGGGCGACCGCGCCGTCCGGCACGGCATGGGCATTCGCCTCGGCCAGCACCACCGCGCCCGCGCGGCTTTCCCGCAGGCTCGGCAGCCAGCGCCGGCTTTCCAGAAAGGAAACATCCTCGGGGCCCGCCGACTGCAGGGTCGCGACACCGGAGAACAGGCGCTCGCCCGTCCCTTCCGGCAGCGCGATCCCGGCCGCCTCCGCCAACCGCCGGAGCGGCAGCGGGCCGGCGACGGCGTGGAAACGGGGATCCGCCGGCACAGCCTAGCGGCGGGGCTGCTGCGGCTGCGCGGGCGGCGTGGGCGGCTGTGCGGGACGCGCCGCGGGTGCCTGCCCGCCGGGAGCCCCGCCCTGGGCAGCCGGCTGCGCCGGGGCCTGCCCCTCGGGCGGCAGGGTGACGTTGCGCAGCACCCGGTTCACCTGCTGGCTGATCTCGTCCGTCAGGTCGAAGGGCGCGTCGTTGAAGATCACGAGCGGGCGGGGCAGCACGAGGTTAACGTTCCGGCTCGCGGCCACCTGGCGGATCACCACGGCCAGGGCCTGCTCGATCTCCTGCAGGGCGCCCTGGGCCACCTGCTCGATGGCGCGGGAACGGTCGCGGAACACGCGCTGGCTGTCGGTGATGCGCTCCTGCAGCTCCCGCTCGCGCTGGCGGAGCTGGTCGGGGTTCATGGTGGCGCGCTGGTTGGCGAGCGTCGTCTGCTCCTCACGCCAGCGGGTCTGCTCGCGCTGGAGGTCGTCGTTCAGGCGCTGGCGGCGGCGCTCCACCTCCTCGCGCACGCTGTTGAAGGCGGTGGAGTTCCGCTGGATCTCCGGCACGTCCACGATCCCGATCACCGCGGCCGGCGGCGGCTGGCCGGGAGGCAGCGGCGCCGGGTTCGGCTGCGGCGACCGCTGGGCCTGGGCAGGGGGACGCTGGGGCTGCTGCTGCGCCGGACGGGCCGGCGCCTGCGCCGGGCGGGACTGGCCGCCACCCTGCTGGGGCGGGATGAAGAAGCCGGGGTCGGACTGCGCGAGGGCGCCGCCGGGTGACAGGACGGGGATGAGGAGGGCCGCAAGGGCGGCGACGGCGGGGCGCGCGGGCATCATTCGGGCTCCAGTCTGCTTCTCGTCTTCGTTCTCAGAACCGCGTGCCGAAGCCGAAGCGGAAGACCTGCGTCTCGTCATAGGACTTCTTCACCACCGCCTGGCCGAAATCGAGGTTGATCAGGCCGAAGGGGCTGCGCCAGGAAACACCGATGCCGGCACCCACACGGGGCGAGGATTCGTCCACGACGCCGGGACCGGTGGAGGAGCCGCTGAGCCCGCCCACGTCCACGAAGGCGCGGCCGGTGATGCCGATCTCCTCGGGGATGGGAAGCGGGAAGCGGAACTCGGTGGTCTGGGTGTAAAGGAAACGGCCGCCGAGGCTGTCGCGCGTGGAGGTGGAAATGTCGCGCGGGCCCGCACCGGCGGTCTGGAAGCCGCGCAGGTTCTCGCCGCCGAGGAAGAAGCGGTCCACGATCCGTTCGTTCTTCCCGCCGAAGGGCTCAAGGTAGCCGACGGAGCCGAGGATCGCGAGAACGTAGTTGGGATCGCCCAGGAGCCGCTCGAAGGGAATGTAGTAGGAGCCGTCCACACGCCCTCGCACATAGCTGACGTCGCCACCCAGCCCGGCCACGTCGGTGCCGATCCGCACCAGGTAGCCCGTGCGCGGGTCGAGCCGGCTGTCGCGCCGGTCATAGGTCAGCGTCTGCCCGACCTGCGAGAGCAGCGTCTCGCCCTGCTGCTCCGAGATGTAGCGGGACACGTTGTCCACCACGCTGAAGATGTTGCGCTGAGACAAGGTGTAGGAGAAGGACTGGCGCAGGAACTCGTTGTACTCGTAGCCCGCGCGCAGCGCGAAGCCGTAGCGCCGCTCCTGGTAGCCCGAGTACGAGCGCAGGTCGCGGTTGATGTAGAACACGTCCGCGCCCACCGCGAGGTTGCGGTCCAGGAAGGACGGGTCCGTCACCGAGAGGTCGAGCTGGCTGCGCCGCTGGGCGAGCACCCCGTTGATGCGCGCGTCGATGCCCGTGCCCAGCAGGTTGCGCTCGCGCAGGCCCACATCCGCCAGCGCGCCGGCGTCGGTGGAATAGCCGCCGCCCAGCGACACCTCGCCCGTCGCGCGCTCGGTCACGTTGGCGCCGAGGATCACGCGATCGGGCGCCGAGCCCGGACTGGTGTTGATGGTGGCGTCGCTGAAATAGCCGAGGTCGCGGATGCGCTGGCGGGAACGCCGGACCTGCGCGGCGTTGAAGGCGTCGCCCTCCGCCAGGCGGAACTCGCGGCGGACCACCCGGTCCTGGGTGCGGACGTTGCCCGTGACGTCGATGCGCTCGACGTAGAGGCGGTTGCCCTCCTTCACCTCGAAGGTGATGTCCACCGTGCCCGCCTCGGTGTTGCGGACGATGCGCGGCGTGACCTCCACGAAGGGGGCGCCAAGGGCGTTGGCGCGGTCGGACATGGTCTCGCTGATGCGCTCCACCAGCTCGCCGTCATACTGTTCGCCGGAGGCGACGTTGACCTCCGGGCGGAGCTGGTCGGCACGCACGTTGCGGAGCGCGGAGGTGACATCGACCTTGCCGAAGCGGTAGCGGCGGCCTTCCTCGACCACGTAGGTGACGAAGAAGCCGGAGCGGTCGGGCGTCAGCTCGGCGGTGCTGGCGGTCACGTTCACGTCCGCGAAGCCCTGGCGCAGGTAGTAGCGGCGCAGCAGCTCCCGGTCGAAGTTCAGGCGCTCGGGGTCGTAGGTGTCGCTGCTGCTGAAGGGCCGGTACCAGGCTGCCTCGCGCGTCGCCACGATCTCCTTCAGCCGGCTGTCGGAGAAGGAGCGGTTGCCGACGAAGTTGATGCGGCTGACGAGCGCGATCTCGCCCTCGTTGATCTCGAAGACCACATCCACCCGGTTCTGGTCGAGCTGGATGATCTTGGGCTCGACCGTCGCCGAAAGGCGGCCGCGGCTGGCGTAAAGGTCGAGCACCCGCGACCGGTCGGACTGGGCCGCCTGCGGCGTGAACACCGAGCGCGCGCGAAGCTGGACCGCGTTGCGCAGCACGTCGTCGCTGAGCTTGCTGTTTCCCTCGAATGCGATGCGGCTGACGATCGGGTTTTCCTCGACCTGCACCTGGATGCGGTCGCCCTGGCGCGAAACGCGGACATCGCGGAACAGGCCCGTGGCGTAGAGCGTGCGGAGCGAGCGGTCGAGCCGGTCGCCCTCGAAGGCGTCGCCGGGCTGCAGCAGCATGTAGGAGCGGATCGTCTCCGCCTCGATGCGCTGGTTCCCCTGCACGTCGATGGCCTGGACGACGCCGGTGGCGGGCCGCGCCGGGCCTCGCGCCTGGGCGAGGCGGACGGCCGCCGGGGCGCCGGGGCGCCGCACCGGGTCGCCGGCCGCGAGATAGGTCCGCGCGGCGCGGGGCCGCGGTGCCTCGGCCGCCTCGCTGACCCGCACCGGGGCGCGCAGAGCGGCCCGGCGCTTCGCTGCCGCCTGGTGGGCGGCCGGACGCGTGTTGCGGGGGCGCTGGGTGACGCCATGGCGCGGTGCCGCATGGGCCGGCTGGCGACGCTCTGCCAGGGCAGGAGCGGAAGCCCGAGTCCCGGTGGCCGGCGCCTCGTCGGCGGGGTGACCGCCACGGGCGGGCCGGGCCTCCGCCATCGGCGGGGCCAGCACGGGGACAAGGCAAGTGGCGGCCAGGAGGAAGGCCCGGGAGAAAGGCGAGACGTGCAAGGCTTGATCCTGTGCCGGCGGTTCCGGTTCGCGGGGCCGCAACCTAGCGACAAGGGCGGTGTGTTGCCACCCCTGCCAAGGTTGCGGAACCGCTGGCCGGAAAAAAGGCGCCCGGCGCGTTTTCCGTGCGGCTCAGCCGAACAGGCCGTGCACCCAGCGGAACAGGCCGAAGTTCGACAGGTCGTTCCAGGTGGCGAAGATGAATAGGGTGGCCAGCACCGCGAGCCCGGCGCGGAAGCCGTATTCCACGGCGCGCGGGGGCAACGGCCGGCCCCGGATCGCC
>Ga0210040_10009231_pt1 | contig 11513 bp, 8 predicted proteins | sample CryGeyCG12114_NA_FD_185462 | JGI IMG/M metagenome (GOLD analysis project Ga0210040, IMG submission 185462) | Groundwater microbial communities from aquifer - Crystal Geyser CG19_WC_8/21/14_NA (SPAdes) (version 2) | ecosystem: Environmental > Aquatic > Deep subsurface > Groundwater | place: USA... | reverse complement strand
CCTCCGTGTCCTCCGTGTCTTCCGTGCTGCGACCGGTGGCGTGGCCTGTGCGGCTCCGCATTCAACCGGAACTTGAAGGAGCCTGCCAGTGAGGTTCAAGTTTGCACCAAGGATCGCTAGGTACCTACGCAAAGAACAGCGCTTTGGCCTCCATACAAGGTACGTGAGGCGTCCTGCTCGCGGGATGGTCGTCTTGTACATCATCATCATGAATAGCAAGTGTCGCAAGTGCAGGATATATGTACGAGTACAAGTAACATCGACGAGATATCAATCTCATGTCATTATCAATCAAACGCTGACAGATCATCGTGTCCATAAATACTTTTGGGGGGCCCAGGTACTAGCAAACCATGATACGCCAGTCCTGCCGAATCAAGGGGGCTGCGGCTCTGTTCCCAGTCCCACAACACGTCAAGTACGGGGTATGTGATAATAAATGCGATCCTTTCCATCAAACTCCATCCATCACGCGGCTGTTGGTTCCTTGTTCCATACCCTAGATTTCGTCTCTGCTGGAGAAAAATGTCGACAAACTCCGGTTGAATCAAAATCAAGTAAAACGCCGGCATGACAGTGTCCTTTCCGTAGCCAGAGATCGTGTCAGCCTACGAATGGCGTCTGGCATCACTCTGATTCTTGACATACATTGCGCCAATGTCGGGTCTGGTTTGGTTCACTTTTTGCCTTGCAGCCGCAGCCGCCGTGTAATGCGAGTATGAGAAGCTTGACCAGTCTCGTTCCCTGGTAGGTGTCGACACCTCGACGACCTTCGACAGCTTCTTCTGTGGGTTGTGGTAGGTGAAAATATCATCGAACTCGAAGTCTTTCGAGGCCATGTCCAGAGAGTCGAAGTTGGTATTACTCAACAGTTCTTTGTCGGCGTCAGATAGCCCCACATCAAAACTGGGATTGCGGCCATGAGGTACGAGCTGTACTCTGGGAGATGTGCTCGATACGGATGACATGGCTGAGGATGATTGACGACGACGAGCGGAGGATGTAGTCGACGTATAGGTGCCAGATGGGGACGCCATGTTTCCACCTGGCTTGTAGGAGGCGAGACGAGGCTAAGATGATTTATGTATCGTTCCGGAGGAAAGTGAATATCCTGGTGTCGTTAAGGTACTCCTCTGTGAAGATGTTGGTGTTTGTTGGTGTTTGTTAAGGTACTCCTTTAATGTGCCGTATGGGAGTGAGTCACAAATTCACGGGAAGGTAAGGTAGTCCAGAGACGTTCAATGCAGTTGACTTGATGTCAGAATGTACCGAGGTGGGACAGAGTATACGTAAGTGGTGGAATGAATGAGTGGAAAAGGATGCCGCAACTTATGTCTCATGTTCTTTGCAGTTATTGCTCCATGGACGTCGAGGATGGCGCCATTCAAATCCCGCGTACGAGCGGCATTAGGTTAGTCAAGGAAATACTTCAGCATCACCCACCGTGCAAGGTTGATTGTGCGAGAATGTTTCGAAACCGTGCACGTTTTCACGCATCCGCAAAGGATCCAATTAATCGTCAGCTGCTCGCGATGTTTGAGGACGTGGCACGCCGAACTGTAAGGATTCGTGCATTTCAGGGAGAGTGGGCAGTAGTTGTGGAGTGAAGTCTGTGCTGGTCACGGTGTCCACAACTTGAAGGAAGAGAGATCCTTGGCTCCCAGGCTGTGACGGTACAATTATCCCTTCGAGTCCACAACACTGGCACGTGGGTCGAGCACATTCTTCGCCATTGGCCCTGGCTAGCACGGCAGTCATCGTTAACAGCCTGAGCGCAATCAAAGGCATCATGGTTGCGGTGAGAGGAGTCTAGGTACGCACACCTTTCAACAGTTCATTTACGTTGACAGCTCGACATCGCCGTCACCAGCAATCGAGGCAACGCCACGATGGGCGCCTCCTGAAGGCCATATTACTGCATGGAGGAATCTAGCCTCTTCCAACACCTTTCTTAGTACAGACCATAGACCATAGTGATACAAAATGCCGTGATTACTCTTCGTAGGAAGAGGACTTCGGACCAAATTCTTGCGGCACGTTTCCTGTATCCTGCATCGATGGCGCCATACCCTTGTTTCCACGCAAAGTTTCCATGTCCCTTGCACTGTTCGTACGCTCGGCTTTTACAGCTCGCAGTCGACTACCTACTGATGAGCCGAGCCGACTTGCGAAGCCTAAACTCCTTCTCGAACCACGTTCCCTTAGAGGATTGTTGCTTTCTGGCGTCACGTCTGGAGAAATAGTTTCCGTCGGGACTATGGATATTCGACCCCATGGCTCTTTTGGCGTAAGGGGGCTGCTGTCTTGCGCGCCTATGACACTAGCTGGGGAGGCATATTTGCGATGAGAGAGCAGATTGGAGCTCACATTAGCCGATACAGATGTCCTTGACTCGGCCACAGGATGCACGCTGGTGGGCATGGAATACTGGCTGGTATAATCGCGTGAGACAAAGGAGCGATCTCTGGATGCCAGGCGACGTGAGTTCAGTTCCGTCATAGCACGACTGACGGGTCGAACCACTGGACTACTGTCATCGTCGTCGATAGCTCCATCAAAATAATCGGGCGTTCTTCTGTTCCTCGACTGTGTGGATGTTCGGTTGATTCGCGAGGACGGGTGGGACCCTGGTAGCTGAGGCAAGGCTTCAAGAGGTGTATGCGTTGCTGTACTTGTGGACGGCGAAATATGTCCCAAATATGGCCCAGTCTGTAGGCTGACACGTCGGCTCTCGAGGCGTGACTGTACTCGTACCGATACGGGAGGACGATCGCCATTATCGTTACTGTATCCACGGTTTCTCAGCCCAGCGTTGGCGGAACCTTGGACATCTCGACTGCATGGTCGATGAGCGGGAGAATTGACTGTCTTGGGTTCTGCTGATAAAGCAATGGCCAGCTCAGTCAAGCTCCTACACATGCTTTCTGCCCTCCTCCGGAGCTGCCGCTCTGTGGATGCGCCACCCATAGAGGACGTGTTTCCTGGATCGCCGCTCATCATCGCGGTTAGTTGGAGCGCATCTGAAGCTGTCGTCTGGAGCTTTTGAAACACATCGTTAGGCAGAACACCCCTGGCATGCCCGAGGGCTTCATGGAGAAGTGGGTGCATATTGGAAGGGATTCCTTCAATGGCTGACTGAAGTGTTGTATTTGTCGTTTTGTGTTTGGGAGATGAAGATATCGTAGTTGCTGCTGTTGTTGCCGTCCTTGGTCTATCGTTCGTGGCCATAGCTGCAGCAGACGAGGAAGGCAGCTTTCCCGTCAATTCCAAGTTGCGTATCCTAGATTTGAGATCGTCTAATTCATCCCAGACCGTGGAGGGCGCTGTCGTTGAAACAGTCGATTCTGTAGTGTCTCCTAAAGGAGTCTTCTCCAACACCTGTGATTCTGACACCATTCGAGCGCCGCGATCGAAGTAGGTCGAACGTGAGAACGGTCGTGGCGCATTGCTGTCGGGCTCTTGACTGTTTGTTCTGGAAAGCGCTCCTGGCATGTGTTGACCCAAGGCGGACCGTTTGTTATAATATTGCTGAGGAGCACTCTGAGGCATCGCTTCGCTATGATCAAATGTCGATGGTAACGGCGAGGAACGTTGCTCGCCACTCTGGCGAGTGTTGGAAAAGAAGGGCAAAGAAATCCGGGATCTCCGTCTGTCGTTCTTGTATGCTGCTTCACTTGCACGCGCTGCGTCCGCTCTCGAAATGTGGAGAAACAAGTCTTCGCTCTTGCGCTCATCACTACTGGAGCCCTTCGTTTCCTCGTCCATCATTCCTAGACCAGGCATGGTCGGATGCAAATCGTGATGTACTTGGGGAGAATCGACGTGGGTGGGAGATGTTGATTGATCCCTCGGTGTTGTTATGCTCGTTGAGTCAAGCGTTTCCGGGCTAGAGATGTTGTGACTTATGCTTTTGTCTTCCGTCGAATGCGCAGCGAGTAGTTCTCTTGTTGGCTCATGAGATACGGTCTGATGATTTTGGTTTGTACTGATTTGACTGCCTGCAGGCCGATCCGCTTTCCATACACGGTCCTGGGAGTGTGTTCTTTGCGTGCTGTAAGAGGGCGGCGGGCCAATGATTGTTTCGACGCCGAGACTGCTATGCGACGCAGGAGGTTTTTTGTGCGTGGAAGAACGGCGGAGAAGGGGTGATGTGTTTGATCGCAACAGGGGATTGCGAGAAACGCTGCCGGAAGAAGTTGACAGCCTCAACTCTTCCTCTGAGTCTGGGTGGAATGTAGGGACAGAAGGAGATCTCGAAATTGTTGCTGATGCTTTGCGTATGTGAGAGGAATGGCTCAAGATGAGCTTCGGTTTTTTGCGTAGCCGTGGCAGGTGTTCTTCCTTGAACGCGTCCGAGTCGCGCTTCAAGTCCGAGTTCGGATACCTTGAAGACTCATGAAAGTATGGGGTTGCATGACCGTTCGAGCCCGCCTTAGTGACGTCCGTTATCGAGAGACCAAGGAAGTCTCCATCGTCGCGCGTGTTTGTCAATGGCTGAATGTCAGTTTGGTGTTGACAGGTTGACAAGCCGCGATCCTTTTCCATGATGCTGTGATCTCCTTGATTATTCCAGGACTTCGGCTCGTCGCACGGCTCTGTCAACCCTTGCTTAGCGTGCTCAGCATGATATTGACGGAATGCAAGCGAGGCCCTCTACCTATATCAGCAGACGACATCCTCAGGTGTCGAGAGGCTCAAATAAATGCTGAGCTTCCATATATTCTATCAAACCCTATTCTACATGACGATCGTCGTCTACGGCACGACGTGAAGGTTGTGTCAGTGGGCGTGGCTTCCGATGTGATTCGGGGCGATCAGCAGCAACAGGAGGGCCCTGCCTCACTCATCACCCGTGTCACGGTGCCAGGCGTGCCTAACACGGCCGTTGGTGCCTGAAGATGCCGCTAATAGGCGCTTAACTTAGTCTGCATGACAGCTGCCCCTTGTCTGTGTTGGTCCCATTCCATCTTACTTCTTTGCTGCTGCAAATCTCGATATGCGATGCCACTGGCAATCCGTTCGAGCACTGGACTGGGAGGGAAAGAGACGATTTCTAAAATCCAAAGTTGTCACTGTTCATACCAACAGCGGCATTCGGATTTATCATCATTCATAGCTACCTAGGTATCTAGCTAAGCCTACCTATCGGTAGGTACCTACGGGGTCACGGTACTGCGCAGCCCCCATCAAGCCTTAGCACGGAGGCCCCTTGTCCCGCTCTCATTGACATGGCGGCATCCACAAGCTCGTGCCCCAAGACAGCCTAATGCAGGAGCACTTCGCCGCAGGGATCTCGATACGATGATATCCGATTCCGTGCTCGATGACGCTACTTCTACATGTTGGTACTGCGGTTGGTGCAGAGGAACCATACAAGATACGTCCAGAGCGCAATTGTCCCCCTAGTATTCGATCATCCACGAGTACACTTTGGCTGAGTAATCGAAGCATGAGTGTGTTGCCGACACGACAGGCTTCGAGCCGGGATGGTGAGGCAGCTGCACTGCAAGTCATAACTCACCATGCTACACGTGATCATGGTAGCCTTGCTAGAAGAGATTCGAGATATCAAGGTACCCTGTCTCTGGCTGGTCGGAGTAGAAGATATGCTTTGTCAAAGCAGCCATAAGGAACATCGATTTGCCGAATAGAGATGGTAGAAAGCCTACAACTTACTGAAAACAGAAGAAAGTCGAGAATTAGACTGCATAAAAAGCCTTCGATAGTCCTTTGGTCCGTGTCGTAGCTCTTTCGAAATCAGCGGTACAGTCGTCGTTCACATCTTCCCGTGTTTTGCGCATACCAAAGTAATCTAGAGTACAATATGCAGGCCGATGCTCATAGATGGAGCATAAAATCGTGTTGATATCAAGTCGCCGTCTCAGCCTCGGTGGTCTTGTGCATGCTTGACCCTCTGAACAAACGTCATTTCAATGCCGCCGAGTTTCCCATGTCTACCTATTGTTTGAACACTAACCTCGTCCAACCACGAGCTCGACCTAGCAATTACCGAAGTTTGTGTGCTGCAAGAGCACATAGTTCTTTGATCACCTATCATATTACATAAACTTTTATGCCACCAGCGAATTCTCCGATTGTAAGTGTGCTCTGGATATCCTGGGACAGTACTTGCTAACTCTTCCTTGTCAGGACGCCGCGTCTCCCCCACGCCTCTTCACTCCACCCGATCCTCGAACAGAATCCTCCGACCTGACCGAGTCCCGACCATACCTCGAGGAATTAGCCGAAGCAATTTCGAGTCCAGTTCCGAACTTTGCTGCAACATTAAGCACACCCGAAAGCTCGCCTCCTAGGCAGACACCGCCCTCCCTGCCGCGAAACCATGATATCCCAGCAGCTCGACCACGATCACTAGCTGTGGACCTAGCGCGAACCTATGCTTCAGAGCACATGCGTCACGGCCATTACCTACATGCAGTGGAGCGCTCCCGAAACGAGGGCAGGAGATCATATTTGACGGAAGACGAGTTCCAGACCTGGACCAGCCATAGTAGGAGGAGATTGATGGACCGCCAAAGTCAGCCACGAGGCATCACTGTGGGCATTGGTAGAGGCGTAAGAGAGGTCACAAGTCAGAGTTATGCCACAAATGGGGAGGAGCCGCACCGGCAGATGTTGTATGATTGGGCCATTAGCGGAAGACATGAAGAGCACCTGGATAACGACGACATGCTAGTTCAGGGACCTATAGAGCACGAGCGAGGAGGGTATACCCCGCTCGGGCAGCAAGATGATCCCACCGAGAGGCTTGCTGAGCGGACTGTGAGCCGCACGACTGGCGACGCAAGGAGAGATCTCGAAAGAGCACTGAGTGATTATCGGCGAGCTCGAAATGCGCTACGAACTACGCAAGGAACGGCTGTCCCCACAGCGAGTGCTCTTAGAGCGTACTGGAACGACGAAGCACGAAGTGACAATCCTCAGAACGGACAAAATAGCGAACCATTTCGATCGTCAATGGCCGAGCTATTGCGGCATGACGTGGCAAGGCAACGTCAAGAAGCGCGGGTCAACGAGAACCAAATGCAAGGAGTTCGACTAGGATGGGAACGGTGGAATGAAAGCGGAGAGTCAGTTGCACATCGGCAAAGATATGGCGCTACTTTACACGCGTCTGAAAAGTATCGACGTGGCCCAGAGCTGAGTCTCCGATCACGAAACACCATCCGATATCTGTCGGATCTGAGGTGCGCCGAAGACGTTGCCAGCTCCATGACTCTCGCGAGAGCGCTACGAATCGATGCGCTGTATTCCTCCAAGGAAGAAAACGCACCTAGTGACTTGCCCATGTCAATGCATGATCTGCCCGTACCACAAATATCGTCCTGGCTACAGCCTGGGATGGTATGGCACGGTTTGCAATGCGCAGAACGCGAGCGAGAACGGGGCGCGAATTTAGCCAGTACACGCATGCGCGAGAGGCAACGGGAATATCTCCGGCGAGCGATTGAGCGTCGAAGGCTTGGAGTCACCGCTGATGCTAGCGCTTTGGGAGTGCCCGGCAGCATCACCGCCCTGCTGGATGCAGAGCGATACATGAGTGATCTGCTCGAAGAAGACGACAATTCCAGCCTGGATCGATGGGAAAGGTCATCAATAGCAGCTATAGCGGACGAGGCCAGAGCAGCAAAGCAGTCAGAACCTGACAACTGGCCAGTCAAAGTCACTCTGCATTCGGTGAACTACGAAACGATGATGGTTTCAGGGACTATGACAGCAAGTCATATACCAGATCGCTTTTCCGCGAACTCGGCGGACCATAAAGCGGAAGGAAGTAGCATGGAATCTTTCTTCGAGGGCGAAATCATTGATTTCCGGCACCATACATTGGAGACGGAAGGGAGAGGATACAAGACAGGGGGTATCGATGTTGATGTGAGGTATTGGAGAGGAATTGGTCCACTGAAAGATGAGATGGGGAATAAGGCACGGAATAATCAGCCGAGGACGACAGAGTCCAGAACGGAAACTGGCAAAACAGATGTAGACGCAAAGGACGATGCCAGCGAATCTGAGATGGACGAGAAGATGGCTCGATTATTAGGTAGTCGTCGCTGGGTGCAGGAGAAGTTGGGTGAGGAATGGGTTTTGATGAGGTGGAAAGGTGAGCATATGCAGGATGTGGTTGTTACAACATGGTTTACTAATTCACGTGACAGAACGATGCTTCATCACTCCAGGTTCCAACAGCCACCGGCATATCTCCTCTTCGCCAGTATACACGACGTCGACTTCTGACCAATCATCATGGGGTTTGACAATCAGCGGATTCTATTATATCGCTTTGAACCGCGCAAGTGGTCAGATCGATGGGCTGTATTACGACCCTGGCTCCCAGCCATATCAAAAATTGCGTATGGTTCCAGAAGGTACGGAACTGGATGTGGGAGAGCAGAGCATAGGGATTAGGAGGCAATTTCCTAGCGTGGAGTTTCGATAAACTAACGCGTTATTGGGGAAGATATGGAGCCGTGGGTAGGCCTTGGATACCTTACTGTGTACATGGGAAGCAAGCAATATTGTCGGCATCGGACCCAGCACGATCAGCACATAGCATTGTTCCTCGACGCCATAGGCTCTTTGTGTATAGCTCAAAGCAGTGGATATGACTTTGTGGGTATTGAAGTCAGCTCTTGCCAATTCATAGCTCTCATATGCCTGGTACATTTCCTAGCATTCGTCTGATCTGGGGTACTGCATATGTGGATATCATGAAGTGGAATATTCGCATACATGCCGAATAGAATCCGTGATGGGCTGTTCCAGCAAGAGCTGCCTGGTGAAACACATAATGGTCATTTTCATGACAAGAAACACGGTATGGGAGTGAGGCGCCTGAGGCAGTCACTTTAGGCGCCGTGAGACTCTAACCTAAGTAAGAACTCGACGCTTTCCAAACACGCCCAACGCGTACTATCATAGAGTTGTAGTGCTCCGACTACACCTGAAGCACTATTGTTTTCCTAAACACGCGACGACCTTTCTTTAATACCTAAACACTACTAAGGCGCCGAAAGTTGATAGTATTATTGCGTTGTGCGCCGCTAGAGACTCGAGAATGCGCGGTGAATGTCGAGGTAGCAACAGCGTGCTCCCGCAGCGTGACTCGAATTGAAATTACCACCATGGCCTTCTCACTGTCAGACCTTCTCAATCCTGCGCCGGCTTCTGGTATAGGAACGCCGGATGGTCCAGAAACTTCTGCGCAAGAGTAAGTAATCTGTCGCTTGACGTTATCTCTGCCACTTCCACCTCTACCATCACGACACAAACCCACGCCGCTTGCGCCCATCACTAACGCACCTCTACAGAGACTCAACAATGGCGGCGCCATCAGATTTCTTCGCCCCCGAACTCTTCCAGCCCAACGATGACCTCATGCGACAAAGAACAAATTCGACTTCCTTTGGTGTAGACGGATTTAGCGTCATGCCAGAGGTTCCTAGACGAGACTCAGAAATGACAAACTTGGATGCGGGCTACAACGCATTTGATGGACAATTCGAGTTAAACACACAACTGACTGGCATGTCAGATGGAGCTTTCGATGAGAGTCAACAAATGACAATGGACACGGATCTCACCATGCAAGATGCAGAATTACCAGTGGCCGCCATGGAGGACGGCGCAGAAAACAACTTGCCGACACCCTCGAGTTCGAGGAGAAAGTCTACAAATTCAAAGAGGGGAAAAAGGGAGAGGACCGAGGATGGCGAGGACCAGCCAAAGAAACCCTCGAAGCATTCGTCCAAGAATGAAGGGCAGCATACAGACAAAAGATATCTATGTTACGTTTGCGACAAGCTTTTCACGAGGAGACGATCGGTTAGAGACCATATCAGTAAGATTCACGGGACCAAGACTTGGGAGCCGGTGCGCAGTCTGGAAGTAATAGTTGAGCCGTCTACAGGAGAGCCAATTGAGTCGTTGGAAGACATAAAGGCTAGAGGGCCACCAGCACCACCCGCCAAGGAAAAGAAAGAGAAAACATCTCATGCTGCTGCTCTTGTGGGGAAAGAGAAGAAACCCGAGACCATACCCGAGGAGGAAGAGGAAGAGGAGACGATCGACGCCCTGGCCGAGATGCCAGGTGAGCAACCAAGGGAGCCCACGCCAGCACCGCCACCAGCTCCAGTAGCAATATTGAAGAAAGAACCTTCTCTTGCAGGATCTCGAGCTTCGTCCGTTGAGCCCTCAATGCCCGCACCGATCATTGGTAAGAAGAGGCCGGCACCTTCAACACCACTAGGCCCAGTATCGACGAAGAAAGGTACTGCGAAAGCTGTCAAACCACTACCAGCTCCGCACAAAAAGGTCAAGCTATCAGAAGAAGTTACTACACCAAGGCGCTCACCCAGTATTACGCCGGTATCGACACAGTACAAAACCCCTAGCTCGAAGCTTAAGAAACAAACATCAATAGCTAGCGCATCGCCCACGCCATCTTCCTCACGTGCTGGCTCATTAGCACCGGAAGCCGCATCTCCCACGTCCTCCGGTAGTACGCCGGGCTCTACCAACGATGATGGTGAAGTGTTCTGCATCTGCCGCAAGGGTGATAATCACACATGGATGATTGCATGTGATGGCGGTTGCGACGAGTGGTATCATGGCAATTGTGTGAATATTCGTGAGCGAGATGGAGATCTGATTGACAAGTACGTCTGTCCGCGATGTACAAAGGTCGGATTCCAGACAACTTGGAAGCGTATGTGTAGACGCGCAGACTGCAGAAAGCCCGCTCGCGTCCTAGCTGATCCGCCGAGCAAGTACTGTTCGAAGGAGTGTGGTAGGATGTTCTTCGTGGAGCTGGTGAGGAGGGGAGACCCGTGGATTGATACTGAAAAGAACGATCAATTCGTGGTTGATACTGGAAGAACGAAGAAGCTGAGGAAGAAAAGGAGAAAAGATGAGGTGCAGAAGAAGCAGGCCTTGCCGAATCATTTGGGCGATGGTGTCTTGGAAGGTGATAGTCGACTTGCAACTCCAGCGTACAGTGAGGGGGAGAAGAGCGAGTATGAGACGGATTCTTCTGCGGATGAGGATATGCTACCTAATCGTGGTGGCGCATTAAGAGCAGCAGAGGTCAAGGCACTTGTGGAGAAATGCAAAACGGTGGAGCAGTGGAGGGAGTTGGGAAGAAAGCCTGCTACGCCTCCTAGGGAGACGGACGAGAAGAAAGTTGAATTCGACGATTTCGAGAAGAACAAGTTAAAGGAGCTCGAGGAGGAGAGATCAAGGCTCAAAACAAGGGAGGATATGTTAGCCGCGAGGGAGAAGCTGTTGGAGTTGGTGAAGGTGAGGAGCTCTGGTATTGCTGAGGAAGTCAAGAAGGCGGACAAGAAGCTCAAGGACGTGTGTGGATTTGACCCAAGACTGGCGTGGACGGAGGAAGAGTTCCTACAATGGTGGGAAAGTGAAGGCAAGGGTGCTCTAGAACAAGGCAAGATCGGACCTCCGCCCTCGCGTGACGACAATGACCAAGAAATGGT
>Ga0210040_10009230_pt1 | contig 11513 bp, 4 predicted proteins | sample CryGeyCG12114_NA_FD_185462 | JGI IMG/M metagenome (GOLD analysis project Ga0210040, IMG submission 185462) | Groundwater microbial communities from aquifer - Crystal Geyser CG19_WC_8/21/14_NA (SPAdes) (version 2) | ecosystem: Environmental > Aquatic > Deep subsurface > Groundwater | place: USA... | reverse complement strand
ATCTTTAGTTAAGCTTCTTTCAATTTTGAGGATTTTTGGGTTTTTGGTGTGGGTGTGGGGGTGTTTTGACTTTACCTGTTTTTTGTCGTTTTGGTGTGGGTGTGGGTGCGGGTGTGGGTGTCTTTTTAGCCCAATCAGGGCTTATAGAACCACTCTATTTTCTATTGTTGACCTTGTTAACACGCTACAGGTCGAACGGATAGACCGATTTGTATGAAATTTTGCATGTGTCTGTGCTTGTGGCATCTGATGATCCCCACACTTTTTGGTCTTGATCAGATTAGAGCTGAGCGTATAGCATTCAATAAACCCGTAGTTATGACTACAAATCGGGGCCCTAATTCAAACGGTTCGACCGATTTTCATGAAATTTTGCTTGAATATGTGTTTGCTGCATATGATAATCCCTATTGTTTTTGCCACTGATCTGATGAGAGCTGAGCGCATGCCATTCCAATAAACCGTAGTTATGGCTACGGATCTACTTTCAAAAGTCCTGATTTGCCTCAAAATATACTGAAACATTCTCTCAATAGTTGTGGACATGTGTACAAAATTTCAGAATTTTTGATAAACATGCAAAGTCTAAGGAGTCAATTGAAAATTCTCAAATCACTGGAAATTCGGGTTTTTGGCTATATTTTGGGTTGACCTTGTTAACACGCTACAGGTCAGACAGATTGACTGATTTTTATGAAATTTTGCATAAATTTGTGCTTATTTTATGCGATGATCCCCATTGTTTTTGGTCATGATCAGATCAAAGCTAAGCGCGTGGCATTCAATAAACCCGTAGTTATGGCTACGAATCTAGGTTCTCAAGTCTTGATTCACTTCAAAATACACTTAAACTTTCTCCTAACAGTTCTAAACACGTATGCAAGATTTCAAAACTTTTGCTAAAAACACAAGGTAATAGGAGACCATTCAAAATTCTCAAATCACTGAAAAATTGAGAGTGATTTCGTATGAGATTAAGTAAACTGACATTATATAGTGTGCCATCTTAGAGGGATTGCAGTATTTAGGGAGATGTTAAAATCGCGACCGCCACTGCTACCTCCAAATCATTAAAAAATTATTAAGAATTCCGTCCGCAAAAGAGCAGCATATACGAGACAGTGAGATCTGTGATTTCATTTGAACCGAGAACTGCGAAGCAAAAAGGCTCCGTCCGATATGTAGGACCTCCGCCCACACAGGAGGATAATTTCTAATCTGGCCGAGGGGGGTGTGGGGGGAGTGGGGTAGGCTTTTGGAGCCCAGGCCCCAATGCAGAAGGAAGCTGGGAAGGCTTTGGGTACGGAAATCGCCGAAGGCGGTTTCTGGCGGGCCTTCCTAGGTTCCTTCAAACGAGGGGTAGTGCGAAGAAAAAGTCTCTTCAGCTTCCCCCCACGATCCGTTTTACTGACACTGTCTGTATTAAGGACGGAATTCTTTTTAATTTTTTACGGTTATATAAGGTGACGGTGACAGTGGCGATTCGAACATCGCTCCCCAAATACCGAAATCTGTCCGTCATCTTATTTAATTTGTTGACGCGTTCATAACCCCTGGTTGGGCTCAGCCAAGTTGCTCAGAAAGTTTTTATTTTCCGGACAACTTCTAGAATATGTCCCTTTTTGTTGCACTTCAAATTAAGATAGGGACTTTAAGAGCCTACTTTGCTATATATACTTATCATTTGCAAGTGATTTAGTGAGTTGGTTCAATTTGGCTGGGAGATTTCGAAGTGAAGTGATCTGATTAGAAAAATAATAATAGAGTTTGGATTTTTTTACTAACTTCAATATAGGCAGCTGTTTCATCAGTCACACGAGAGGATGGGACCCAGTCCTTGGGAGTTTTCCCCAAATGTTCAGTGACAAACCAAAAGAGTTTGGGCCAACCTTTGAATGAGACCACTTCTCCTGTTGCAGATTTTGGAAGGCCCTTGAGACAAGCTTCGGATGTGAGAGCCACTTGAACATTACAACTACCCAGGAGGAACCCAATCTGTTGGGATCCAGCATCCTAAATCAATTGAGAAAGGGGAAAAAAATCTCATCATCGCATACATTTATTTTAGGCGACATTGTCAATATAAATCTTGAGCCCTTCACATGATTATAATACAGCATTCTTCATTCTCGTATGTCAAAAGCACCTTAGCTCACGGCCATACATCATGCTCAAGTATGAAGTATGCAAACAAAATAAGGTTTTCCCTAGACACCTACACACTTTGTTCAAAATATCATGAAGATCACATTTTGTTTAAAAAAAAACTCTCTTTTTCTTCGTGTGAGCAGACTTTACTGTGCAAATTATTTACAATTCCATCATAATCACAATCCAGTTTGAACAAACACGAAGAAAATATAAAACTCGTAATATTATTTACGGTGTAGAAACAAAACAGCTGCATTCACATCATATTTTACAGTTTTGTATGAAATGATCCACTTTTCCTACCTCACGGTTGCATACCAATGTGATCCCATTTTCACGTGAACGAGTTTTTCATGTACACATAAGGCACAACAATAGACGAGAGAAACTACATAAGCCAATAGCAAAATCCTATTTCGAAGAATTCCATAAATTGTTAGGAATTATAAAAAATTTCAATCGAACAAAATAAAAAAATTTTCTGCCTCAAGTCTTGATACTACATTACTAAGAAGATTTTTTCCACCACATTTTGAAACGAGCAAATAATTCTCTTTCAAGTTGACCAAGTGGAAAAATAACATTATGATTATATGTCTAAAAAAACCTTGTTGTTGTCTGCAAATAGCAGCATATACTTCTTGGTCTCTCCGATTCATGCATTTTTTAAATAAAAATGATCAAAGAGAAATATTTCTTACCCTTCTGGTCAAAGGAACTTCAATTGGGACTGGAACAACTCCAGCGAAAAGACAACCATAAAAAGCACATAGAAAGTTGATAGGGTCATTGTTGGGATAGACTAGGGCTACCCTATCTCCAGGTTTCACTATACTTTCTCCTTTGTGGCCTGTTTTGTTCAGCATGGTGAATGCAATTTTGTGCGATCGACTTAGCAGTTTCCCTGTAATGCGTAAAAAAACTCATTTTTAGGCCATTTCAAGTGGCTTACGACTAAAATACATCAACTTTCTAACCAACCAATTAAACTTTTTTGGCACAATTAATCAAATAATCATTTCTCAGTTCATTTCAAAACCCAAGGTTATCATTTGAACCTGAACCAGACCTATAGTTAGTACAAAAAAGCATTCTTTTCAACATTCATTCAACCCATCGTTACTATATGCGGTGTCCTACATTCCCATCTGCATTGCATCATTAATAATAATTCAGCTTTTAATCAGTGAGGAGCAACTGGAACTCATTAAACTTTTTTCGCTTCCCAACTGCGCTCCCTTAATCATAACCCCGATTCATTATTATCACACATATGTGTCGAGCATAGAAATCTTCATCTAGCGTAGGTAAAATTCTAACAAGAGCCGGTCCAAACTCATTCATTTTTGCATTAATTAAATTGACAAACTTGGCACTCTAGGGAGCACAAGTTGCCATTTGCTCAAAGTAAACTTTTTCTATCCATAGGGCACCTCGTTCCTTATGCCAACAACTAATTTAGCAAAGGACATTGTTTAAGTGCTAAGTACTATGGCGTTGTGACAAGCCACAGGAATACAGCAGTCTGTACACCATCTAACTAAACGAACCCAACCAAAGAACTTTACAAACAAATGTACTTTTCACCTGGTAAGCCTACTTTTAGTTGGTTAGTTGGTTGATTACAAAGCATGCCATAATAACGCCACACAAGTAGTCTTGTTACGTACAACGAAACTTTTCTCATATCATCATCAACAAAAAAATATTGCGAATTCAGTCAGCTCGGTCCCCCCATATTAGTATGTTTAGTTAGGGTGAGTGCTTTTTTGCTCGCCTTGAGCTAACTAAGGGAATTCAGAAACCAATTGTGCTAATACACACGCATGAGAAGAAAAAAGTTGGAAAAACTTACCATATGAGAGCGTGATAGTTAACTTCCCGTTGGGATCCAATACAGTGGCGACAGGAGCCTTGAATGTGGCTGACCCGTATCTTTGCACAGCTGCTTCTAAGTTTCTAGGTAGACCAGATGGAATCTACAGAAAAAGAAAGTAAGGTTTACAAAAAACCACTAATGCAGAAATTCTTCACCTTGGCCATGCCATTATCATGCACACAGAATGAAGACACATAGAAGAAAACCTATATTTTTTCTATCTTATACCACACACATGTTAAATTCCTAACCTGCCTCCCTATAATAATTACAAAACCCGGGAAGAGAAAAAAAATGGTGATAAATGTATTCGAGGTCATCCAGGCGATACACATTTTTTCAATTCCACATTATTATTATCATTGTAAAGTCGCTACAAAACACATTAAAGGGAGAGGGAAACTGTAATTTTCCAACAGGGAAATCCAATAGAACCAGTAATAAATTCTCGTTTCACCCATACATCTATTTCACAGTATCCATCTTCTGGATTTCATTGAATGAAATGAAAAAATATTCTAGTTTAAATGTATACAGTTTTATTGCATAACACTACTTCCCCTACTTTTAGCATGTCCATTTATTAAGAATACGGGAAAACGTGGTATGCTCCAGAGAACGCTCTTTTACGACCTCTTCCCCAAAACCTTTCCATTTCGATCAACACATAACATCCCAAAAAGCTTTTATATTGCTTCCACTATTCGACTCTACTCCTCAGCATGTAACCAGCCTTGGCAAATTATTTTTTTCGCACTCTAAGCATTTAACTCGCACACATTCCCTTGTCGTAAAAAATGTCATCAAATGCTCTTTCATTATGTAGCCTATGATGAAATGAATACTCCGACAAGATTTGAAACAGCACAAGCAAATATACAGAAACATGGTTTTATGCCATCATCAGGTGGAAAACTATACATGCCATCAGAGAATGGAATGGGATAGGGGGTATGAAATGAAAAAATGAGAAATAGAAATACCACAAGTTGCTCTCCCAGAGCAGGGGTCATAACGCTTCCCTCAGGTTTTGGTGCATTAGGATCCCTATGGTTAGCTGCCATTTCCAACTCCATGTCATCATCCTCATAAAACTCCGGAAGTGGACGACGTTTTGGACGTTTCAGAGTATTCAAAAGTTGTTGAATTTTTGCAGATACTTTCCATCGACCAGTGCCAGTGAAATTTCCTGAGAAAAACAAGACATAGTGTTTATTCAAGATAAATAATGGCCTGCCTAAAAAAATATTCCTTTTGTTCTCATCCTTTCCTTCCTATTACAATCACAATCTGTTTACCAATAAAAAATAAAGCTACAACTACAGCTCTTTCGTACCACTAAAGCTGAGAACAAATTGTTTATTTTCATCATACTATTCACTATCTATCTACCTTTGCCTCCAAAAGTGGGAACCAATCGTTATAACATGCAAGTTCAATTCAAAGGAAAATCAATCAACGTCAATCTACTTTCTCAGTACTCACGCTAGCATACACAATTCAATTTATCCGAGTTAGTTGCGTATTGGTCGACAAGAAAATGTGAAAACATGTGATTCTCCCTCATCGAATTTCCCCACAAAATGTATTCATTCACGTTTGCTCCACATCATGTAAATTATTTCTCATTCATTTTCCAATTCGATCCTTTGTCTACCTAGTCCCAATAATTTTATCCATCTTTCTTTCCCTTTAATCAAGCCCAAAGATTTACGACCAAATTGCATATGTTTAATGTTATCTATCTGGCATCCTACATAAAGTCAATCTGTGCTCTTCTACAATCAGCCTAATTCCTCACCACATTATTTACTATACTACATAATGTTCATCACAATGTCATAAATAAGCACAGTAGGGAATTGTCCCTAGGAAGCAATCTTTCCATTCCATGAGTCAATAAATGAGCCACTTTTTTAGACTACAAGTTTACAACGGTAGTTCCTCAATTATGTTCATGATACGATGATCTATGAGTGAGTCTGTTCGGACTACATATTTACATTTAACACAGTAGCCGTCGGCAGTTTACTGTGGCACACTATGAGCACAGCCAAGTTTACGAAACAAAACAACATACTGAGTTGGTCATACTTATGGTAGACCGGAGCGTGGGGGATTTTAAGAGAATGAGAGCATCATTACCTGAGGCATCATCAACAGATGACTGACTTCTCTTAGAATGGAATCTATTGACTCGATCCGCAGGAGCCATTCTTTTGGACTGGGCAGTTGAAGTCACATCTGGTGGTTGCGAGCCTTGCGTCCCATCTGAAGTTTTGAAATACAGAAAATTTCAAGTTAACAAACTATCCTTCATTTAATATACAGCAAGTGCCTCCTAACTAACCAATCTTTAATTAGCTGTAAAGCTCATTAAAAGGAGCACAAAAATCCAAATCGACAAGCATTTAATTCATAGAAGCAAGTCTTTATTACAGTCGAGTAAATAACTGACTCGACACAAAAGAGTACATGGTGCAAAAACAAAGATACACAGCTAGTTAGTTAGTTAGTTAGTTAGTCGAGAGGATGGCAATTCAAAGTTAATACAGCATGCAGAAAACAAACTTTTACTTTCCATAGAAGTGGCAAATATGGAGACGGTGCCCAGGAAGAAGGTATGAATAAATAAAATATTATTCGGGAAGCCATGCATGTGATGACCTACTTTCACTCGTAAACTCAAACCGTGCTGCTAATCATGTTTCCCCGTGAAGTGCTTTCACATCCAATCTCATTCAATACCAATTCAATAAAATTCCGTGTTTGCTAATTTATAAAACGCTTGATTTCTTCACTCTTCACATCCACGGACTAACTCCATTTAGCTAACAATAACAATTCAACTAACGTACGTGGAAATCAAAGCCAGTATATACATATGTATGTATGACAAAAACTTGTTTCTCCCCTTCAAATGCAAACATAAGGATACATAGGAATTGAATCCATGAACAACCCATTATTCCGCACATGAATTACTATGCATATTGATATCGATCCATCAGTGTTCTGAGAAAAGCTTCTCACAATTTGGAGGGTCATAAAAACATAGAATCTACAAAACTGGGCAACAAAATACCAAAAAGGGGAATAAAAGTGCTATTTATGTGTACACACGACTGTAGGAAAATAGAAAGTCAAAGTTGACAAAGTGAGCGAGTAAGTAAGTAAGTTGAGTGAGAATATAAAGAAGGAGAACATACATGAAGAAAGGAAACCAGAGACATTGTGACAAAACTGGAAAACGTCTGTGTTTCCCTGGTACATTCAAGTTTGCATAATTGAGAGGCAGAGATGAAGCAAGGGACTAAAAAGGTGAGACTAACCAAATGGAGTTCATCTAAAATTTAGCCCGTCTCATACATTATTATGGTCTCCCAGCCAGTAGTTTGGCACACAAGCAAACAGAAGGAACCAAGGTCTTACGTGTTTTCAAATTATGCATCGCTTCGGCAAGATCTGTGAGCTCAGGTCGACTGTTTCGCGACTGAATCAGCTGATGTTGGTGGTATGACGAGTGTTGTTGCTCCGACGGAGTCTTTCGAGGTTCATCCCGTCGACTCCGATGTTCCGACACGGGAGCCACAGGTCTCTCTTCCCAGCTCAGATTCCCTCCAGATAAATTACCAAGGTTGGAATATGTCAAGGCGGGCCCAGATGGTGTACCATTGGAAACTCTGAAATGAAAAATTATGGGAATTAGCAAATGTTCTTTTGTTACAACTCCTATTGTCAGCCTGATTTCTACGAACTAAATAAAAAAAAACTATAAGTATTGAATTTGAGAATAGAAACACCTTTGAGTATTCTATTGAGAGGCAATAAAACAGTACAATAAACATAAAACATCAAAAAAGTTAATAAATACTTTGATCAGTTCAGAAAAAATCATCATCAATGAAGCTAGACAAATAAAAACAAATACAATTGTTCATTCTGTGAAAACAGGAATTTACAAAATGAATGACTCGAATTTAACAAATCAATAACTAAAACTTTTCTCCTGTGTTTAACCACAGACATAAAACATTGGAGAAATAATAGATAGAAACATTCAAAGTATAAGTAAGTGGGTCACCACACATCAAAAAACTTCATCTCCTATATATGACGATCACTTTGGGAAAGCTCCCATAATTAATTTCCGACAAACTCATTAGCAAACTCCAAAACTCTCCGCACAATCAACCTACCTACCTCATCTCATGACATGACATATGAGCTCAGTAGATTCAAAATTCACCAGAATTAATTATACATTCACCGTGCACACGCATATTATAGAATGAAGAATGAATGTACTATATAACGACAGAATCATCATTCTTCCCTTTTCCATTCTAATTTCCTAATATTTATAGCCAGAACCAGAACACATCTTCTATCCGTCTACCTACGTAGTGTACGCAGGCATATAACTTGATCACAAAGAAACTGGTGTACACGAAAATTTGAAACGGGAATCTACTGACAATCCTTTGTTTCACTCATGCACAAAGATGAACTTGGATCGATATCTATTCAGCTTTGGTTCATCAACTAACTAACTAAAATCTCCCTATATTAATCCTCCATCAAATCTCATCTGTACTAATACTAACACAGATGATCTTCATTTGGATTATTAGCACACACCCAGTCATTCAGTTCCCAGAATCTCTGATTGACTTGCGATAAATGTTCTATAACTAACAGACCTTCTTTGAAACGAAAAACTGTTTTTAATTCTTCTATACATTAATTTAAACATATTCTACATAACTCGTACAAGTAACTAACAAACATACCTATTTCTTTCCGGCAATTTCGGGGGCCTAGACATTGGAGGCGTTTCTCTAGCCGAGCCAGCACTACTACTATCCGAATGAATTAAAACTTGTTGGGTTGGCACGTCCACGTTAGGACCACGTCCTTTGTCTCGGTCAGACGGTGTGCCCAAATCTGGATCCTCCAGGTCACCATCCTCATTCCCTACACTATCATCATCACTGCTTGAGTCACCTGAAAAACGTAATCAAATCAGACTCTAAAAAATCATTCTTGTTTTACAAACAAACAAACTCTGGGAAAAAGTTGACTTTATATAGATCGTGCAGGCACTGCAACTGTACCAGAGGTTTTCTCAATAATTACCAATAAAAGTCACGCATGCCATTGTACCTGTCCTATACTCACAATTCAGTAGGTCAGACTGTCTCAAATTCTCATAAACATTTAGTCAGTTAGTATAGCGGAGGGACAACGGAATACAGTGCACATATGTACTACGAGTTAGTAGTGAGTGACAAAGGTTGACAAACTTATCTTGAAGCAAAGTTTTTTTTGTTGGTGACATTTTTTACCTGAGTCATGTTGTGCGTGATCAGCCGTCCTTCCCATAACAGAAGTTCGTTTCGAAGGCATAGGCAAAGATGGTTTCGGTCGACTTTGCATTGCAGCCAATGCTTGCTGCACTGCTTCTTGGCGCACCTCTGCAATAATAAATTATAGAATTTAGTTTTTTCTTCTTCCTCCTGTACACTATAAACAACAGCTAGGCTACGTACAAGAAGGATTTACTTCCTCTCTTCACGTCTTATCAGATGTGAGCATGTGTACGCAACATTCTGTTCGGCTACTCATCCTATTAAAATGAGAGCAACGTAAATCTAACAACTTGGCTGGTAGTTAGTTAGTTAGTAATCGTTCGTTATCAAGGGCGTGTTTTACAAACGAGCTTAAATGTAATGCACGTATTCCAATAATATGTGATGGCATTTACAATATAAAGTATTGACTACATTTGCTGGCACAATTTATGGACTACTGGGTGGAGATTTTAATCAAGTGTTTATGATATTAGCTACTAGTTTAAAACTTTTCATAAGTCAAATTATACGAATAGGTTTGTTTGTAGCATCTACCACGGGCTGCCAGCATAGATTGAAAATTATAGTTTGTATCCAAAACCCGGCCTATTTCTATAGGTCAATTCTATTGTACAGGTTATGTTATGCAAATGCAAACAAATGCCCCGAACGTGACCATAGACTAAACTTTCAGAAACTAGTCCCTATTGGTTTGTTTTAAGAGTTTTAGTTTGAAAACGTCAATTTTCAAAATAATAAAGAGAACTGAGCCGAGAAGTGTGGCTTACTAAAAGTTTGAATAATCTATTCACAACATGAATAGCATGTCAATGTTGCATTCACTAGTTTGGTTTGTTTCCTTTGTCCACAAAGGATGCATGGAAGAACACATTCATCTTCGGTCATTTGCAACAAAAGACAACGGAAGAAACAATGCTAAATTCCCCATGTCTTGAAAGAGATGCGGATTCAAGTTGGAAAACAATGCTTTCAAATGTAAGGATTCCCATTTCACATGCAATATCCAATCCACACTACCATGCAACTACTCATCCCATATTTTCAAGACGAAGGAACTTTTAAATTCTTGAAGATCTCATTTCTCAGTTTATAAAAACTTACAAACCAGGTTTTTAAATACATACTACACACATTAATTTAGTACTGATAACTGATAAGATTTTATGTGCCGTACAACTACGCACACGGTCTCACTGTTATGTATATAATACCATACTAGAAAATCCATCACTACCTTGAGTGGTTACATTAGGTAGTTACAAGTTCTCAGCAAAAACAAACAAATAGGGGACGTCTGTATGCTGCCATAGACATCAACAATTAAGTATGATCATCAACAAGCAATAAAGAATAAGCCCTCAAATCTTTATGGCATTTAAAAATCATCTTGGCATCCCTAATGCATGGCCACCAGAGATAGAGAAAATGGTTTCATTTAGTAGTTAGTTACTAACCTGTGTAGTAAGGAGATGACAAAATAAGTAAGTATAACTAGCATAAGTAGTATTACTGACGGACTATACATGCTTTCAAGAATAAATTCATACAAGAAACAAGAAGAAGAAACTAACAAGATTGCCTTAAAAGTCCATACGGTAGAGAACAGAACAGAAAAACAAATATATTTCCCAAGACGAAAAGGCATTATCAAAAATCTAGAACTTGTTCGGTAGCAACAAAAGTGAAGCTTGGACTATTAGATGATGATAGCATAGAGCAAGTAAGTACCAAGCAACGAACGAAACTTTACGTAATGACTTGTATTCATGCAGTCAAAACTAACTCCTTGTGATAATGATATAGCTAAAAAGAGCATTTTCATGATATGGCAAGTAGCTTAACTAACGGGCTGCAGGGCTGCCTTGAACTCGTATAGATCTTATTTATATCTTTTGGTGACTCTAGGAGGCAGATTCATAGGGAGGGCGCTTTTAAAGAGAAAATTCAAATGAAGGATAAAAAGAAAACAAGTTAAGTGTAAGTGATGTCATCGTTCATACAGATACACATTCATCTGCATGTCTTGGAATGCATTCCATAATAAATTACCATCTTGGCGCACGGTTAGCAGCTTAGCGAGCAGCTACATACATATGCTGCATAGCCTG